>Ga0075122_10002459_pt1 | contig 12210 bp, 18 predicted proteins | sample AntAceMetag02UKB_FD_69790 | JGI IMG/M metagenome (GOLD analysis project Ga0075122, IMG submission 69790) | Saline lake microbial communities from Ace Lake, Antarctica - Antarctic Ace Lake Metagenome 02UKB | ecosystem: Environmental > Aquatic > Non-marine Saline and Alkaline > Saline | place... | reverse complement strand
ACAACCCTTATATATACTAAGGTAAACCCAATTAGCACATTTGATTTAATCAAAGATACAGAGGAAGTTTAAAATATTGGTTCTTCATCCATATCTGTTTTTGCAAATAGTTTATGAAATGTTGGGTATCCTTCAAGTTGTAAGTAAAAGTTTATGGCCTTAACTTTCTTTTCGTTTGGTTCTTTAATTTTTTCAAACTCTTTCCATAAACTTTTCTTATCTTTGATCTTTCCATTAACAATATCAATAACAGAATCCCTTGCTATATCTTCTAAGTTTTTTTCTTGCTCGATCCCATACCTTTTCTTTTCCTCGTCGGTTAAGTCGCCTGTTGCCTTTTTCTCTTTCACGAGCTCGTCATACAGTCTCTTCTTAGCCTTTGTAAGCTTAGTAAACGCAATACGCCCTATATACTCCGGGTGAATCGTTGGGTTTACCATTGTCTTTTTTGGGTTCTCTTTTAGATACTTTTCTTCTCTTTCTAAGATCCCTTGAATGTTTAAACCACTTCCACCCTTGATACCACTTTGATTACAATAAACTTCTGCAACTCCTCGCCTTACCCAAATCCATAAAGTAAGATGACTTGCAAGAACTGGATCAAACTCTTTTTCAAATGGCATACACATTACATAAATATTAAACAATTTCCTATTTTGGTTCTTCCTATCTGCAACAGCGTTATTAATTTTACTAAACCATTTTCTTCTATTTGCAACTCTTCTTGCTTCATCCAACCATAAAAATTCACCTTCACAAGTAATCATTTTATAAGCGAATTCATCCGGATCAATAATAAAGTTTTTCTTAGGATCAAACATTTTCTTACAATTATTTAATATAAAATTATCTTCCTTCATTGCGTGATTAAATGCAAACTTTCCGGTTAAGTGGCTTTTCCCTGATCCTGTGTTACCGGTTATAAGTATGAACACATCTTTCTCAATTTTTAACCGGCTTAATAATGCGTTCCATAGTGCAGTATGCGACCACCAATAATCATAAAATATCTTAGAATATCTATGAGGGAAGATCGTTCTTTTCCTAAAATTGCTTTGTGGTATCATTTATGCTTCTTGTACTCGTCGTATTGCTTCTGCTTCTTTCTCTTTGTATGTCATTTCTTCATCTTCTTCAATACCGGCACTAACTATTTTATTTGTAAGCATTAGTAAATGTATATCTTCATAACTATCTTCTAGATCTTCTATCATTTCATGGAAATTTTTAGTAACATTAAACTTTTCTTCACCGTCAATAAGTTTACTTACAATAAAATCATCTTCCTTTGTTCTGCTCATTTCTGCTTTTCTTATTTCATCTTCACACATTCTAAGAAATTCTAGCCATTCTTTGGCTTTATTGTAATCATTATCATCTTTATCAAATGGGTTTTCTATTTGATTTATATCTTCTCTGTATTTCTTTCTCCATTTCTGTAAACTTCTAAATTTAAGTATAGCTCTAGAAATTGTAATCATTTCTTTTTGACAAGATATGACTAAGGCCAAAGCTCTCACTTTATTGTATGCTCTTTTGTTATCTGTAATATCATCCATCTGAATACCAACAATTTCCCCTGTCCTTGCTTGTTTCATAGAATCCCTATGCCTAATCAAGATTTCTAACGTAATTTCTCTAGAAACATCCTTACTTGGATTAAAAAACTTCAATTCTCCAGATTCTATTCCCATTAAGTATATCCCCTTCTTTTTTCTGCTTCACTCTCAGTATTTTGTAAACTTTCTTGACCTTTAACGCTTTCATGTGTATATTTTATTTCTTGGCCACCAATAGCCCTTGAATAATTAGCCTGTACTCGTGTCCAAAGTTCCAAGAATACTTTATGATTAGCAAGTTTCATTTTATATTGTGCTTCCGAATCTCCATATCTCCCATATCTGTACTCTGCTATTGATTCAAAAATAAACGCTAATTGTTTCATTATTGCTTTCATATATAATACGAAACTATCCGGTTTAATGTATGCAAGTTTAATATCTGTTGCTAAATAGCTTTGTGCTGTTCTAAGTATATCTTCTGCTTCTTCATCTGTAAAACAATGTTGCTTTTTCTTTATAAGTTTCCATTCACTTCTTTTAGGATCATAATAATCTTTATACCCTCTAATAGATCCCTCTAAATCTCTATATTGATTTTCTAATATGAAATGATGAAATGATTCCGGCTTTTGTGCTTTTTGCATTGCCACTTCTTGCCCATACATATCATTCTCACCAATATCATTATAAATATCATCACTATCATCTTCAAACTCGCTAAAATTGTCAAAATCGTTATCTTGTTTACGTTCAAACTTTTTCTTATTAATATTAGAATCATCAAACAAGTTTTCTTTAACTTCAATATTTTTAACTTTATTTACACTATTACTAGCTGTATCTTTAAACTTTCTTAAAAACTTCCCCATCTTCTTCAACCTCAACCTTTAATATTCTACCATTATCATACTCATTCATTAACATTTGCTTTCTAGCTTTCTTTTTATTTTTAATCACTTTAACCTTTGTATCTTTCTTCTTAACTTTCTTCTTATCTTTTTTTTTAGAAAACATTTTAAGTAGTTTCATTGTATAAATCCGACGTTATTAATTGTTGTAAGTTGTTAGTACCTTTAAGGGCTTTCAGTTCTGGGATTAGTAACTTCTGTGTGTTTACCGTTGCTTGAACTGTAACCATTGCTTCCTTTAACTGCGTCATTGCATTTTCCATTGCCTTAGCTTCATTAGATTTATGTTCTTGTGCTTCTCCCCATTCTTGGAGTGTAACAATACCCATTATTGTTAAACACAAAATACCTAACGTCATAAAAGCATATTTCATAACTGTACCCCATTCCAACTTTTTAGAAGTCTTATGTGCTTTCTCCCAATCCTCGTTAAAGTTTCTTCTTTGAATATCAATTTCTGCGTGTGAGCATGACACTTGTTTACTTTTATCATCCGGTGCAAAGATTTCTTTACCTTGCAAGTATATCCTATTATTACTATCAATAATAATCTTATATGTGTTAAGTGCTTGTGTATTTGCAAGTTCCGGGAACAAATAACCACCAAGTAAAGGTTTTTCTAACTCAAATACGTTAGTTCTTGAAGTAAACCTTCGCATATTGTGTACTATAATATCACTTAGTTCATTACGATCATTAAGAACTTTCCTTACTTCAAGTGTATGTGTCCATTGTCTTTTTTTGTTTCTAACAGTTTTAAAGATAAAAACAGCACCAAAAATACCGGCAATAATTACTATTGGGATTAATACCCATGCATAAACAGAAATCCTTGCGAAAGATCCCCCAACCATACTTGTGGCCGGTGAAATACTATCTATTAAACCCATACAAATAATACGCTTGTGAACTATTTAAACCTTATTATTTGACTACACCGAACACAAAGAAACATAAAAAAAGAAAAAAAAAAGATGGAATGTACTTAAATCACTAAGATTTAAGCAGAGATTCCTTGAAGACCTGTTTTCTTGTCGAATAGTGCCTTAACATAGAATACTAACCATACAATACCAACTATTGTACCTATGATTGCTAAGAACGCGATTAAACCAGTAACGAAGTCACCAAATGCTTCTGAAACAGCAGTTACATTGATAATTGTTAGAGAACTAAATACTGTACTTGCTAGAATTGTACCTATAATTAGTGCAGAAACAACAACCATAATTACAACAGCCATTACAGTAGTAATTGCTTCAAGAATTTCTTTACCTTTCATTTTTTAAAACCCCCTTTCAGAATTAAAGATTTCATAGAATCCATAATAAAACCATGTGTCAATCATTTATAACTTATTGCAAACATTGAATACATCGTATTACTTATAATTGGACAACATGAAGTAAGAAACAACCACCATCATTATATAAAAACCAATCCAATAACCGTTAAGATAAATTGTTTCTGCTGTGTTCATACTTGCAATTAATAATGACATTACCATAGTTGTAAAGCTCATTGCAGTTAATGAGTGCCAAAACCTTTTCTTTCCTGTCATTTTCAACACCATAAAATAACTACTAGCTGTGCCAAGTATAAATATTGTAAACAATGTGAAAGACCAATATATGGGTACTGCTGTTGTAACAGACTTTAGAAGTGGCATTACTCCAATAGTTTCATTAAAATCTCTAAGTGTTTTGTATTTATTCATTATACACCATTTCTTACCCATTTAGTTATATAATATAGTGCTATTAGTCCAAACATTCCACCGAATATTGCCATCAATACTTGCCCTATTATTCCACCAAGTACCCATGACATAAAAACCTTTGTCGAAGTGAAAAATGTTTTAGCTGTTCCTAGTATTCCATATGAAGTTGCAACTGAATCCCGACTTCCCAAATATCCTTGCTCTGGATCTGTTTGTGCTGTAATGTTAAGTAATGCATCTGTACTATTTTCTACTTGAAGTAATGATGTTGAAAAATTACTTTGTATCTCTTCAAATTGATCTAACCCGGCAATAGTTGTTGGATCTGCATTTGCATAAATAAATATTACTGTAAAGTTTAATAAACAGAAAAGTAAAAGGCCAACTAAGATCCATTCAATAGAGAAATCTTTTAAGTTATCAACAGCCATTCATCTATCCTCTTGTTTAGTCAATTTTATTAAAATTATTCCGGAACCTATTATTAACCATAGTAAACCACCAAAGCCAATTACAAAATCTACACCATTGACTAACCAAAACGCCCCGGCAAGTAATAATGTTACTATGGTGTTTATTATCATCCATTCGGGGCTACTGTAAGCCATTCCAACAATACTTAACATAAATATAAACACTATGAAGAAGTTGTTCCCTAAGTAATCAATGGGTTCATCTTTAAACAGAAATTCTTTTATTCCGGCTGTTTTACCGTCTTGTGTTATCACAACACTAACTAAACTATCCCCAAGTGTATCTTCAATATCGCAATCAATAGATCCGGAAGAAGATAAAACCGTATTTGAGCAAGTATGATTTTGTCCGAATGCGTCTTGTTGAGTAAGTGTTATTACAACCGTCTTTGGTGTACCACTTGGAACACTAAAAAGTGTAGTTACTATATCATTTGTTTCAGATATTGAATAAGTAAAATCGTTTAATGTATCAACAGAAACACTATTTTGTGGATCTATCTCACCAAGTAACTGTTCTGTGCATATTCCACTTAGTTCATTTTCACAAGAGAAAACTAAACTTTCAAATATATCTAACACAACACCATCTTTAACAACAACAGCCCTATAATTATTAGTATCTAAATCAATATGTAATACTGTTTCACCATTGTTTGAAGTTTTAGGTGCTTCAACAGTTTCAAATAGATCAAGTGATATATATTTACGTTGAAGTTGAATTATCGCATCAGATATTTTAATTAAATTATCATCCCTATATGTAACAACAAATTCTGTACTATCGTTAAGAGAGAGTATAAACAATGATAAATTTTTTGGGTAATCTGTCAAAAGTGCATCATCAATAAAGTATAACTCAAACGCATAATCTGACGCTGTATATTTTAATTCTGCGTCTAATACATACGAATTCTTAGCACCTATCGGATCAATGCAAACTGCTATGTAGTAAACAGAAGTTTCCGAAGAGTTATATGTTTCAATAGTATTATCATTTTGTGCATCTTTCAACCTAAACAAATATTCAATGTCTGAACTTAACGCTGTTCTTAATCTTTCGTCATACATTGAAACATTAATTAATATTTCCCCTGTTGAACAATTTGTTAAACTGATTGGTAAAACTGTTTGGTTTATATCGTCATGCGTTGAATAAAATGTACCCCCAACTTCTGCGAAATATCTAATAGTTATGTTTGTTTCTACTGATACGTCCGGTGCCGGTGGAAATGATGTTAATAAATATTCATTCGTATCACCATCATAATTTATTATTGATGAATAGTTTACACCATTGTAAGATAAATATGATGCTGTAATAGATTCACCTTCTCTAAGTCTTATTGTACTATTAATATTATTAGTCAATCCTTCATACACCGGTGAAGTATAATTTATTTGAAAACTTTCGAACAATGCACTCCAATTTGTAGTATCGTTTGTTACTGCACCAAGTGTTGATTCTGCAAACATTGTTATATTGTTTACTCCCACCGAGTAATTAAATGTTGTTGCGTTCAAGTCACAATCAACAAAAGTTGTTACACCGTTATATCTATATGAACAATTACCAACATCCACATCTTGTTTTACAACTGTCCAATTAAGTTGAAGAGGAACGCCACCATTCAAAGAAGGAAAATCTCCACTTGGGCTTGTAACATTTAACACCGGTTCAGAAGTACTTTTATAGATTGTAACATTATCACTATCTGAATTACCCATTGTATCATTAGCAATCATATAAACGGTTAAGTTGTCGGGGTTATTATTTGGGTAATTAATAGTTGTAAAACCATCTGAACAATTAACTGTAATATTAGCTCCAGTATATGATTCAAATTGTGATGCCTGTTCAAATTTGACTGTTGATATTGTAGATAGAAATGAATCTCCACAAGAAAAAGACCAATCACAATCTGCCCCACTAACTGTACATGTTCTTGATGCATTTATTGTACTATTTGTACATCCTACTAATCCTATTTGATAGTCATTAATTACTGATGAGAATGTATTAAATGTTGTTACGTTCAATATTGTTCCATTAATATTTGAACCTACTACATCAAAAAAATATGAAGAGTTTATATATCCTGGATTAAAACTAGTTGTATAATTATTATCGAATAACACACTTGGTAGTGTTCCTGTGTCTTGTATTGATATTTTTTCTTCTTCTCCTAGCCTATACCAACAAGAATCTAAATTATTATCTGTTATTGTCCAATTAAGTTGAACAGATTGATTAAACGCTGTCACATTAAACCCTTCAACCGGTGAATCAATCGCAACAGAAGGTGAAGTTGTATCTTTAAATATAATAACTGAATCTGAATCCGGCCTATTTACACTATCATTAGCATATAATATTATTGTTAAGTTGTCTGGGCTTGATATTGGGTAATTGAAAGTAGTATAATTATCTAAACAATTAACCGTTATATTTGCACCACCAATATTATACCAACAAGTGTCTAAATCAAAATCTGTTATTGACCAAGTTAAATTTATACTTTGGTTTATTTCAAGAACTATTGTATCATTAATCGGTGCTGTTATCTCAACTTCCGGTGTATCTAAATGAACAGTAAACATTAAAGCATCCGGTCTTGTTTCTTGACTTGAATTATCAACAGCACCACATGACCATATATAATTACCATCTGTAAAATCAATCATATTAAATTCATATTGCGTATTATTAATACCGGAAGAGTTGGTTACATTCAAAACATTGTCAATGTATAAACTAACATTATCTAATTGCACATCATCACTAGCATTACAAGTAAAATTAAGATCAACCGGGCTTGTTAAAAAGATTGAATTATTAACCGGTAATCCAAGTGTAACAATCGGTGGATTATCCGGTATAGGTATAACATTTATTGTCCAATTTGCTGTGGCATAAGCACTTGATCCAACACTATCAGTACATAAAACATTCCATGTATAATTACTAGATGCCAAGACTTGAATAAATGTAATATCTGTATCGTTTGTAATGCTTGTATCTGTTTGTGTATATTCTAAAGTATCATCTGTAATGTTCCAAACATTTAAAGTACAGTTTGATATTGTACTATCTGCATCTGTTACATGATTAACAAAACTTGCAGAGTAACTATTAGAATTAATGGTTGTGTCATTAGCCGGGGAACTTAACGTTACCACCGGTGGTTGATTGTTTGCTTGTTCAGAACCAACAACAAATGATGGTTCAGATTGTTTATAAGCTATTAACACTTGTGCCGGTGTCCATGCGTGATCAAAGTCTAAATATATTTCATCAAGTGTTCCTGTTAAGTATGCACTTCCACCACCATTAAAATTATCTCTACCGAACCTTAAATCTGCGTTGTTATCATACAAATCTGATAAACTGTTTGTTGTACCGTCTGCAACACCGTTTATATAAAATTGTAATGTTCCACCGGTAAATGTTATAGTAAGCATCGTTGGAGTATTTGAAGGTACAATACTATTTGCACAATAAGTTGCTGTTGTTCCAGATTCACCATCACCAAACGATGCTATAAGACCCCACTTGCTAGAGCAACTTCCTGTATATTTAGCATACCAATCAAAAGATCTTTTTGAACCATCCCAATATTTACCCATTACTCTATCATCTGTATCTCCTGTATAATTAATCCATGCACTTAATGTAAAATCTGATAAGGCAGAAGATATTGGATCTCCTATATCCATAAAATCATTCCCATCAAAATAATACAAACTTCCTAGTATTGAGCTTAACAGTGGAGTTGCACCGGTGTTTGTTGCTGTAAGACTATTTGAAGAATCGTCTGTTAATCCTGTGTCAAAAGTGTAAGCATGAGTGGGAGCAAAATATAAATCGTCAAAACTTTGTGTAGTTGTTGCAATAGAATTACCATAATACATATACACTTTATCTTGATTATCAGAGAAAACTCGAACCATTGCACTTGTTGAATCTGTCTTAGTTATTATTGTATAATTTAACTCTGTTGATTCTGTCGCATAATCTAAAAATCGTATATCCCCGAAATCTGTTTTCATGTGTGTTACCCAAGTTATATTATATAATCCTGTTATTTCGTTTGAAGTATTAAGTACACTAATTTCTCTTTTATATTCCCAATCTGTATCCCACCATGAAGCCCATTCTACTAAACTATGCCCTTCCGAATCATCAACCCATTCCATAACACCAGTTCTAATATTAACTCTTTCGACTATGGTTTTTGTTTGATAAAGTCCGGGGTGTACTGCTTGGAAGTGGTAATTTTCCCATTCTCCCCATACCGTATATTCTTCTTGGTAAGTTGTATCTATTAAATCAACACAAACATTAACCCCACCGGTTTCATTTTCTATAAACTCATACTCATTACAATAAATATCGCCAACTGTTCTTGTCTTTGTTTCAAGTTCCCTATACAATTGTGATTCAGATTTAATATTTTGTCCTCTGTTAATAGTCTTAGACTTATCAAGATATTTTGTTTTGTCGAATAACTTTGTGGTTTTGAACACTTCAATTTCTTTAATGTTCCATGCGTGTAAAATACTATAATCATTTTCAATTAGATCTATTCTTTTAATCGGTTTATTCTTAAATAGCCAAAAAGTTGTATCATTAATTTCATAGTATCCTAAGTTTCCGCCTTTACCGGTTTCATGGAATACAACATTATCATCCCATGTTGAAGGTGTCCATATATCAAATGCAGAAGCTAAAGAAAACATCATCATAAACATTAAAACAAAAGTAATTAGTTTATTCATTTTTTCTTCACCAATTTTACAGAAGTCTTACAATCAGGACACGCAACATATAATGGGTATAATTTCTTAAATTTCTTTTTACCTTTATAATTCCATTTCTTTTTGCATCTTTGACATCTCAACAACATACAAATATATATACATACTACTATTTAAGGGTTTTTGCAATTATAATCTATTCCTTCATCATGGTAATCTTTTGGTGTATTATCATTATCCCAATTAAATATATCATTACCACATCCTTTACAAACTCCAACCTTTTTTACTTCTTGCTTTTTGTTTCCTATTGTTTTCCCACAATCTTTACATGAAGCATACATTGACGGTTTGCCTTTATAATATAATACTTCATTGTTTTTATGTTTACATCTTTTCATTTTTTACCTCCTTCGCTTAATTTAGATAAAGCGTCATTCTTGCAATAACATATATCACTAAAATTTATATTATTTCTATTTTTAAAATGATATATCGGTGCTTTGCTCTCTAATACACAATCTCCTATCTGCTTACAATATGTTTTTTGTGTTTTTTCTATACCATCGGCATATATTCCAAATCCAAATGCTATGAAACTAATTGATACTACTATTATCAAAACAACAATAAAAACTTTATCTTCTGTGTTCATTTCTTCACCTCTTCACATGGATTTACGTCATTTACTAACTCTTTGTATATTTCATCAAAAACACCATTGTATAATATATCTAAAACCCATGTTAAAGAATCTAATATCCAACCCTTTGGCCGTTGTTCAAGTAAATTTAAATGAATTTCTTGTCTAAATTGTTCTTCATTCATCTTGAACCTCCGATTTCTTCGGAAATGCGTCATTATATCCAATAATCTTATATCCATCCCCAACTATTTCAACCATTTCATACTTACTCCCATTAATAACATAAATAAAATGTTAGGTACAAATGCTTGGGATTTAAAATCAAAATAACTAAACGCAATCATCACACAACAATATATAAGAAGAAACATCATTATTAATTCAATTCCTTCTCCTCTTTTGTTCATTTGCCTTCCTCCATTGAAACCGAGTTCTCTGAGGAATTAATAGTATTTTGCCCCTCCCCAGAGAACGATTTACCATAGGGGCTATTATCTGAGTTCATTGGAATTACGCACTTTTTGATAGCTTCTTCTAATTCAATTAATCTTCCATTCTTATTCACCTTTGATAATTTAGTTTCTTCAAAAAGAACATCTCCACATTCGCATAAGTAAAGATGTGTACGTTCCCATTGTGGGGTGTCTTTCATATGGCTTCTCGCATACAATCTTCTCTTTATGTGTTCTTTATGTTTATCTTGTTTCATGTAACTTAGAGTTACTTATACTATATAAATGTATCGGTTATTGTGCATTGTTAAGTTAATTGGGCTTTTGAGTTTATTTTTTAGTTAAGAAAGTATGACGAAACACTATGCAAAAGCTTAAATAATACAAAGTAGTCCTATTTTCAGTTAAATACAACTAATAAAGATGGCAGAAAATCACTTTCAGTTTAACTTGATAAATAGACTAAGAGTTGATACTTCTTAAATCTTTTGTTAGTGGGGCGGGAGATAAAAGCCCTTAACAAAAAACAAAATGGCAAATGCAAAAAGAACAGGTTATAGCATTGTAGACGGAGATACTATTCGGCTTGAGAGAGCTTTGGATGGGAATAAGTTTGTTCGTCTTGCTAATGTTAATTGTCCTGAGATGAATACTCAGGCAGGACATATAGCGAGACAAGAACTTAGAAAAGTTCTTCGTGGCAAAAGCATAACTATTGATACAGTAGGAAAATCCTACGGTAGAAATGTAGCAGTAGTTAGAGCTGGTCGTAAGAATGTAAACCTTGCTATGAGAAGGAAGGGGTATTAACCCCCTTCTTCTCCTAAGAATATCTCTTGTTTGATGTGTTCTAAAACTCCGATAGCGTTATATCCAGTAATATTATAATAGTTTATGAGTTGTAAAATTTTCTGATGTAATTCTTCAAGTTCAGAATAATCATCAATCCTAATTATTTTTTCTTTCATTTTTTCTTTCTCGGTTTCCCGTAGATTAAATCAAAATTTAACCTACAAAGTCTTTTATTTGTTTTTGGTAATTTATGGCATTTCACAATATTTTTACTTTCTAAATCTTTAATATGTTTTTTTACAGTAACCCAAGAAACTCCCGTGTTCTTTGAAAGTTCATAAGGAGTTAAACCAATTCTACTCTTATTTAGAGCTTGAATAATTACTCTTTTTTTAGAATTAAATAAAGGTTTTTTCTTGTTCATTTTCTTTTAAGTGTCGCAGTAAGATTTGGTTTTTCTTCTGTTGATGGGTCAGGCATTTTTAGTTCAATATCAAAAACATCTTTACTAATATCTATCTGCGATTCATCTACATACTTTTTTGGAAATCTTAAAGAGTACTGCCTTCCGTCAAATATTAGTTTTTTCTCTACGTTGTTCTTAGAGATTTTTGTTTCTAAGACATCATCTCTCAATTCGTTAAGTTCGTTTTTTGTTGCGTCTGCCATTTTTAAGTCCTATTAAGTATTTATTACCTAATATATAATAGGAGTATTTCTTTATAAATCTTTACCTTTCTTGTTAAAGAGTAGGACGAAAGAGTATTAAAAAACAAAAGGTTTAAATACTACATATATCTTATATTTATACAAAGTAGGACGAATAACTATAAGATGAACAAACAAGAACAAAAAACAAAATGCCCAAATTGTGGAAGCGAAGAAGTCGTTAAGCGTGG
>Ga0075122_10002455_pt1 | contig 12218 bp, 12 predicted proteins | sample AntAceMetag02UKB_FD_69790 | JGI IMG/M metagenome (GOLD analysis project Ga0075122, IMG submission 69790) | Saline lake microbial communities from Ace Lake, Antarctica - Antarctic Ace Lake Metagenome 02UKB | ecosystem: Environmental > Aquatic > Non-marine Saline and Alkaline > Saline | place... | reverse complement strand
GAAGTTTGCTTTATTCAGGATATAAAGATCATCAAGATTTTCGGACAAGAGCTTTTAATCGTATTAGATGTTTTCTTCGGTGTGTTTGCGAAGGTAAATCTCCTGATTTTGTTGATAAGAAAAAAGAAGAAACAAGTTACAGTAAAGAATATTCTGATAAGAATCTTCCAGGGCTTATTGAGAAAATGTTTGAACAGGATTTGTTGACTGGTTCTCAAAAAACTATTTTTCTTAAGCTTTTAGAGATTGCTAAAAAAACTGCTTCTTTAGAAAATAGTTTTAAACCGGCTATGAAGAAATTTGTTCAATCAAATATTGGACCTCTTTGGGATGATTATTTAAGTTATGTGAGAGGGGTTGGAGAAGTTTCTGCAACTACTCTTTTTGCTAAAATAGGTTATTGTGAGAAATTTAATAGTGTTTCTAAGTTGTGGAGGTATTTTGGTCTTCATGTGGTTTGTCCTAAGTGTACTGAAAAGGGTATGGTTCAGGTTAAAGTTGGACCTGGAGAATTTGTAGAAGAAGAAAGAACAATTTCTCAGGTTGTTAATGGAGCAGGCGTTTGTCCCAAGTGTGGCAAAAGAGGTATTGCTCCAAGAGCCAGAAGGGGAGTTTCTTTGGGTTATAGTCAAGTATTGAGATCTTTTGGATGGAATCTTTCTCAATCACTTTTGAAAATAAATTCCCCCATTTACCGAGAAATTTATGATACAGAGAAAGATAGACAACTTAGTTTGAGTTTTAATATCGGAGAATTAGAAAAGCGTTATGGTAAGCCTTACAAGCGTGAAGATGTGGGGTTGAAATTGGGCCATGCTCATAATCGTGCTTTGCGTAAGATGTTGAAGATTTTCTTGCAGCATTATTATGTTGTAGGTAGAACTCTTGCAGGATGTGAAGTTTCTGATCCTTTCGTTAAAGCTCATATGAATCATCGGGATATTATTACCTGGAGAGATGTTCTTGAGGCTAATGGTGGAGATGTTAGTGTAATTGAACGGAAGGTTATTTAATATTATTAATTAGTTGAGTCTTGTTGTAAAATAATGAGACTCAACTTTTTATTTAGTTTGATAGAAAGTGAAATTCTTGGAATTATTACGAGTCAACTAAGCTATGAAATCCAAAGGTGTATTACGAGCTAAAGGAGAATTGAAATCCTCATGTCATCTGCGAGTCATATAACATTTGAAATCCAAAAATTATTTGCGAGTCATATAACATATGAAACCCAAAAGATATTTACGAGTCATTGTTGCCTTGAAATCCAAAGACGATTTGCGAGTCAGTGTATAGATGAAATCCACATAGGTATTACGAGTCATATGAAATATGAAATCCAAAGACGATTTGCGAGTCATTGTTCTTGTGAAATCCAAGACCTAATTGCGAGTCATTTAGAAGATGAAATCCAAAGGTGCGTTACGAGTCAAGTTATGTATATAATCCATCATCGAATTGCGAGTCAGATGAGTTTTGAAATCCTTAGATAGTTTGCGAGTCAGTCCTGCTATGAAATCCAACAATCTGTTGCGAGTCATTTAAATCTTGAAATCCAGTAAAAATATGCGAGCTAAAGGAGATATGAAATCCCTGGTCATGATGCGAGTCAAGCAGGTTTTGAAATCCAATGCAATTTTGCGAGTCATGAAAAAAATGAAATCCAAAATCGAATTGCGAGTCAAGCAAGTTATGAAATCCATTAGTATATTACGAGCTAAAATAGGTCTGAAACCCAATTGTTTTTGTGCGAGTCATCTATCTTGTGTAATCCCATCAAAGTTTACGAGTCATGTGCAATATGAAATCCTTGGCTTGATTGCGAGTCATTCTGACAGTGAAATCCAAAAGATGATTGCGAGCTAAAATGGATCTGAAATCCATCATCGAATTGCGAGTCAAAATAGGTCTGAAATCCAAAATTCTTTTACGAGCTAAAGGAGAAATGAAACCCAATATCATCCTGCGAGTCATATAGAACTTGAAATCCTCCGAACCATTGCGAGTCACTCAGACAGTGAAATCCAAAATATGGTTGCGAGTCAAAGGAAAATTGAAATCCTTCTAAGGTATGCGAGTCAATATAAGATTGAAATCCCCATTTATCCTGCGAGTCAATTAATAGATGAAATCCAAAGAAATACTGCGATAGAGCTGAGATTTAGATTCTTTATTTTGAATTTATTTCTCAGCTCTTTTTTTCTTAATTTCTTATTTTTTTTGTAAAAATTCTGAATTGAAATTTATTTTTAAAAAAATTTGCAAAAATTCTGGTTTGAGAATTGAAAAGGAATTATTTTTTAACTATTTTTTAGCTGTTTTCCACATTAATTCAAAATAGTTTCTATATCCTTGAGAAATATCCTTGTTTTTTATTACAATTGCTAGAGGATCTTCTTTGCTCCATAAAATAATTGCTACCTTATCTCCATATATATTAATTGCTAAAGGAGATGTGTATTTGTCTGGAAGATATTTTATTTCTGATAGAGGTATTTTAAGGTTTTCTTGTTTAGCCTTAGTGTTGAATATTACTTTTGTTTTTATGTTATGTTTTTTTCTATTTTCATCAAACCATTTAAAATAGTATTTTAAAACATCATAAGCAAGTGTTGATGCTCCTAGAACTAAAATTTCTTTTCCTGTTTCTATTTGATCTTCAAAAACTGTTTTTAATCCTTGTTTTCCTTTGTAGAAATTAGTTTCTTGTTTTTCTTTTGTTTGTTGATATGTTAGTAGCATTTCTGGAAGAATTGTTTGTATGTTATTTTCTTTTTCTTTTAAAATATCTAAGAAAACTTTTGGAGATGCTGCTTCGAATAGTCTTCTATTGTTTTTTAGAATATACCCAATTAGTCCTTTTTTAATTAACATCTCAGTTGTATCATAAACTGTTCTCCTATGTAAACCAGATTGTCTTGATATTTGTCCTGCTAAACTAGGACCTATCTTTAGTAGGGTTTGATAGACTTTTGCTTCATTGGTTGTTAGTCCTGCTTGTTTGAGAATATCGAGATCCATTTTGTGAATTTATTAAGTTTTTATTTTTTTTAAATGTTTCGTGTGTGGTGATAATTATCACCTCTTAAATTTATGTAGTAAAATTGAGTGATTTAATTAATAAATCATAGGAGGAAAAACAAAATGACAGAACCACTCGAAAGACAAATAATTGAAGTAATTGCAACAGATAGAATCCATATTCCTATATCTAGTATGGAAGGAAAATTGAAAAGAAAAAAACCAAAGCTTGGAAAACAAGTCGACCTTAGAGATTATGATAATAATTTTCAAGGAGATAGAGTTTATGCAAGAGTTGAAGAAGAGGATAGAATGAAGGCTAGAGGAATGAAAGAAGCTATCGATGTATTTGAAGTAAGACATCCAAAATATGGATCAGAACTTAGAGGTTTAATAGCTGAACAAAGAAAACTAAGTGAAAAACATCTTTATTTCGGAGTTAATGAAGGTTGTAGATTAACTGCAGATGATTACATGGGTGTAATGACTGATTTAGGTTTTACTGAAAATACTGCTCAGCAATTATATCCAAATTTAATGGATATTAGTAGAAATATGTCAAGAAAGAGAGACGAAGAAAGGAGTGTTTTAATTGGAGCAGTTTAATTCTGCTTCTTTTTTTCTTTTTTAAAAATTAAAATGGTAAACGAAAAATTACAAATTGGAAAACCTGTGAAACCTATGTTGGTGTCTGAATCTAGTGGAGATGAGGGCAGGTATGAGAAAATCATGAAGAATCATGGGGGAGTTACTTTTGCAGAAGTAAAATCTGATGGGTATAGGGTTCAAACTCATAAGGATGATAATAGTAATGTTAAATTATATACTAGGAATTTAAATGAATTAACTTTAGAAGTTTTTCCAGATATTTTTGGACAGTTAAATGAATTACCTCCTGGAATCTATGATGGAGAATTAGTTGGAGTTCAAGATGGAATCAGGGGATTTAACGCTATAAAGAAAAGAGTTAGAAGTGAAGTTGATAAAGAATTAATTGAAGCTTATCCATTAAATATGAAATTTTTTGATGTTCTTTTAGAAGGTAAAGATGAGATGATTAATGTTCCTTTACATGAAAGAAGAAAAAAATTAGAGAGTTTAACAGGAGATACAAGTTACCAATCAATTATTACTTATCCAGAGGTCTTGAAAGAAGAATTTGAAAGTGTTATTGAAAATGGTTTAGAGGGTTTGGTTTGTAAAAATCCTGATTCTAGTTATTTAATTGGGGGCAGAACTAAAGATTGGGTTAAGCTTAAGAATTTTTTAAGTTTAGATTTAGTTATTTTAGGTTTGTATCAAGGCAATGGTAAGCTTGCTGAATTGCCTTTTGCGGGAGTTTTATTGGGTACAAAGAATAATGGAAATTATGAAACAATTACAAAGGTTGGTTTAACAAATAAAGATAAAGTAAATGCAATTTACGAACAAATAAGAGATCGTTGTATTGAAGAAGTTCCTGAGAATGTAATTATCTCTGATGCAATTAATAAGAAAACTTATGCTAGAAAAGTGCCATTTTGTTATGTAACTCCTGAAGATTCTGTTGTTTTAGAGACTCAGGCAATGAATGTAACTAATAGTAAAAATTGGCATTCTTGTGGATTAAATGATGGTAAGGCTTATTCTTTAAGAATTCCCATTGTTAAGGAGATAAGAAATGATAAAACTGCAGAAGATTGTACAACTACTAGTCAGATTAAAGATTTGTATGTTGAGTAGATTTCGGTTTATACTTGAAAGATAAAGTTTTAATAATGCTTATGAATAGATTGTTTTATGATAGGGAAGATAAAATCAGGTCTAGAAATACATCAACAGTTAGATACCCATAAATTATTTTGTAATTGTCCGAGTTTGTTAAGGGGCGACGAGCCCCAGTTTGAAGTTAGAAGGAAATTACATGCTGTTGCTGGAGAAAGTGGAGAAGTAGATGTTGCTGCTAAATTTGAAGCAGAGCAAGAAAAAGAATTTATTTATCAAGGCTATGACACTACATGTTTAATTGAATTGGATGAGGAGCCGCCTCATGAAATAAATCAAGAGGCATTAGAAATTGCATTACATATTGCCCTGCTTCTTAATTGTGAAATTTTACCTATTGTCCAGATAATGAGGAAAACTGTTGTTGATGGAAGTAATACTTCTGGATTTCAGAGAACAATGTTAATTGCTAGAAATGGTTATGTTGAAACTAAAAAAGGTAAAGTGGGAATTAATGCTGTAATGCTTGAAGAAGATTCTGCAAGGCCGAGTTCTGGGAGTCGGGGAGAGAATAATGAGGATAATTCTAATGTTAAGGTGTATAAATTAGATAGATTGGGATTACCTTTGGTAGAAATTGCTACTGATCCAGATATTACTAGTCCTGAACAAGCTAAAGAGGTTGCTTTACATCTTGGAGATATTTTGAGAAGTTGCAAAGTTAGAAGAGGGATTGGAACAATTAGACAAGATGTTAATATTAGTATTGAAGGTCATCCTCGTGTTGAAATTAAGGGTTTCCAGGATGTTAAGATGTTTATTTCAACTATTGAAAAAGAAGTTGAAAGGCAGAAGAGGAATTTGGAAGATAAAAAAGATTTGAAATCAGAGGTAAGAAATGCCTTAGAAGATGGTTCTAGTAAATTTTCAAGACCTATGCCTGGTGCTTCGAGAATGTATCCTGAAACAGATTTACCTTTACTTAAAATTAGTAGAGAGATGATTGATGAGGCTAAGAAAAACTTGCCTAGATTGAGGAGTGATGTTAAAGGAGAGCTAGAGAAATCAGGATTACATGGTGATTGGATTATGTATTTAATAAATAATGAATTAATTGATGAATATAAATCATTATTAGAGGTAATTAATGAGCCTAAATTTATTGGAAAAGTTTTAATTGAGTTACCTAAGGAGATTTCTGCCCATGAAGGTATTGAAAATATTGATGGATTTTTGAGTTTAGATGTTATTGAGAGTATTGTTCATGGAGTTAAGGATGGAAAGATAGAAAGAGATGATATTAAACATATTATGATGGAGATTGTTAAGGGAAGGAAGTTTGAAGATGCCATTAAGATTGAAAAAGCAGATTTGGGAGATGTTGAAGAAGAAATTGCCAAGATGGTTAAAGAAAAACCTGGTTTGAGTATTGGAGGATATATGGGTTTGGTTATGGCTAAGTTTAAAGGACAGGTTAGTGGGAAAGAAGTTAGTGCAATTCTTTCTAAATTGATTAAATAAGTTTTATATAGGTTTGACTATTAATTATATTATAAAAAGAGGAAAAATAAATGAAATTCAAAAAACACTTAATAGCGGTTTTGTTAATATTTTTTGGTAGTCTTCTTATTGGAGGTTATGTTTATTCAGCAGTTGAGGGTTGGAGGTTTTTAGATTCTCTTTATTTTGTGGTGATTACTATGACTACGATTGGATATGGAGATTTTGTTCCTAAAACAGATATTGGTAAGATTTTAACAATGCTTTTTTCATTTATTGGTGTTGGTATGGCTTTGTATCTTGTTTCTTTAATTGGAAGAACAGTATTTCGTGAAAGAACAGATAGAAGGGCTATTAGGAAAAAAGAAAAAATAAAATCAAAACATTTGAAACAAGAATTATTAAGAGAAATAGAGATAGAAGAAAGAAAAAAGAGAAGAAAGTATAAGAAAAATTTAGAAAAGAAGTTTAAAGTAAAAAAGAAAAAGTAATTAATAAGATTAATTAAGTTTATAAATTCTAAATGTGGGATAATTCTATGGCAAGAACACATATCAAAGAAGCGTTCAAAAAAACTGGAAAAGTAGAATTACAAGGATGGGTTCATGATATTCGTGATTTAAGTAAGATTAAATTTTTAATTTTAAAAGATGTTACTGGTAGAATTCAGTGCATTGCCTTACCTAAAGAGTCTGGTGAAGAAGTATTTAAGCAAGTTTCTAAAATAAATCGGGAAAGTGTTGTTAAGGTTGTTGGAGAATTACAAGATAGTAAACAAGCGGTTGGTGGAAAAGAATTATTGATTAAAGAATTAGAGATTATTTCTGCAGCAGAACAACCATTACCAATTGATGTAAGTGATCATAGTAAAACTGAATTACCTAAGAGATTAGATTATCGATTTTTAGATTTGCATAGGCCTAAGGCTCAAGCAATTTTTAAGATTGAATCAACATTAATGCAGGCTTATAGGGAATTTATGATTAAAGAAGGTGGAATTGAAGTTGTTTTTCCTTCGATAATTGGTTCAAGTTCAGAAGGTGGAACAGAATTATTCCCTTTAAAATATTTTGATAAAAAAGCATTTTTATCTCAAAGTTGTCAGTTGTATAAACAAATGTTAGCTTGTTCAATGGAAAAAGTATTTACAATCTTTTGTGTTTGGAGAGCTGAGAAGCATAATACTGTTAGACATTTAAATGAGGCAAGGCAATTAGATTATGAAGAAGGATTTGCAGATGAATTTAAGGTTATGGATGTTTTAGCAAGAAGTGTTCAGTATATTGTTAAGAAAATTAATGAAGTAAATAAAGAAGAATTAGAATTATTAGAAGTCAAATTAAAAGTTCCTGATGTAAAATATATGACTTTTGCTGAATGTGTTGAAATAATGAAGAAAGAAAAGATTCACGTCGGAAAAGATGATTTATCAACTGATGCTGAAAAGAAATTAGGAGAATTATATCCAGATACAATTGTGTTTGTTCATGATTGGCCTATTGCTGGAAAACCTTTTTACATTATGCCTAAAGGGAAAGATTTGAGTGGAGGTTTTGATGCGATTTATAATGGTGTTGAAATTACATCTGGTGGACAGAGAGTGCATATTCCTGAAATATTAATTAAGAGATTAAAAGAAAAGGGATTAGATCCTAAAGATTTTAAAGGATATATTGATAGTTTTAGATATGGTGCTCCGCCTCACGCGGGTTGGGGATTAGGTTTAGAAAGATTAATGACTCAGATGTTAGGGATTACTAATATTAGAGAAGTTACTTTGTTCCCAAGAGATAGAGATAGGTTGACTCCTTAAATTGAAGAGTAGTTTTATAAATTGTTTTTTATTTAGATTATAATGGTAAAGATTCTTGCTATTGGTGATTTTCATGGAAAGTTTCCTGTAAAGTTGAAGAAGTTAGTTAAGAGTAAAGATATTGATTTGGTTTTATGTACTGGAGATTTAGGTGGGAGTAAGAAATTACTAAAAATAATTTTTAAATATTTTAAGGAACAATGGTGGACTAAAGTATCTGAAAAAACTGCTCGAAAGTTGGTTTTAGAGGATTATGAAAAAGGTAAAAAAATAATTAATGAATTAGATGAATTAAACAAAAAAATTTATATGGTTTCAGGTAATTGGGATTTTACAACAAGAGGAGATGTAGATCGAGATATTGGATTAAATTTAATTTCTTATTCTAAATTAATGAAAAAGAAAAAAAATTTAGTTTTTAATAATCGGGCATTTAGAAAAATTCAGGGGTTAAAAATTTTATTTTTTGGAGGAATGGTTACTGCAGGAGTTTATACTGAAGGAGTTTTTGATAAAAAAGAAACTATGAAATATAAAAAGAAAAATAAAAGAGAAATAGAACAATTAATAAAATATTCTAAAAAGAAACCTGAAATTTTATTTGCTCACTATCCTCCTTATGGATTTTTTGATATTGTTAAGTTTAAGGGTAAAAATCCAATGAATGGGAAACATATCGGTTTTAAGGGATATACTCAATTTATTAAGAAAAGTAAACCTGCTTTGTTTATTTGTGGGCATATGCATGAATATCAGGGTAAAAAGAAATTAGGAAGTACTTTAATTGTTTCAACAGGTTCTGCTCAAGATGGTAAAGCAGCGGTTATTGATTTTGATGAGAAAAAAGGCAAGGTTAAGGGTGTGAGATTTGTTAAGTAATTAATTTTAAATAGGTTGTAATATAATTCTTTTTATGGTATTAGATGAAAAAAATATTCAGAAAGAAGCTAAACAGATATTAGATAAGTTTGCTTCTGCACTTGCTAAAGTTGAAAAAGAAGGCGAAGAGGGTTATGTCGATAGGGAGGATTTTGAAAGGGACGAGGGTTCTAAGGGGAATGTTTGTGATGGGGAATTTAAGAAGAAAATATTAGAAAATGCTCCTGAGAGTGATGATGATTTTATTTTGGTTGAGAAGGGAGCGTGGAAATGAACAGCCCTTTTGATACAAAAGCCCTGGGGTAAAAAGTACCTTTTTATGAAAAAAGGTAAACCAAAAAAATAAGCTTTAAAAAAGCTTGACCAAAGAATATGATAAAACAAAAATTAAAAGATATCAAATCTGGAAAATTAACTGCTGAAGCAAATATAAAAGTATTTTTAGAAGAGATTAAGAAAAGAAATAAAGAGTTGAATATTATTTTACATGTTAATGAAAATGCCCTTGCTGAAGCTAAAGATATTGATGCAAGATTGAAAAAAGGGGAGAAGGTTGGAAAGTTAGCAGGATTAGGTGTTGTTGTTAAAAGTAATATTAATGTTGAGGGATTAATTGCTAATTGTGCTTCTAAGACTCTTGAGGATTATAAATCAACTTATGATGCAACGGTTATTAAAAAATTGAAAAATGAGGGAGTTGTTATTTTAGGGATGGCTAATATGGATGAATTTGCTTCTGGAAGTAGTGGGGAGAGTTCTGCTTTTGGTGGATGTAAGAATCCTGCGGTTTTAGATAGAATTCCGGGTGGAAGTTCAAGTGGAAGTGCAGCTTCTGTTGCTGCGGATTTTTGTGATTTTGCTCTTGGTTCTGATACTGGAGGAAGTATTAGAAATCCTGCAAGTCATTGTGGTGTTGTTGGGATGAAGCCTAGTTATGGAAGTGTTAGTAGATATGGATTAATTGATTTAAGTATGAGTCTAGATCAGATTGGCCCCTTAGCTAAAGATGTTGAGGGTGTTGAATTAGTTTATGAGGTAATTAAAGGTAAGGATGAAGATGATTCAATTAGTAAGGATTTTCAATCTGATAAGATTGGAAAGACTGTGAAGATTGGAGTTCCTCAAATTAATGCAGATGAGCAAATTTGGGATCTTATTAAGGTTAAGATTCAACAAGTTTGTGATAAAAATGGATGGAAAGCAGATGATATTGAATTAAAACATATTGATTTAGGAATCCAAACATATTACCCTATCAATTATGTTGAGTTTTTCTCGGGTACTAGAAGATTTGATGGAAGGAAATATGGTAAAAAGATTGAAGAGAGTTGTGGTGAAGAAGTTTTAAGAAGAATTTTGGGTGGTGCTGAAATAAGTCAAGCAGAATTTGCAGGTAAATATTACAGAAGAGCATTAATTGCTAAAAAAATAATTGAAAAAGAATTTATAGAGGCTTTTAAGAAATATGATTGTATTATTATGCCTGTAACTCCTAAGTTGCCTCATAAAGTTAAAGATAAATTAAGTGTTGAAGATAATTATGCTTATGATAGTTTAAGTGTTTTAGCTAATCTAGCAGAAATTCCCGCAATAAGTATTCCTGTTGGAGATGTTGGAGGAATACCTATTGGAATGCAGATTTTATGCAAGAAAGGTAATGATTCTTTAATGCTTGGTATTTCTAAGGAGTTTGAGTAATGGCAAATAGAGATGAAGTAAGAAATTTTATTAAAGATATTAAAATTGAGGATAAGATTGCTCTAGTTTTTCATGATGATTTAGATGGTTTTGCTTCTGGAATTTTAATGTATGATTATTTAATTAAAATGGGGTGTAAGGATATCCAAACTGTTTCTTTGAAAATAGAAACAAATGCTTTTGAGAATATAGTAGAAGATTTGAAAAAATCTGAGAAGATTATTATTATGGATTTGGGTCCTAATTTACTTGTTAATGGTTTACAAAATTTAAAAGATAAAAAAATATTATATATTGATCATCATCAAAATGATGTTGAGATTCCTGATAATGTTTTAGAATATAGGACCGAAGGATTAATTCCTGCTACACGAAGTGTATATGATTTTGTGGATGGAAAGCTTTGGTTGGCTGTTGCGGGGATAATTTCAGATGCAGGATTTAAGAATCCTGATAATATGAAAATCATAAATAGTTTTTTAGATGAAAATAGTATTAGTTTTAATGATTTTAAGGAGGATGTTGTTGAAATAATAGACTCTTTTTTAATTTATTTTAGAGAAGAAAGAAAGAAAGCTTTTGAAATTTTGAAAGATGTTAATGATTGGAAAGAATTAGGTGAGATTAAGAAGTTTGCAGAACCTATCATAGAAGAAACAGAAAAGTTTGTTAAAGATTATGAAGAAAATCATGAAAAACTTGGAAAAATAAAATTTTATTATTTTAAGCCTAAATTTAAGGTTAAAGTTCCAGTTACAAATAAGATTGGCTATAAATATCCTGATGAAATTTTTGTTTTTGCCTCTCCTAGTGGGGGGATGGTTAGTTTAAGTGCAAGAAATCAGGGTGGACAAGCAAATATGATTGAAGTTTTAAAAGCAGGAATTGAGGGATTGGAGGATGCGGGGTGTGGGGGACATATCCCTGCAGCAGGTGGGCAGATAAAAAGAAGTGATTTGGATAAGTTTAAGGATAATTTGAAAAATTGGGGGGATGAAGGGTAAAATGAACTTTCAAGAACAAAAGAAAAAACAATTAGAGAGAAAAGATGCATCAAGTATTGGTGGTTGGGATCCTAAGATTAAAGGATTATGCGAAAAATTGAATAAAAATAAGAAATATTATACAACTTCGAGTTGTGCTGGAAGAATTATACTTTTGAAGGGTGAAATGGGAAAGGAACCTAATAAGTTTTTATTTAGAACTCATAAGAAAACGAGTTTTAGTGAGTTGAAAAAGGCTTTAGATGATGTTGAATATGAAGGATTAGTTGAATTTAAACAAAGTCCCTGTATTTTGCATGTTGCTTGTGTTGATTTAGAAAGTTCACAGGAGTTGGTTAATAACGCAAAACTGTCTGGATGGAAAAAAAGTGGGATAATGAATACCAAAAAGAGATTTATTGTTGAATTGCAAAGTACAGAACATTTAGCTTTTCCAATTATGAATAAACAAGAAGTTTTAATCGACGATAAACTTTTAAAATTAGTAGTGCAACAATCGAATATGAGATTAGAGCGGGTTTTGGATAAGATTGATAGGTTAAAAAAATAATTTTGAATAAAATTAAAGAGGTTAGTAATGAATTTTTAAATTATAAAGA
>Ga0075122_10002452_pt1 | contig 12227 bp, 24 predicted proteins | sample AntAceMetag02UKB_FD_69790 | JGI IMG/M metagenome (GOLD analysis project Ga0075122, IMG submission 69790) | Saline lake microbial communities from Ace Lake, Antarctica - Antarctic Ace Lake Metagenome 02UKB | ecosystem: Environmental > Aquatic > Non-marine Saline and Alkaline > Saline | place... | reverse complement strand
TACTTTCAGGAACGAAATGACCATAATCAACCGCTTTCAGCAGGTGGTACATTCCTGTATGATTGAAGGTCACGACTTTGGGGTTATCCCAGGTACACAGAAGCCGACCCTCCTTAAACCTGGGGCTGAGAAAATCGCAAAGCTACTCGGCTTGGCAGACACCTATGAGATTGTTGACAGCCGTGAGGATTGGGACAAGCCTTTCTTTCACTACCTGGTGAGAGCTATCTTGACCAACGCCAACAACGGCATCCTTGTCAGTTCAGGGCTTGGAGAGTGCAATAGTATGGAATCACGATACCGTTGGCGATGGGTAGGCGAAAGAGACTTGCCACCAGGGATAGACAAGGGAGCCTTGGTAACACAGGAAAGGAAGGGCAGCGGCGGTGGCCACTGGACTGTATACCGCGTAGAGAATGAGGACATCTACAGCCAAGTAAACACCATTCTCAAGATGGCTAAAAAGAGGGCGCTAGTAGATGCTGCGCTATCGGCCAGTCGGTTATCTGATGTCTTTACCCAGGACATAGAGGATATACCTTCACTAGCCAAGGATAATGTGATTGAAGGCGAGATTATCCAACCGGACAAGAGTTCGCACTATTGCAAAGTCCACGACACAGCCTTTTTCAAGAGGGGTGCTATGAAAGGCTACGCCCATCCTATCGGTGACACAGGAGAGTGGTGCAACGAACCAGAGGAAAAGAAGGCAGCGACACCGCCAGTAGCCAAGAAACAGGCACCTGTGGAAGTATCGGACAAGCGCGGCGAGTTTGAGAAAGAAGGTCGGGACATACTTGAAGAGGAACTAAGCAGGAAACAGAAACCAGTACAGAAAGCAACAGGACAGGTGTTACACCCCATAGATGAGGAAGCACCACCAGAACTATCGATTGAAGAAAAGGCACCGCCAGCAGTCAAGAGTCCTATCGACCTGGAATGGTTGGCAGAAAATCTTGGTATACTGCAAAGTAAACTGAAAGGCTGGTCCAATGTTGCCGTTATAGGTAAGCTACAGGTATATACAGGGAAGGATGCCCAATCTGTGAGTGAAGCTGTAAGCTACCTTACCGCCGATCAATCTGCGAGATTTGTCGCAGAGATAAACGATACCGTAGCGATGGCTTAACAAACTTACTTGCTGGTGAAAGGACTGCCGAGAGGATTACATTCCGAGTAGCCAGCAAGTAGAGGGGGAACAATATGAATAAACCAACAGATGAACAGATAAGAGAGTTTTGGGTGAAGTGTGGATGCTATCAGTCAAAAATGCAACTAGGGACTAGCTGGTGGTTTTATCCTAACAAGACTATAGTTCACGGATTACCTCCCATTGACCTCAACAATCTCTTTAAGTATGCTGTGCCGAAACTGAATAAATATAGAGTAAGTTTATCAACAGTTTTTAACTTTAATTTGTGGATAGCAGAGATTTACGATGCCAACAATGCAGGTGTTTGTAAGGATAAAGACCCTGCTCTTGCATTATTCTGGGCTATATGGGAGGTCTTAACATCATGACAGACCCACCAGTAGCATTGATAGAAGATGGCAAGATAGTCAATGCTGAAGCTCTCAAGAAGTATTGGGCTGAACGGCATGACAGGGAATATCTTTGTCGCAGGGGACTAATGCGATTATGGATTGAGAACCAGAAGAATGAACCCGTAGCCTTGGCAGAAGTAGCACCTCAGCCATGGGATAAGAGGCAGCGATACCAGCTTGACCAGACCAGGGCAGAACTCATAAGCATCAAACATAAACTATTTGAAATGACTACTGGTAAGAAGCTGAATGGAAAGCCGGTACCAAAGCCTCAACAGAAATCAAGCTATCAAGGATTGGTGATGAACGATGATCGACCCTGAAATCACTTCCCAGATTGGTGGATATCTCTTTGACTTCCAAGATAGCGAGATAGTTGTTAAGGTAGGAAGGCTCGATACGCACAAGGACGGCAGGGTGACAGGTTCACTTACCATCAGTAAAAGCGATAAGACTATCCTCTTGCCACCGTCTACTTTCAACTTCGCATCAGACAGGACTCGCGCCGGAACAGCAAAAAGTCTTGGGGATAAGTACCCTGATACCAAAGCTAATTGGGTGGAACTATTTGATTACCTTGGCTTAAAGGTGCAGGAACTTGCCCGGCAGGGTGAGCCAGCCATGGAGATATGGGCAGATGATTATGCGGATGCGCCGGAGTTTTTACTGGAGCCGTTTATCTATAAGAACCAGAGCAATATCATATATGGGCAGAAAGGTGTTAGTAAGTCTACATTGACCTATGCCATGAGTATGTGTATGGCGCTTCCTTGGCCTGATAACCCACTTGAACTTACCGTACCGGATAGATCGGTGAGGTCTTTGGTGTTAGATTGGGAGACAGACGAAGCCACTTTCAGGTACTACTTATCACGATTGAAGCGCGGCATGGGGATTGAAACTGTACCAATATATTATCGCCGGTGTCAATTACCTTTGGTTGAGGAACTAGAAGAAATTGAGAAGATAATCCATGATTTAAAGATAGAAGTTATCTTTATTGATAGTCTAGCTGCCGCTGCCGGTGGAGAAAGAGGGGAACTAAACTCACAATCAGCATTGGCGTTTAACATGGCACTAAGGAAGCTGAAGCGTACCAGTGTTATCATTGGTCAGACTTCAAAGGACACGGAAGGAAAGAAAACAATATTTGGCAGTGGTATATTCACCTATTATGCCAGGAATATATTTGAACTATGCCGTAATGAGGATGCAGACTCAGACCGGGTACGCTTGGCCATGTTTCACCGGGAGTGTAACCTTGGGAAAAAGCATAAGCCAATAGGATTTTGCCTTGAGTTTGACGATGATAACAAGTCGCTATCTATCACGCGAGAAGCCGTGAAAGCGAGTGAATTTGTTAGTAAGTATACTGGCATCAACGCTGTTTACGAGTCACTAAAGAATGGGTCTAAAAATTATAAAGAGATAGCAGAAATAACAGGGCTGAAAGAGAGCAACATCAGGACATATTGCCAACGGCTAAAAGAACAGGATAAGGTGACCAAGATTGGTGATAGGTGGGGACTCAGAGCATACCACCAAGATGATATGCCATTCAGCTAATTACTAAGGGGAAAGGAGAAACAAATGACAGACGAAGAATTATTAGAAGCCTGGGACAATGCCTTTTTAGAACCTGTCTATCTTGACCACAAACCGACAGAAGATGAACTATTAGTCTTGAGATTAAGATATGTACTAAAGAAAGCGGGAGGCGGTTAATGAATAAAGAAACGGCTGAGAAACACTGGGAATACACTGAGAAGATAATACAGAAAATGGTTGATGTTATGCACCAATTATATGTAGAAGCCCTGATTCATGGAGCAAAGCATGGGAGGGAGGAATAAAATATGTCAAAACCAGAGGAAATAAGAAAGAATAGACCAGATGATTGGAATAACATTAAGTATAGAAAAGGATTGGAGATTGGGTGGACTACTGGTAAAACCACTATTGAGTTATCACCCGATGAATCATTTGAGGCAGGAGCAGATGCCTTGATAGAATCTGGCTATCGTCTACCCAAACTAGCCTCTCCACTTGATAGAAAACAGACCGAACAAATTACCGGCACAGAGTTTACCGATGAAGCATGGGAAGATATAGAAAAGATAATCCAAGTACTCCAACCACTACTAGCCTCTCCAGATATAAGGGGGGAGATAATTGAAATCTTATATGGAGAACTCACCTATGGGAATTACTTATGTACTCCTAAATTGCGTAGTGATGCTGACATCAAAATAAACCAACTCGAAGCCCTACTCCAAGCAAAGGTAGAGGAAGCCAAGGAGCAGGAAGCTCAAAATATTATCAAGTGCATCAAGGATGCCAAAAGAGTTCACAATGATTGGAAGATAGATGATATAATCTACCTCTTAGAGTTCCGAGAAGATACAAGAAAGGCAGTTAAGGGGCAATCCCTACAAGGAGGTAGTTAAATGAAACCAGAGGAAATAATCAAATCAATAAATGACATTCTCGGTCAAACATCGGTCAGGTCGCCACGTTGGAGGAGAGTCGTCTTAGCACTAGAGGAATTACTATCAAGTGTTCAGCACGATTTAGATGTTAAAGAATGGGGTCTAGCCTCTCCAGATATAAGGGAGAAGATAGCCGAGTTAATACATGATGAATGGCAGAAATGGGCTGAGAATATAATGCCAGAATTAGAAAAACTGACAGAGAATCATGTTAAAAGCGGTTCGTTTATATGTAAATGCAAGACTTGCCAAAGAATGATAAGGTGGAAAGCCATGTTCGTGCATTACAGCGAATTACCAGAGGAAATAAAAGACTATGATAGACCTTGGGCTGACCAGATAACCCCGATACTCCAAGCAAAGGTAGAGGAAGCCAAGAAAATAAAGGTACTGAGTGATGAAGAGATAGAGGCTGAGGTTAATTTTGAAAGTGTAGCCAAGGCTCAGTTAGCCCATACCATTAAAGAGATTAAGGGGGTAAGTGATGGAAACTAAAGAAGAAAGAGCAAGCGCAGATAAGATGTATGGGGATAAAGTCAAGACAGAGGAAACATGGCTGGGTTTTATGCCGAGGGAAAGGAAGTGTATTGGCTTCGGTGAATTTAAGGGTAAATGCCCCAATATTGCTGGTACTAAATGGTCACCGTACTGGTGCGAGCGTTGTAATAAATTAAGGCTTGACCATATAGATCATAGTCTCAAGGAAATTACTAAACGCTTTGAAGAAAAGGCAGATGGTAAACCAGTTAAGTTGTTTGATGTTTAGCAACTGTAAAGGAGAAGTAGAGATGAACTGCGAAGGTTGCGTGTGGTATTACTACGAACCAGATACCAATTACAAGACGTGTCTACATGAATGTTATGATGAGGCAGAACCAGATAATTGCCCTGGGGAATATGCCGCTGAAGATGCTAAAGCAGATGCAAAATATGGAAGTTGTGATAAATACTAAGCACCATTAAAGAGATTAAGGGGGAGTAGATGAAAATACTAGCGATTGACCCAGGGACTCACTGCGGATACGCAAAGAGTCCTATAGAGAGTGGAACTTGGGACCTACGAGTAAAGCGTAATGAAGGCGGCGGCATGAGATACTTCAGGCTCAGGAACTATCTGGCTACGGCTTGTGATGGCATCGAGTTGGTAGTCTATGAGGAAGTAATGCGGCACCTTGGCACTGTCGCCGCCCACATCTATGGCGGTATCGTGGCCATCATTCAAGATCACTGTGAAATGCACGAAATCCAATATGTTGGTGTGCCGGTAGGGACCGTCAAGAAGTTCGCTACCGGAAAAGGTAATGCCAAGAAGGATGTTATGGTAGCAGCGGCAAAGGCTGAGTGGCCAGACATTGACATCAAGGATGATAACCAGGCCGATGCCTTATGGATACTGGCATGGGCCAAGAGTGAATATGGAGTTAGAGGGTAATATGACAGACAAGGAGAGGAATAATGGATAAGTTAGTAGAGAAGGTGGCAAGGCAGATATTCGAGGAGGAAAGAGGTATCCCAAGATATTGGCAACAAGTTAAACATAAATATACACATACTGCCGAACAAATCATCCCCATCATCGCCTTGGAGATATATAGGGATTTAGATGGGTGGGATGAAGAAGGACAAGAGAAAGTTTGGCAAAAGTATCTACAGGGAGATGAATAAAATGGATAAGGAGTCTCGTAGTGTTCAAAGAAGAATTGCAGCACAAAAAGGCGAACCAACCCCTGAGTTTGATAAGCCCTCTACTACTAACAGGGAAGCGGTGGCACAGAAGATTGCAGTTAATACATTAGGGAAACCATGGTGCAGTCTCAACGAACAAGAACAAGATTATATGCTATGGTTAGCCGATGAAATCCTCTCTCTAATAGAGCCGAACTGTGAGAAGTGCGAAGTGATGTTATCGGCTATGAATGTCCACCCTAAAACAATAGAGCCGAAGGTACTGAGTGAAGTAGCAAAAATAGGACTTGATTTAGTCAATACAGTATTGTACGAACATCCTGATGATGCTATAGCCCAAGCTCAAAAACAAGTGCTTGTTAAAGCTCTAGCCACTATAGAGGGGGAGTAGTGAAAAGATTATTATTAGCAATTAGCTTGGCAATATTAGCCATTGTTTTATTCTGTACGAATGGGACTGCCGAAGGGTATTACTTACCAGATGGAACAAGGGAGTTTCAGTTAGGGGATGGAATACAGCCTTCCCCACGTTACGGAAACTGCAACGATGGAACTATCTATTTACTGATTGCCCTTGAGAGCATGGGGTATCACCCTACAATCCAATACGGTAAAGCACCTGATACGCCGGAAGATGAACGCCATGTATGGTTAGAAATTGATGGATGGATATATGACAGGGCTTTTGTTCACCAGCAACTTGACCAATATAAAATAATAAAACCCAATATAACCTACAGGCAGTTACTTGGTTCTGCTATGTTGGATTAAGGAGAAAGTTAATGCCTAATCAATCAAGCGTGACAGTCCCGGTGAACTTCAGGATACCTATTGACCTGCATGGTAAGATACAGAAAAGAATAGAGAAGCGACCAGGCCGATGGAAGAATGTGAACGAATATTGCAAGGAACGGTTCATATATGATGCAAGTAGGAAGCATTAAGATGATAAATGAGGTAAAGGAGACTGGAAAATGACTGCAATATTTTGGTTGGTTGACCAATCTACAAGAGTAGAACTAATGCAGTTGAATTGGAAACTCTACAAGAAGAAGCTGGAAATACCGGATGAAGAAAAGCAAGCACCCCACAATCCAGGGTTGGAACCCGAGCCGGACCGAGAACTCACAAAGTTAATGGAGACACCACCTTCAGCAGTAGGTAGGGGCGGTTATTAAAGTGAAGCCAGAATACTATAAGCCAAGTGAGATACACTATAACAAGTCTCAAGTTCTTTGGTTATTACGCAACGTACTATTCCATGATAGCTGGCCAAGCGATGGGATGGAGACAGGATACTCAGGGGGTAAAGGTCAAACCAGTGGTAACCTTGCCAACTTTGAAACGGTGCGCATGATTATAGGTGAACTTAACGCCAGATTGAAACTATGCGGCATCGCCGGTATGTATCTGGAATATCTTACACTCATTGACTACGGTGACCGCATTTACTTGTTATCAAGGCTGGCAGGGTACACAGGTGTTACACCAAAAGAGGTAGACTTTCAAGCTGGAATGGCATTACGTTTCTGTAAAGGAAGGTCAAGGAAGCTAATGACATTCGAGAGATACTGCATCAGAACAAAGTCTGAAGATAACGCAAGGAAAAGGAGGAATAGATGAGCAGGTGGGATTGCATAAAGATGATTTTTGTGCTGATATTCATGTTCGTTCTGCCTCAACGTTTACGTAAGAAATTCACCAATGAAGTTATTGAAGCAGTTAAAAAGGAGGAATAGATGATAAAGATAAGTAGAAATGTTCAACATGGTTCTGAGGTTACTTTGAGGGGGGACAAATATATCAAGGCATCCATAAGGACAAAGAGAGTCGTAGGAGTATTTAATAGTGAAAGCCTGATAAAAGGTATTAGTGTTGATGGTGAAAGATTTTTCTTTGAAATCCCTGCTGGCATACGTACATATGGCGAAGCAGACGCAAAAAAAGAGGCGAGAGAATAATCCCTCGCCCACTTAGTCTTATAGGGTGTAACACCCTTCTCAGTTAGTCTGATGCTATTTCAATAGACCTTGGGTAGTAACTATTCTCAGTATGATGGTCATAACACCGGAGATAGCCTGAGCGATTGTAGCTTGTGCCGGTAGACCTGCGATATATTCAGCAACCGCAGCCAGTATCATTAGCACTCCAACCCAGATAGCCTTGCTATAAAACCAACGCTTTGAATTCATTATATATCCCCTTTCTTCTTTCTATGATAGATTGATTAAAGACTCTTGCTCTTGCTTTAGAAACCTCACCCATTCCTTTTATATTATCTATATTATTTAAGTGTGGTAACTCCCTATATTTTATGGCCATTCTCGCCTTCTCTCTTTTGTTAATGAGGTAGGGTAGGATAGCTCGTAAAACCCTTTCAGATGATCTGTCTGCAAATACGAGATGCCATACATCGTGCCATTTAGGTTCTTCCTCACTGCGTTTGGTAAGAGATAAACTACCGCCAAAATGTCTTTGAATAAATTCTAAGGGTCTTTTATCTACTTGCACCACCTGCACTTCAAGCCTATAAGAAAAACGTTTTCGCGCGTTGCACTTATTTAATCCTATGCAACCTTCCCCATCAATAAAGCCTGCAATATAAGCCAAGATAGTTTTGTCCATTTCACTCTCCTTTAAAGAGAGTATAGCATACGAAAGAATGGTATGTCAAGATACCATTTCTTCATTATCCTCTCCTCTTGGTTCTCAGTTCTGTTATTTCACGTTCATTAGTTTGCAAGCGTTCACCTAGGCTGGTACGAGTCTCCGCGCAACGAACCTGAAACGTGTCCATCTTACCATCAAGTCCATTGACAGTAGTAACCAGTTCATCAACTTTATCTCCGGTATCCTCAACGGCTCGCTTAACAAGGGCATAATCTACTGCGTGTGATTTCCCGTTCTTCTGCCATGTCACAAGATAACCAATACCGAGCAAGACGTTGCCCCCTATTGCGCAACCGGCGACTACCATGCTTGCATCAATCATACCTACCTCCTGAACAGATATTCATTTATAGCACCTCTTCGCCTCTTAGCGCTTTCGTTAAAGTATTGTTCACTTTAGCAGGGGTATCAAGGTCTGACCCCCAGATGTCAACGACTATCCAACCCTGAGACTCCAGCAGTTCTCTCTGGACAACATCACTTGCTTGTTGTGACATCTGCCTGTGCCAATAATCTCCATGTACTCTCCACGCTAGTGAACTCTCATCTATGGTAAAATCCACGACAGACCCGCCTAACTCAAAACGGCCTCCGGAAAGCGAGGTCTGAAAAGTGAATATGATTTTGCGCTTTACCAGCCAGTCGTAAACGATTTGTTCTAGGTCGCTCATCACAGGTGTATCCGTCATGGAGAGAAAACCTCCTCAACTGTAATTTGAAATTGTCCCTCCCGGGCTCCCTGTTCTTCCCACCAGCTTCGTGAAGGCATTTGAGTGAGCTTGACGTTGAATGAGTCCTTGTTTACATCGCCTGACGGGTAGAAAGCCACCAGAGTATTCGTATCATATATAGTCTCAAAGGCTTCAAATATCTCTTGGCTATCATCTCCGGTAGCGTCAATGGTTAATGTCCAGCCACTAATTCTAACCGGTGTAGGAATGTAATAGAACAACAAACTTTCAAGCTCAGGGCTATTAGTAACGGTAGCGTCACGGTATAGCTTAACAGCAAACTGAATAGTGTAGAACACAGTCCCTAGTCCACTAGCGAAGGTCAGGGCAGTTGGCTTGGGAGAAGATGTGAATGTACCGAGTAAGGTAGTTGCCGCCGCTCCATTCAGCCCGTAATAAACCTCTATCTTCTCCGTAGCATCGCAACTTTTGGTTATGGCAGCCACTCCCAGAGCTGTCTTACTGATAGCAGCTAGTTTTCTGAATATAGGTAGCTTGCCATATCCTGAGTCATTCACATACTGGTAGGTCGCAATCTGCTTGACGTTGCTGGTAATGTCAGGCATCATCATATACTTAACGCTGGTTCCCTCACCGAACCACAGTCTGCCATTGGTATAAAGAGACGATGGGGAATGATGAAGACAGGCTATCGCTGCGTTTTCTGCACCAGTGTAAACCTGCTGATTGCCACCCAATGTAGAGTTACGCTTCAGGATAGAACTGTAACCGGCAGCACCGGCATTGACACAGAATACCAGCCAGTTATTGACAGTTGCGAAGTCATATATCTTGCCCTGATAGGTGGATGGTAAGCCGTCATCCTGGTCGGGACCGAGGAAGGTTGCCACAGACGGAGCTACTTTGAGTATGCCATAGCCTGTAGCCACCCAGACATTAGCGTTCCAGTAGATACCCCTGTGTCCTGCATAGGTTAGCGGTGGGTAGGCTACTTCCTGCTGGTAGGCTATCTCATTGGTGGTATCAAGGCTGTAGAGTCCCTCTGTACCGCAGAAGTAAACCGTTGGTGTGCCATCGGACAACAACTTGCCTTCAAAGAAATCATAAACTGTGCCGAAGTTACCCGTTAAATCAAACCCCCCCGAGTAAGCGTCAATATCTTTAGCTGTTGAATATGTTACGAACTTACCATCTGTGCTTAGAAAGTATAAACGGTTATCATAATCAGCCATATAACCTACTGCTTCATGTGTCTGTACATAGCCATCAAAGTCTTCACCACCACCCCCATCATTAAGGTTTACAAACCCGTAAAGATACCTGTATTTCTTTGTACCGATGCCCGATATGGTTATGGTATCTAGCAAGGTTCCCCGTCCTGCGTCAGAGTAGATTTTAACACTGACCTCATTGTTAGCAGCAACTCTTACCATTGTGCAGTAGTAAAGCGTATCAGCAGAACAAACGTAATAATCCGTAGCTGTGAGATTACCCCTGCTAAGATAAATTCTAAATTCAGCACCGACTCTGTAAATAAAACAAGATAAGTCGGTAGCAGCAAAACCAGTAATATCTTCGATTGTATTTGAGATTGCCATTCCACCGTACGCACCAGCATCGGAGGTGGATGCTATAAAGAGTTCAAAATCTTCATCCAGTGCATCATAGTGGTCAACACCTTTATCTTTATAAAGGTAAACATTCTCATTCGTATCAGCATTAGCAGCAGTCGCCTTTGTTACGCCATTTGAGTAAGTTACTGTTAGTTTGCTATTGGTATCTACCTCTGTATATGCAAATGGTAAGACAGTCCATGTTGTACCGTCTGTGGTATAAATAGCTTGTACTGCAGAGGATACTACCAAGTATGAGTCAGTTGAATCCGTAACTACAATAGCGTCAATCGGGTTAGCTAGAGATGTATCTTTTGAGTCCCATGCCGAAGTTCCTGTGTTCCATTTGGATATTTGGCTATCGCCAATAGCGTAAGTTGCACCCTCAAAGTCTATTATCTTGACCGGAGCTACGCCAAATGTGCCAGCAGTTGTAACCAGTGGGCCGAGAACAGCCTGCCCTTCATTGGCAAAATCAATCCCCTCAGACCAGTCCTGACGAGCATCAGAGCCTACTCCCCTTTTCTTGCCTATGCCGTTCCGTAAGTCAAAATACTCTTCCATCTCAGCCTGCTGGAAGTCGCTATACTCCAGACCGCCAGCACCTATCTTGGCCTTCCACGGATTTAGTCTGCGTTGAACTATATCTGAATGTATAGGGTAATAAACGCCATTAAGGTTTATCTGTCTCATCTAAATCTACTCCCCGTCCAGGTCTCTCATATTAACAAAGTCCTTGAGTTCCCTAACAAAAACACCTGACCATAAAGCGTCTTCATTGCTTAAAATAACAAGAGCTAAGTTTAGTTCTGATTCGCTTAATTCAGCAAGGTCTAAAGCACTAAGGATAGCTAATAGTGAGGTTAACTCGGTATCAGATAGTTCAGCTAAATCTAAGGCGTTGATTATAGCTAACAGCAGGGTTAGTTCAGTCTCACTAAGTTCGGCTAAGTCTAAGGCAGCAATTATTGCTAATAATAGAGTTAATTCTGTTTCACTAAGTTCAGCTAAATCTAAGGCGTTGATTATACCTAGAAGTAAGGTCAGTTCTGATTCGCTTAACTCTGCTAAGTCTAGAGCACTAAGGATAGCTAATAAAGCAGCTAATTCCGCCTCAGAGAGTTCGGCTAAATCTAACCCAGCAAGCCAAGCTAGAATTAAAGCTAATTCGGCTTCACTCAATTCTGAAAGAGTCTTGGAAGCCTCAATTAAAAGGGCGTCACCTGTTTCCAGCAGTAGGGCATCACCAGTCTCTAGTAATAGTTTTATATCTAACTGATATGCCGTTAAGGTAATGAGAATTGTTAGTAGTCTACTTGTTTCATCAAAAGTCGTAGCACCTTCAATCAGTAAGGCACCACCAGTCTCTAGTAATAGAACATCAGTACCAATCTCTAACTCTAACTTTGACATCTACTCCCCCAATTAGGTTTTCATAATAAATGCCACGTCATAGAACGGGGGTTCGTTTTCGTGAGCAGCTCCACCACCCTGTGCTATTACATTAGCATATGAGAGGCCACCGCCTGTCT
>Ga0075122_10002451_pt1 | contig 12232 bp, 11 predicted proteins | sample AntAceMetag02UKB_FD_69790 | JGI IMG/M metagenome (GOLD analysis project Ga0075122, IMG submission 69790) | Saline lake microbial communities from Ace Lake, Antarctica - Antarctic Ace Lake Metagenome 02UKB | ecosystem: Environmental > Aquatic > Non-marine Saline and Alkaline > Saline | place... | reverse complement strand
ACACCATGATCTTCAGTCATGTGCTCTCCCGCTGAGCTACATCCCCTTACAGATAATTAATTAGGGAATAAGAGTTTTTTAAAGGTTTAGAAAATAAGTGTAAGTCAGGAATAGGCCAGATTCTGTCTTTCCCTGGATCCCAAAGGATCAGACGGAAAGTGTTAACATTTCACTATGCAGTTCTAAGACCTTGCACCGGTTGAGATGCTCGTTTCATCAAATCTTTCGTTTCGAAGTTCCACGCATGTTTCATTACTCTCGTTCTATGATTTCTCAAAGGACGAGGCCTGATTTTCATCAGAGCCCACGAAAGCTGTGTCGTTTCTGTACCAGAGCTTTGCCTCACGACAATCGAGGTTTCCTCGACAACCTTATTATGGTGTCCGGACCTTCCTCAGAACTAATTTTGTTTTTTATCAAAATTTGCTTACCTAAAAGCTAAGTCCCGAAGTTAACTACCTGACTTACAAAATTACAGGGGAGAAAGGATTTTTAAGCTTTACTATCCAAATAAATTCATGGAAAATTTTTATTCCATAACAAAAGAGGAAGCATTTAATCAACTAAGAACTTCTGAAAGTGGACTAAGTAATGCAGAGGCACAACTAAGATTAAAAAAATACGGAAAGAATGTTTTAAAACAAACACATAAATTTAGGCCAATAAAAATATTTTTTCAACAATTTAATTCTTTTTTAATTTACATTTTAATCATTGCTGCAGTAATATCTTTTTTTATAGGAAATATGATAGATCCCATTGTTATTTCTGCAATAGTTCTATTAAATGGATGCATAGGCTTTTTCCAACAATACAAAGCTGAAAAAGCAATAATTAGTTTGAAAAAAATGATTATTCCCAAATCAAAAGTTATTCGAGGAGGGAAAATGTTAGAGATTCCTTCAGAACAATTAGTTCCAGGAGACATAGTAATTTTAGAATCAGGAGATAAGATAAATGCAGATTGTAGAATCATTGAAGTTGAAAATTTACAAACAGATGAAGCTGTTTTAACTGGAGAAAGTTTGCCCATAAATAAATCTACTAAAAAACTCCCTCAAAAAACAATCTTGACAGAAAGGGAAAATATGCTTTTTACAGGAACTCAAATTGTTAGAGGAGAATCAAAAGCACTTGTTGTTTCTACAGGGATGGATACTGTTTTTGGAGGAATTGCAGAAACTCTTCAAGGCATTGAAACCCATAAAACTCCAATGCAAAAAAAATTAGATAAATTTTCAAAAAAAATAGGAATAATAATTTTAGTCTTTGTGGGCATAGTTATGCTTCTGGGAATATTTGAACGTTTTGATGCTGTTGAGATGTTTTTAACTGCAGTAGCATTGGCTGTTTCAGCAATTCCAGAAGGCTTGCCTGCTGTTTTAACACTTTCATTTTCAATTGCTTCAGTATTAATGTCAAAAAAAAATGTAATCATTAGAAGATTACCTGCAGTAGAGAGTTTAGGAAGTGTTACTGTTATTTGTTCTGATAAAACAGGAACAATCACAGATGAAAGAATGCATGTAAAAGAAATTTTTACAGACAACACCCTATATACTAAAAGAGGAAAAGAAATTTTTCTTCAAGGTAAAAAAATAGATCTAAGAGCAAATAAAGAATTAGTTCAATTAATAAAAACAAGTATTTTGTGCAATAATGCAAGATTTGAATCAGAAGGAGAGGGCTATAAGTTTTTTGGAGATCCTACGGAAAAAGCTCTTCTTTCAGCATCCCTTGATTTAGGTTTTAATAAAAAATTATTAACCGAACAAGAACCTAGTCTTAAAAAATTTGAATTTGATTCAATAAGAAAAATGATGTCTGTGGTGAGAGATAATGAAAGAAATAAAATAGTCTATTCTAAGGGAGCCATTGGGAAAATTTTGGATTCTTCAAATTTTGAACTTGTTGGAGGACAAATAAAGCAATTAACAGAAAAAAGAAAAAAGATTATTTTAAATGAATCAAAAAAAATGGAACAAGAGGCTTTAAGAGTTTTAGCGTTTGCTTATAAAAATCTTTCTTCTAAAGAAGCAGTAAAAGAACAAGGTTTGATTTTTTTAGGATTTGCAGGAATGATTGACCCCCCAAGAAAAGAGGTTAGAGGAGCAATAAAACAATGTCAAGAGGCAGGAATAAAAGTAAAAATGATTACAGGAGATTCTGCATTAACTGCAAAGGCCATTGCAGAGCAAATAGGCATTAAAGGAAAAACACTTGTTGGAAAAGAGCTAAGTAAATTAAATGATGAAGAATTAAAAGCTATGTTGGATGAGGTTGCTATTTTTGCAAGAACAACTCCAGACCAAAAGTTAAGGATAACAGAATTACTTCAACAAAATAATGAAGTTGTCGCAATTACTGGGGATGGGATAAATGATGCTCTTGCATTGAAAGCTGCAGATATTGGAATAGCAATGGGCAAAAGGGGTTCTGATGTTGCAAGAGATGTGTCCGATATGGTTCTTATTGATGATAATTTTGCATCAATAGTTGCAGGTGTAAAACAAGGAAGGAAAACCTATGATAATGTTAAAAAGTTTATAAAATATTTTCTTGCTGTAAATTTTAGTGAAATATTTTTAATTTTAGTTGTTTTAATTTTAAGCATAATGTATGGGGGAGATAAATGGTTTTTACCGTTATTGCCCTTGCAAATTCTATGGATGAATCTTGTTACAGATTCTTTTCCTGCTTTAGCTTTAGTTTTTGAAAAAGGAGAAGATACAATGCAATCTTCACCAAGAAAAGAAAAAGGAATTCTTACTGGGATATGGAAATCAATAATCCTAGCAGGATTACTTGCTTTTACAGCAGAATTTATTATTTACTTAATAGATATAAATCAAGCAATTTCTCCTGCAAGAACTCAAACAATGGTATTAACAACTGCAGTTCTTTTTGAACTTTTCTTTGTTTATACATATCGTTCAAATAAATCTCTTATGGAGATAGGAATCTTTTCAAATAAGTGGTTAAATTACGCAGTTGTATTATCTATAGCATTACATCTAATCTTGCTTTACACTCCACTTTCAGCAATGTTTGGAGTAATTGCGCTCTCTGCAAAAGATTGGTTATTGATTTTACCTTTTGCTTTATCCGGATTAGTTATATTTGAAATAAGCAAATTTCTAGGGAAGAAAAAAGAATTAAAGAATATTTCTGATAGCCCAAACAATAATTAATGCTGTACCTGCTCCAAAAAGACATCCAGCCATTTTTCCTAAGGTTGTTGAAAGTGCAGTTCGTTTTTCATTAACTTTTTTATTTCGCATCCCTTCTGCAACATGCCCTTCGAATAATCCTCCAATTCCATCAGTGATAGTATTTCCTGCAGCTCCTCCGATAACTGCTCCTGCAATTCCTGCAATGTGGCCTCCAGCAACTGCAAAGAAAACAAGAATCCCATTATCAATTGCTCCAAAAACCATGTCAGGGGCAACAGATTCTAGCTTAAGGTTGAAAAATTTTAAGAATAATAAATTAATAACTCCTAAGAAAATAAATATGGGCCCAATTAAAACTTCATTATATACAAAATACCATGAAACTCCTATAACTAAGATTGATAATATTAAAAAACTAAAAAATGCATTCAAAAGCCCCTTTTTCATTATTCAATTTAGTGAATTAGGTTTAAAAATGTTAGTTTGTTTATATTAATATGAAGAAGGTGTTTGTAATAGGCATAATAATTATTGTTTTATTTGGAATTTTTTCAACATTTGTCTTAATTGAAGATCAAGAAGATAGTTATTTTAAAAGACCTCAATTAGATAAGCATGGATGTGATTTAATGCAGGGACATCTTTGGTGTGGATCAAAATCTAGTTGTTTTAAAATATGGGAAGAAAATTGTGATTGGTCCATTTCAGAATGCAAGGATTTAAGTGGAGAGCTTCTTAGTCAAGAAGTTTGTGAACAAAAAGGGTTGAACATTGGGCTAATTCTTTCTGATCCTTCAAATGTATGTTGCATTACGCTTTAATTGTTAGGGAGGTTCTTCGTCATCCATCTTTTTTTGTTTTGTTATTTAATTGAGCAGGACAAAGGTTTGTCTCCGAGATTTTGGGATAATCCGCCATCATGCTGGAAACAAACCCTTGAATGAGGTTAAGAGGTTAATAATAACTTAATATTTATAACAAAAAATTCTTTATAAGCAGTAAGAAGCAAAAATCAAGATTTGTCCTATATATTTTCCCACATATAACCTTAAATAATCTAAAAAAATTCAAATTTTATGTTAGAATGGATTGTTTTAAATAAGGAATTGTTGAAAATATTTTACCTTCTAGTGGTAGGTTTGATTTGCACAATCATTGTTCTAAAATCACATAAACTTTTCAAATTGAGTATGCATCAAGGAATAAGATATTTTAGGAATGCATTCTTTTTTTATGGAATTGCTTTTTTAATAAGATATTTCTTAGGGGCTCTATACCATCAAGGAAATATTTCTTCAGTTTATTATGGATATGCTGTAAATGTTCTTTTTGAATATTTTTTAGTAATGGCTGGATTTTTTTTACTCTATAGTCTTTTATGGAAACGTTTTGAAGATTTAGAATCCCCCCATCTTAGTTCTCTGTTAAATCCAATTATAACCATATTCTATATGATGGCCTTAGTAATTGTCTTTTTAGATTTTATTGGGCAAACACATAATTTGATGTTTATCTCGCAGATTATTATTTTTGCTTTTGCAATTGCCATAAGCTACAAAAATTATTTAGATAATGGAACCAAAGGAAAGTTTTTGAAATTTTATTTTATTGCAATGGTGCTTAGTTTCATTACTTGGACACTAAATTTTATAGCATCACCAATATTCAATTGGAGTCAAGGAATTTTAATGAGTGTCTACGGACTAAATTTAATTATGTTTATTTTATTTTTATATGGGGTTGTTAAAATAACAAAATAAAAATGGCAAAAAAACGAGAAAGGTTACAGGTTATAAGAGACATTTTGAAAGCAGTACAAACCAATAGGGCCATCAAACCAACCAGGTTACTTTATAATTCAAATCTTTCTCCCCAAATGTTTAAGGAATATATTAATGAATTAATCAGTAAGAATTTTATTAATCTTGATATTGATAAAAAAGAAAAGAAAACATTTTCATTAACAAAAAAGGGACAAGAATTTTTACAAGAATATAAATCAATAGAAAACTTTATTGAAAACTTTGGATTATAGTAAGAAACTCTATAATAATAATTTTTAAAAAGAATAAAATCATCCATTAAACGTGATACCAAGAAAATTTAGGGTCAAGCAACGATTGGTAAGTGATTTAGAATATTTGTTAAATAAAAAAGGTTGGGAACAGGGTCCTTCTGAATTTTTTGGGATTAATTCTCTTCTCCCAAAAGAACTTTCAAATAGAGATCTGGAGTTAAATAAAATAGAGACCTATCATAAAAAGTATGCAGATAAATCTTCAATTCAATATATTTTAGGTAAGATAGAATCTTTGGATGAATTAGAAAAAGATTATCCTAAATTGGAAAATAATAACTCCTATCCAAAAGATTTTGCAGACTGTTGGAGTCTAGTAAAGGTAAACAGACAATTAGGCTCACCAGAAATTACTTCTTCAAAACTTTTGTCGTATTTTGAAGTTTTAAACCACACAGTTAAGGAGATGTTACAAGAAGACTACAATTATTCACAGAGGGAACATTTTAAATCAGACAAGATTAATCTCCAAAAAACAATTAAATCCCTTTCAATATTGGAAGAATTGGGGTGGGAGAATAAAGTTAATTTTGAGGGGGAAGATACTTGGTTTATGGAGCACATTGATCTTATTGAGGGAGAGGCATTTTCAAAGAGTTTTTTTGATCGTTCTACTGTTTCTATTATTATTGAAAGAGAGTTTGGAGAGGAAGAACTTTCTGAAGAGTATGCTTCTGAATATCTTGTACCCAATTTAAATAATTGGGCGGTAAAAGGATTTTATACTTCTTCCATTGGGAAATTTTTTTATCAAGATATTGCAAGTTATGGGGGGGAGCAAGCCTATTCTAGGGCATTACATAAGGCTGTGGATTTTATGGGGGTCGTTGAAAAAAGATCCTTAGGAAGTAAATTTTTAGCAACTCTTCATGGGGTAAAGAATAAAATTTAAAACCTTTAAATTCTTTTAGAAATAATGGATAATAAAACTATTAGGTTAATGATTTTTATTACAATGGCATTCCTATTAATTGGAGTCATCGCTTTTTTATCCCTTGAAAAAGATTCAAACGAAATAATCGGAGGAGATAAAGATGAAGGGGGTTGCCTTGTTGCTGCAGGTTATTCTTGGTCAGAAGATGTTGGAGCTTGCATAAGGAGCTGGGAATTAAATGAAAATCAAAAAATAGCTTCAAAAATAGCAGTTGATTATGTTGGTTTTGAAAATGGTTTAACAATAATAGAAGTTTTAGTTGCAAAGTGTCCTGGATGTTTTATGATTACATTGCAAAAAGGAAATGATCGATTTAATGTGGAGATAAATAATTGGGAAGTAGAAAAAAAATCAATGACTCCTCAAGAATGTTTAGATAAGGGAGGAAGAACAGTCAATATCGTCGTGGGAGATACTTGTTTAGAGAATGAAATTAATCTTGGAGAAGTTACAGGTTTTATTTCTCCAAATATTTGCTGTTTAGAAATAACTGATTTTGATTCGTGCATTGAGGCAGGATTCCCTGCAATGGAAAGTTATCCAAGACAATGTAATGATGGAACTAGAACTTGGACAGAAGAACTTAATTAGAATCCTATTAAAATAATTATCCTGTTAACCGAATAAAAACCTTTAAATACCATCTATTGCTTATCAATATTAAAATCATTAATACAATCATGATTGATTTACAATAGAATGGATAAAAATAGAGGAAGAATTGAGAAAGAATTAAAGAAAAATTCAGAAGGATTTACCATTTCTGAATTGTCTAAAAAATTAAATTTATCTAGGCAAACAATTGCAAATGTTTTTGCATTTTTTGAAGGAGCAAATAAAGTTACAATTAGAAAAGTAGGAATGGCTAAGATTTATTTCTGGGGGAATAAAAAATGAATAACCTAAAGGCCATAAATAAAAAAATAATGATATTATTGATTTTAGGATTGCTTTTATTCCCATTAGTATCCGCAGTATGTACAGTTACTTTAGATAAAGAAACTTATGCTCCAACAGAGACAGCAACAGCAGAAATGGTTTGTGATAATAAGGATGAAGAAACTGATGCATATGTTTTAAATTGGACAAATTCAACAGGTGATCAAGTAGAATTAGATACAGGAACAACTCCTAAAAAAAATATAGCATTTTATGAAACTCATTTTATTCCCTCTGGATATTCTGGAGCAATAAACGCAACTCTTCAAGGGCCCCAACAAGAAGGAACTGATGGAGCAAATGTTACTGGTGCTTCTGCAAGTTTATTAATTTTTACAAATGCAAGTGTTGGAGGAAAATGGTTAGGTTTAACATCTTCCATAAAAGCAGTAGTAAAAGACGAACTTGGGAAAAAAATATCTGGAGGTTCATGTAGATATTCGGTGTGGAGTAATGATGAAACAACAATGCTCAAAAGTGGAGAGTTTCAATTATTTGATGGCGCATTTAAATCTGAATGGATTTTAAATTATGAAAGTTTTAATGAAGCAACAGATTATGCAGTTCTATTAAGTTGTTATTGTGGGAGCAGCGGAACAAATGCAGAATGTATTGGTGAAGATGGAGTAGTTGTAGAAAAATCAAGTGGAACTGCAAAAGTTCCTTTTACTACAAATACTTGGTTAACAATAAATGAAAATCCTTTGCCAACAACACATGTGAATGGAACTTCTTATTCAAATGCTGCATTATATGCAGGCTATGATACAATATATTATAGGGCGAATATTACCAATAATTATGCAGGGAGTACGCTTAGAGTATATCATACTGCATATTTAATTAATAATGCAACAGAAGAAAGTTATCAAAAATTAGAAGAAGAAATAAATATTTATGGAGTTGCCTATGGAAATAATACCATTATTGTTCCTTACAAATTACCTAATGATGTGGAAACAGGAATTTATTATGTTAAGAATTTTTTTGATGTTTATAATGAAAATATTTTAGTTACTCAAGGAGTTGTTTCTTCGGCAACATTTAATATAACTGCAGTTGTGGATGTTTTGGAGGTAAATAGCGTTTACTTTAAGGATTATTGGGGGAATACAGTAAATACTTCTTCATCATTTCAATTTTCTACATCTATGCCTGCATCAAATTATACAGACCCATATACGATTTTAACAGAAGGATTTTTGTTTGATGTTTGTTTCAATGTTAACAATACCTATGATGAAAATATTTATGTTTACATGGATGATTTAGCATTTATTAATCCAATAAATACTGAAAGTTTTAATTATGCTCCAACATGGAAGGCAGTAATATCTCCTGGAGTAAATAAGATTCTTTGTTATCAAGATATTCTTCCAAATGGGGGGGTGTCTACTCATTCAGATTGGTTTGCTGCATATACTTTAAATGTGGGAACCTATGATGAAATTTTTAGTTGTGATTCTGGATGTGATTTTACTGGAATAAGTAATTATTTTTATATTGCAAAAATTGAAGATACAGTCAAGCTAAAGAAATGGATTACAGAACCAACAGGAAGTGCACAAGGAGTTCCTGCAACTTTTATTGTGACTGAAAGAGAAGAATATCTAAGCATGAATAATGATTGCAATTATACTCATCAACAAAATACTGACTGGGGGAATACAAGTTTCTTATGTAATCCAAAAGATGGGGGAAGCCAAATAGTTTTGAATCTAAGTAAATATCCTAGGGCAGGAGAAAATTTCAAGGTTTGTTTTCAAGCACATAATTATTTTTCAGATGAAATTGATTTAGAATTTTTTGATATGTATATTGATGATGATTTAGGTGAAGGAGTAATACAATTTCCAAAAGTACATGAGGGCTATGTCCCTTCAATACAAGATGATGGTCTATGGTTCAGTGAAACTCCTTCAAGAATACAAGAATTAGGGGGAAATTTAGTTGATGGTTATGGAATTATGTGTTCCAATTGGATAGAACTTCCAGAAAATTTAGAGGGGGGAATTTCTTGGGATGTTCAAGGAAAGGTAAGAATTGATCCGGATATTTATGATTTAGAGGAAACAATAATATGGAATTGGGAATCAGATGAATTTCCTATTTTTGGATCAAGGCTAGGAGAAAATTTTATGAGGTTAGTAGATTTAACAAATTTAACTACAAATTATGAAGGAAGCACAGCAACCACGGGTGATGAAATAGATGTAATTTTTACCTATGATTACTATGGTTATGATGAAGAAACATTCATTGCAGAGTATTGTTTTGAAGGAACAGATAATGATGACATGGAAGGATGTTTTGAAAGATATTTTAATCCAGATATTGGGACAGGAGGAGTTGTAAATGATACTTTTATTTTACCTCATTTTGAAACAGATGGAAATGCAGAAGTTACATTAACAATTTATTCTGAAGATGGAAATACAAAAGTAGGATTTTTAGATCCAGAACCAAGCAATACTTTTAGTGTAACTGTTAGTGATTTAAAAATAAATAATGTTGCATTAGATAAATCTAATTATTACACCGGGGAAAGCCTACATGTTTGTGCAAATGTAACTAATAGTTATGATAGAAGATTGGTTTTTGAATTAGAATATGATGTTAGGTGTTCTGAGAATATTTCTAATGATGAAACATTAGATAGAAGTCTTTTGGCTCAAGTAAGTGAAAATAGGGGAGTTGGAGGAAATCAAACACAAATGCAATGTGTAGATATTACAATTCCTTATGCAGACCATTTAAAATATAAAACTTCTGGATGTTATGCAAGTGTTGCTTTGAACTCGGATTTTGTTACAGATGTGACAGGTTATCAAACTAGTAAATCTTCTTCTTCAGTAAACATAACTGATTTTGGAATGTATCCCCAATATGAATTAGATCCCACTTATCCCTTGGTAAGGTTATATCCTGATTGGAGAATGTTTGATGAGGTTGTGGACGGAATAGATAAAAATTATTATCGTGCTAAAGTAAACATTACAAAATTAACAGAGGCTAATTTAGATCCTGATTCAGAAATAGGAGATGATGATTGGGATTTATATGTTTTATTTAGCGAGGATATGGCCTGTTCATCTAATATTTATAATTATACTGTAACAGATTCTTCTGGAACCGTTATAAACAATGCATTAGAGAATAAAGCAATACAATGGGTGGATGGTGGTGGAAACTATGATCAAGGATGTGCAATTGGAATTGAAGATGTAAATTTTTCAGACACTGATGATGATTATTTTATTGTAAAAGTTTGGTATGAAGATTTTGAAGAAAGAACAACAGAAGCATTAGAATCATCAAGCACATCATCAAGTAGAAGTGCAGACGCACTCGAAGGAATTGAAAATAAAACAGGAACATTCCACTTGGATGTAGCTTGTCCATCTTCAGGAACAATTGGAACAGACATGGATTGTATTGTGACTGCCTATGTTGAAGATTCTCAAACAGTTCAAAAAGAAGTTGACTTTACTTGTTATATTTCTGACGGAACAAGCCAATATAGTTCTGTAAATTTTAATCAAATGGTAACTCGTAATGCAGTTTCATTAACTCAAACTTTTGCAGTACCCTCAACATTTAGCGAAGGAACTTCTTATATCCTCCAATGTAATGCAGATTATTATAATCTGGGTAGTAGAAGAGATAGCTTTTATGATACTTTTACTACGTCCGGAGATTCAACATCTTCAACAACTGGAGGAAGTTCTACAGATGGAAGTGGGGAAGAACCAGAAGATGAAGAAGGCGGAACATCCCCAATAACTGGTGGCGCAATTGGTGGGGGAGAGGGAATATTAAAGATTGGGCCAATTGAATTGGGAAGTAGTTTATTTGTTTATTTTACTGGGGGAATTATAATTTTGGGAATATTTATTTTAGCTGCCCTTGCTTTGAAAAATAGAAGACATGCTCACCATGCACACTATGGTTCAACTAACAGGCAACCAATTAAGAGATTCTTTGAAAGTTCAAAGTCTGCCCCAGTTCACCATGTCTCAAGAAATTACACAAAACTTTGGAATAGATTATTCTCTGGAATTTTAATTTTAGCCTTAGTAATTATCATTGCTGCTGGACTTTATTATGCTGCAGGATTTATTAGCAACGCAAATATAGAAGTTCCAACAGGAATATTCCAAGATAGTTTATTCAGAACTTTATTTGCAACAGTCTTTGTAATTGGAATGATAATTATTTTATTCAAGTTACTTAATATTCGAGGAGAAATTAGGTTTGGTGAAGATGGAAACACAAGAAAATATCATGAAGACAAACATCTTGTAAAACTTCAACACAAACTTGATAAGGTTGCATTAGAGAATCAAATCAAGTCAGAAAAAAACAAACACCATTACAAGGTTGTTAAGGTTAAGAAGAAGTGATTATTCGTTAAGGACTTTACTAAATTCTGCAAAAATATTTTCTTCTTTAGTAGTGAGAGTTGGCTGTCCAATTAAATAATTTTCATCCTCTTTAGAATTATCATAAACTGCAAATCCATAGGAGGCTCTTTCTTCAACATATTTTATATTAATAATTAAATTTCTTTTTTCATGAGCTTCTCCCCACAAAAATTTCTTCAATTCTATTAAATCAAAATTTCCAGTTTCATCTAATGTTATGGGTCCTCCTCCAATTTCTCTTAAATTTGTTTTTTCTATATCCATTTTTAATTATTCTTTTTTTAATTCCGGGAATAGTTCTTGTAAATCCTTTAAAGATTTAATATGCCCTGTTCTTGTAACATTATCAGCAAAAGATCTATCTACTGGAGTTAAATGTTGATTTTCATTTTCTCGATATCCCCAACTTATGTCCTTTTCTAATCCTGTTTTATATTCTTTCAATCGTACAATAAAATTTTGTTTAATTTTGTTTTGTGGAGATTTTGTTAAATCTTCAAGAGCTTTTTTTGCTTCAGAATATTCTGGGCTAAATAAATTACTGATTTTTCTACCTTGAAGATATCCCTGAGTATATTCAATACCTTTGCTACAAAATGTTTGTAAGCTTTACTTTTCATAGTTCTCACACAAATCATTTATTTTTAAGTATTATTATAATAGAAAATTTTCATAAAAAAGTTGT
>Ga0075122_10002449_pt1 | contig 12241 bp, 23 predicted proteins | sample AntAceMetag02UKB_FD_69790 | JGI IMG/M metagenome (GOLD analysis project Ga0075122, IMG submission 69790) | Saline lake microbial communities from Ace Lake, Antarctica - Antarctic Ace Lake Metagenome 02UKB | ecosystem: Environmental > Aquatic > Non-marine Saline and Alkaline > Saline | place... | reverse complement strand
TCTTCCAGATATGAATATTTATACCCTTCCCTTCAAAAGTCTCGGGGATAAGGAGTTTGGTCTGCTGGTTGAAACTGAGTCCGAAACCGAAACAATAAGTGCGATGATTAGAGCCGCGCAACAGATTACTAACGAAGACGGAATCTATGGGTTTCTTCAATACATCCAAAAAGCAGTTAAGGGGAAGGGGTCAAGTAAACACAAAAAGCCGGACCCAACAAACTTTTTCCTTGAGACTGGCTCTGGGACAATGAAGTCCGCGACTGAATCGAGTAGGTATCTTCAACCATTCAAGCATGATTATTTTCTTTCCAAACAGAGCTGTCCGCTGAACTTAGATTTCAAGAAAATTTTTAATGACCAGGAGCACTATCATGTGTTTTTGAATAACTACCTCTCTGACAACGAAAAAATAATAGACTTTACGGTGTTGGCTCTTCTCCAGGGTATTTTGAAAAACAAAAGGTATCTCAAAAAGCCGCTTGCTATACTTCTTCCGGAACTCAAGAAACTTACGCCGTTCAAACCCGAGGGACATAAAAGACAATTATCATTTGGAATGAAGGATGGGCTCTCGACTGTTCGAAGCTCTGGTCGTGGAATGAGTGCGGTTGCTGATTCTCAGACTTATTCTGGTGTAGATAAAGATGTTCGAGATAGTTTTACTAATATCCTTTTTGGGGAGATGGGGTCTGATTCTGAGCAAGTCGCCAAAAACCGGAGTTACAAGCGAGAAATTAAGGAGCAGCTCACTAAGATGGATGAAAAGAATTCTTTTTTAATTATGGGTAAAGAAGATAGTGGTCCAATCACGATATTCTTTTCGAGCTCGATGCACCCAGAGGCTAAGTATAATTTCGAAGAGATGTACCACACGAAGCGCCCAGATGACATGAGGAAGTATAGTGATGTGATCGACATGATGAAAAAAGACTTGAAGGATGAGGAATTGAAGATTAAAGATAAAATCAAGAAGAAGGAGAAGGTAGACAAGGCGGCGGCGGAAAGACTCTCCCGGGAGAAAGAGGATGGTTCTGTTAAGGCTCAGAATGAGTCGAAGAAGGATAATAAGATTAAGGATTTGCAGAATAATACTAAGCTTGAGAAGATGCGGCAATGTTGGAAGTTTAGGCGCGATAATCCCGAGATGAGCCAAAGAAAGTCGGCTGAGGCGATGGATTTCCCCGCGAGCTCCGGAAACAAGACGTTCAAGAAGTATGTTGATGACTATCAGGCTATTTTGGATAGACGGAAGGAGGCGGCGGAGAATACTGACTTTGAGGATAAAGCTCTACATGAAATGGAGGGGTCTAGCGCGCAGGGTGGCGCGGGGCGTGCGGCGGGCGCGGCGAGTGAGTGAGATCGCGAGTTTACCATGATTCTTGATGTTTTGGGCGGAGGCGGGTGCTGTCCCGTGGTGTCGGGTGCGGCGGGCGCGCGGTGGTGCGGGGCGCGCGGGGGAAAGCTCTCTCAAACATATGGGTAGATTCAATCATATATTTTCTTTGCTGTTGGGTAGATTGAGTATGAGTACGTCTGAATAGGAGAATTTATAAATCTGCTATACTATTGCAATAAGATGGGTATTAAGATCTATTCAGGCACACATAGGCATATGTGGGTATGGGTACTTTGGTCAGCTGGGAGAAAAAATACTCGAAGTAAATTGCGCAGCTCATGGCTGCTGTGCCTGAGATAGCGACGATAAATGGTAATCTCAAACGATTCACAGTGGTTCCATCAGGGGACTCATGTAACAATGGGTATCAGCTATACCTCCATAAAGTTAGTCCCTAGGAGGTTTTACTAATGGCTGTCGACGGTAAAAGTATCGTTCATCCCTTTTCTAAAATAAACTTGGGGGATACCTTTTTTGGGTATTTTTGGGTATGTCGCGCATAAAGGGAGCCATAGATAAGAAGCCCCGGAAGAAGCGTACTCGCTATGCTGGTAAACTCATAAAGAAACGTCGGAGGTCTGGCAAGCTTGTGAAATATGTGTCTACTCGAAGCAAGGGTGATCCCATAAAGATTTGGTTTTGGAAGGTTGAACCCATGCTCAAAAGCTCCTATAAGAATTTCCACAAAAGAATCCGGAAGTATATGCGTAGGAAAACCTATCTCCCAGTGCTTCGGATGGACGTCTCCCCGGAGGACCTATCTACAAAGGAGAATGTTGCTCGGTTATGCATTGATAATTTGTGGGCTGGGCACTGGCTTCTAAAGACTTTCTCTCATGCCAAGAATAAATTTCATGTTACCAATCGAGCTGTCGCGGAGATAATCATCACTGATTCCCCAACTGGACTCAGAGCTAAGGTTTTTCCGAGTTACAAGTCTCGCGGGCTCTATAGATATTGGTTTTGGAGGGAGTCTTAAAATGAAATTTATAGATGTTTACGGTTATGCTAGAAAATCCCCTGATGATAAATTAAGTACCGATAGCTCCATCGATAATCAAGTAAAGCTGTTCGGAACTACTTGCTCCGAGAAATCTAATGATGAGGTTACGTGGAGACTTGTGAAGGTTTTTATTGATAGAAACATTAGTGGCGGGGACCGCTTCAGGAAGGGATTCACTGATATGTGCCAGTCCGCTATTAAGAATGATGTCAGGATGCTTATGTGTAAAAACCAGGAACGTTTTGCTAGGGATTCTAGTTTCTTTCTCGATACGCTCAAGGATCTTGAAGTTAGAAATATCCGTGTTTACTCTATCATGAAGGGGCAGTGTCTTTCTTCTGAAGATATTGGTGATGCTATAATGTCTGTTGTTAGTGGTCAGTATATCGTCGATCAGAAAAAGAAGGCTATTTTATTGCAGCAACAGAAGATTGAAGAGGGTCTTCCCTGCATCCCGCCACCATTTGGGTATAAGTATAATAAAAAGAAAAGTTGGATCATTGAGAAAAAAAAGGCGGGCAAAGTATTGGCTGTTTATTCTGATCTAAAGAATCACGTTCATTACAAAACTACCATTGCTGAAAATAGAATCAATAAATCTCTCTACTATCGCATTCTGAAAAACATTGAGAAGGGTCTTTACTCTGGCTGGATAATCTACAATAAAAAATATAAGGATTCCAACAAAATGGTTGTTCGAACGGAAGAGATTAAGTACAAGGGAAACCACGAACCAATAATTAAAGAAGATGAGGTCGTCGATCTCAATGGCGCGCGAGGATGAGATTAAGATCAGGGCTTACAATGAATTCTATGATGAACACTGGCGCATGCTCAAGGGCGATGTTCGCCAACGCGATCCTCAGAGATTCTATCGCCTCCAGAATAAATATGTCCGCGCTGAGTATAACCGCCTGAAGTATGAAAAATGAATCTTAGGAGAAAAAGATTGCTCGCCGCGGTATTACTTCTTGCCTATTTGCTCTCGCTTTTATTGTTTGGGTTTTTCTGGGCTTATGAGAATATTCTTGAGCCGGCTTATGTTTCCACGGTTAGTAGCTGCGGCATAAAGACTCCGGCGCAAGTTGCCGATATGGGATATGCTATTACTGCTAGGTATTTTCCCAAGAGTGATGAGGTTAAGATCTATACGCCTGCTTATACCACTGATGAATTATATCTTAATAGCCCTGGATACCAGAAAAGCTTGGCACATGAAATTTGCCATCGCAAACAAGAGGAGGCTGGGCGGCTTAGTGGATGCCGATTGAATCGTTTGGGCTTTCCGATGCACCGATTTATCGACGAGGTTGAGTGTGGATTCAGGAGTTTGTTCTAGAATTATATCATGCCCTTTTCCATGAGCTGGGATTCTACCGCTGGCAATATCCTTCCCTGTTTTCTGAACCTTAAATAAATTACTCTTTTTCCGTACCAGTCCTTTATTATCCCCTTTGCTTCAGGCAATGTTCTTACCGGATTCTGCGTTTCTAATAAAGACTCTTCTTTATATCTTGGATTATATTGGAACAACTTTCCACTCCTATCATCTGCTGTCCACTTTTGAATATTGAAATTCTTGTCAGGAACTCCGCCCGTAAGAAATGTGAATTCTCCCATATTACCAGGTGATCGTTATGCTTCCATCCGATCTTTTCAGTTGCTCTGCACTCAATCTTTTTAGACTAGAAGCCACCAATCCACCGCCGCGACTTACCATTTCTTTTATCGTCTTCGTTTCAGCCCATGACTCATCCAGCTCTAATGCTCTTAATAATTGGATCTTCTGATCCTTGGTAGAAAATTTCCAAGTGTCCTCTGTTAGCGTTATTGCCGACGTGTATGTTTTTGTTACCATTGTTAATCTATTAACTCGTAGGTATCATAATCTACTTTAAATTTTAATTTACCCGCATTTTTTCTCTTTACCATTTCGGCAACTTCGTCGTCGTCGTTTAATCCCCTCTTGGATCTTGAGTTAATTCTTCTTATTAACGCCTCGTTGCTTAAACTACTGAATCTTCCCATCAGTTATTCCTCATGTAATTTTTAGCTAAAGTTACTGCTTGCGATTTGTTTTTTCTTTCCTTGAAATCTAATAACGCTACCCCGTTGTCCAATTCATACACCCACATCTTTTTATCTCCACTCTTTAAAATTTCTGCCGTGAATATCGTTCCGTCGATTCGCCTTTTCCACTCATCTTTCCCAGTTGTTTTCTTCCAATCTTTTAATGCCATCTTTAATTCTCCACCTGAATAACTGGGGCGTACCCGTAATTCTTGATTATTCTACTGACCTTTACCTTCATTTGCCCGATTGGAAGATGTGGCATAAGATTGTCTAGTTTTTTTTGTAACTGCATGTAAGATTTTGGGAACTTCGTCGATGGTGATTGCCCATCATCTAAATAAGTTCCAGAAACAAAATAGGTCCCTTCGATGTCTTTTGTCAGCCATGCTTTTACCTTTCCTGCCATCAGTTAGACCTCATGTAAGCCTTTGCGTGACTTAGTGCTTTTTCTTTAGTTTTGAATTCTTTCTCGAATTCTAGATCACCGTCGATATAAATATTAACTATATTTAAATCCGCGTAACTTCCTGTCTTTACCCTTGGATAAAGAATATCTATTTTCTCATTTCCCTTCTTATAACCCTCGCCATTTTTTCCCTTAGAAAATTGTCTCCATCCGTTGACCATAACAAACCAACAACTCTAATGTTTATAAATCTTCCGAAAGTGAATTTATGTTCAGAAATTGATGATGATGGATTTTGTATTACAACGTAGTCGTTTGTATTCGCAATTGTGTTCTTAGAAGTCGCTATAAATTTTTAATCATACTTTCTATCTCTAAATGGATTATCTGCCGCCCTCATTGCCCTGTACATCTTGTCTATTTCCACTTTTACATCTCTAGCTGATCTAGCTCTCGTTGTATTTGACGAACTGAAATGTTCTGCTACTGGTCCCTTCGTCGACGACAACTTATCTGCACTAACCTCAGTCCTCATCGTGCCTAACCACTCCTCTCTTTTCGGATTATAACTTAGTAGATATCCCTTGTATCTTCCCATCGTCTTGAATCCATCCGGTTTCCCCATATCAAATCTAGCAGACCAATCTTTATAAATATTCGTATTAGGTGTTTTCTAGGAATTAGTTATTCACAGCCCTAAAAATAGAATGTATTCCCCAACCGATTAAAAATCCTGCACTAATTATCCCAACTGTAATTAACAATAATAATGGAAAAAATCTTACCGCAGAAAAACCAAGCATATTTTTTACAATATTAGAAAATAAAGGGTTTGGATTTCCCCCGGACATTACTCGTGTAAATTCAAAACTATATGCTATAGCTAATCCAATTATTAACCCAACATAACTTCCCCACATCTTAAATGGATTATAAGATTTCTTTTTCCCCATAACTAAACTAACAAATCGATCTTTATAAATATTCGCATAAGGCGTTTTCTAAAAATTGATTTCTATTTCTAATCCCATATAGCTTTGCTGGGTGATTTTTTGCTTACGTAATAATTTCCACCAGATTCCCCTCCAGATCTATTGACTCTCCCCGTTGATATTACCCATGTCGTCGAGTCTTCTCTGGTTACGTTATATGGTACTGTGAATCCATACTGACTATAGTTACCCTTTTTTTTACCAGATTTCAAACTACTCCTTAGACTCGGTGGAGTAGCTACAACCTTGAATCCATCTTTTTTTAATTCTTCAAAATCTCCCATGCTAATCAAACTAGCAGATCAAACTTTATAAACATTTCGTAATTTAATTTTCTTTATTAAATCCAATTAACTTTTTTACTTCTTCAATGTTGTTCTCAATATATCTTTTTTTTCCTACTAATGTCAAATGCCCACATGGATTTAGGTTGAATCTAGATGTCCATAGAAGCCAATTCTCGTCAATAAATCCGTCTATTTCTTTCAGTGTTAATTTTTCTATATTACCGGATATTATTTTATCTTCAAACATTTTTGTGTTTATGTCGTAACCGGCTTCCCGATACGAGCCTTCCTTTTTTCCTGCTGTTCTTCGAAATAGGGCTTCCCCTCATTAACGATATTATTTATGCTGTTATTTCCTCTCAGCGTGTTTATCGCAATTTCCAACATTGCCTTGAAGCTATGAGATAGTTTCGCCACAAACTTATCTTTTTTTATCCCTAGCGGTTTCTGTCCTCTCCCTAATTCTACTTCTTCCGTATACTGTTCGTATGAATATTCTAATCCTAGATTTAAGTCCGATCCTGTTACCTCGAACCAGCTCTCATCGTGCACTATTACCCCGAAAAATCTCCAAGACTTCAAATTTTCCTTCTCTAGTCCGTGTTGTAACTCTTCACATTTACACAACCAGTCTCCCCACACCTTATCCATAAATGGGTCTTCTCCCTCGTCGTACTGATCCCCGTCAAGTATCTCCTCCATTTTTTTCTTGGACTTTTTATACTTCTTCATCAAGTCTTTGAGAATCTGATCCATTCCTTCGCCATATCCCACATATGCCTTCCTCATAGAGTTCTTAATTTCCCTAACTCGTTTCTCGTTATCAGCCTCTATCTTTTTTATTATTTCTGATTGAATTTCTACAGAATCTAGTGTTTGTATTTTTTCCCAATCCTTTATGATTCCGACTACGGCATCCTGCTTTGTAGATAGATTATGGATTGCTTTAAATACGTTTATTGTCTTGTGCTGATCTGGCTCCACGTTAACTTGTATGTTTACCATACATTTTATACTAGAACATACTATTTAAATATTCGCTTTCGTGGTTTCTCTCTCAGAAATGCGAACATTCGCATAAGGCATACTTTCAGAAATTGGTGGGGACGTAGGACTCTTCGAGAGTATTCCCTCTCGTTTCATCGCCCTTAGAAAATTGCGAAGCCTATTAAGTTACGCATTAGTCAATACGATAAATCGTATTCGTTTTTGTTTTGTGTTCGAGGTCATCACCCGGAGGATCGCCGAAACGACATTTCCGTGGTTCGCCTTAATTCCGTCCTCGGTAATTAGAACGATGAGAACTATTTAAACCTTACTTCTTCCTCGAGATAAAGTAGATTCCGCCCACTACCAAAAGAAGAACGAACACCGCAATTCCGATAATTAAAGGTGTTGCTATTGTAAAGGATGGGTCGTCTGGGTCGTCTGGGTCTACTGGGTCATCTGGGTCATCTGGGTCTACTGGGTCATCTGGCGCGTCTTTACATCGTGGTGACAAATCGTCCATACATCCATAAGCGCAAACTTCTTTTACGTCTGTTCTTCCTGAATCCGCACATTGCCCTCCGAAGCAAACAGACTCTATTATGTTATCCCTGATTTCTCCCCCTGAACAAATAGTATTAACTAACTCGTCATCTCCGCAATCGGAATCCGCCACGCAGCCTACCCCACACTTTCCCACGACTTTTCCCTTTGGGACCCACGCATCATTTTCGCAAACTCCAAGATTTCCGCTAACACATAATTCCTCTCCGTTAAAACAATCGACGACTGACAATCCGAAAGTATCCACGGCGTAGCCCCCGGCGGTTGCTTGGAAGCACCACGCCCCATCGCTTGCCTCATCGTAATCGAACCCAGTTAGTGCATATCCTGGGATGTCTCCGTTCTCCTCTGGCAAGTAAACTCTGTGATTTTGTCCTCCGGCGTACTCTCTGCCCTCGCATCCATCTGAATTGCACTTAGCTACGTTGTCCCAGAATCCGCTCCATGTTTCTACTCCACGATATAAGTATAAGCTATCCTCGCCCCCGTTTATGTCTATGTACCAATCTCCGATGCAATCATTGCCCCTGACCTCACCCTCACATTTTGGATAAGTACCTTGAGCTATCGCGTGACAGGATACTCCAGCGTAGTCGTTGCTGTAATCTTCGTAACACCACTCCATGCCCGATGACGGGGTGCATGCCGTAGCAGCCATAACTCCACTCATGCCTAACATTAAAACTAGAAAAAAAAGACCCGCTTTTGCGTTCATGCCAATCCTCCACCTGATATTGAACTACTGCTTGGCAATTCTGCCGATAAGGTTGAAGTAACAGCTCCAAGATCAACGTTTAAGTAATTCATTAAGAGGAATGCTCCTACAACCAGTAGTATCACAACGACGATCGCTACTGCCCACCACATTGCTTTTCCCATGTTTTTCTTAACGTTCTATATTATTTAAACCTTTCTAAAAATGAATTTTTGTTCAAATAATCAATTGGAGGAGCCGGCATCTTTGTGTCGGCTCCTCCCACTGTTTGCGATCACAATGTGTTCCTAGCAGTGCCCGTTTTAGAGGGATTACTTTTGAAACACTTCAATATCTAGGTTCTAATCTTATTTAAATTTATTGTAGTTTCGCTACTGTCTTTTTACATAGAAAAATAGATCTATCATACCCGCTCCTATCAATCCCACGACGACATCAAAGATAACATTCGAGAGCGTCTCTGGTATGAATATTGTTGTCAAGTTTTTATAGAGGAAGAACTCGACTATTTCGTATCCTATCAGCGCAGTTATCAGTAACAGGTTTCGCCACTTTGCCTTGAGCTTCATTAGGTTTAAGACTAGCATAACTAGAGCTCCAGATGTCAGGTGCACAAAAGCCCATATGTCTACCATGAAATATCTTCTTTCGAATATCTTCGTTGCTAAGAAATTTCCAATTGCTAATCTCAACTTATTCTCTGCTATTGCCTCTATTATTGCCATTTTATATTATCAAAAAGATTAGTTCTACGATTCCTGCTGCGGCTATTGCCAATATTATGTCCCACATGATATCCTTTGGAGCCTCGAATACGAACAGCCTCGTTGTAGCGCTCATTACCAGCTCAAATAGTTCCCATGCGATTATTATCGTCAACAACACTAGCCATCTCATTTCTGGGCATACTCCTGTTATGTTCAATATCCCCATTAATAATCCACCGGCGATGAAATGGATTATGCTCCATACGTTGAAAAACCAGATCCCTTTACTTAGAAACTCTGTATTTAGAAATTTCGCTATTGCCAGTCTCGTTGGGCTTCTTAATATTTTCTTGTAGAACCCCATTAGAATTCACATTCTCCACAGTAAGATCCATCAACTGGATCTTCAATACAACATAATCCAAAATCTGTGAAACAATCATATTCTATATTCATATCTTCTCCAGCAAGACAATAATATTCGTAAAGCGTACTTTCATCTCCTTTCTCGAAACCGCAGTATTCAATTATATTTAATATTCCAAATTCTGGGTGGTCTACTATAGTAAAACCTCCGACTAAAGGATTATCTCCCCCGTCTGTATCTTCACAAGTTCCAAAATCAAATTCACAATAATATTCACCGCTGTCCTCTACACAATTATATCCTTCTTCACACCATCCGTCACCTGTCGAGTCTACACATGATGTTTCGTCTTCAGGGACACAAGAACACCAACTACTAGATTCTATAGCATAATCACCACACACTTCCCCGGGAGGACAAGTCCCTCCGCAAAAGGGATACTCTTCGGTTGGGTTATGTTCACAAGAATAATCAAAATCTCCACATCCACCTTCAAACCAACTATAGTCACAATCTGGGTCTGCACAGTCAATTAATAAATCTCCATCGTTATCTATACCATCACCACAATCTGACTCTGGATCTCCATCGTCTACTGGGAGAGCTGGTGTTGGAGCTGTTGCCTCTTCTATTCTACACTCTCCCTCTTCGCAGGTCCAATCGTCCCCATATTCTGTTTCACAATTAATGTCCTCGGATGTATAGGTCAACTCACTATCACAATATCTTTCTCTTAGAACGTCCCCCATGCACAAATCATCTAGATTCGCACCGCTTAAAATAGTTCCAAAGGTAATATAATCTCGCCCCACGTCTGTTTCAATACAAGGAGGGATCGGAACAGCTACGACATCCCCTGGGCAATCTACTCCTGGGTTACAGTTTTCTGCTGCTGTTGATGTATCTTGTAGAAACGGAATCCCGAAACTCATTCCTCCACTCACGTCACAAACTGTTATATTCATAAAGATTATTCCTATTACCAGTACCGCTGCAAGCACGATGTACGGAATATATCTGAATCTTTTAAACTTTGTTTTTTTCGTCAGTAAAAATATTCCTATTGCTGCAAACAAAAACCAGAGTAATGCGAATATCATACAAGCCAAATGATTGCAGAAATGTAATCTAATTGATAAATTTGAAAATAGATCATGTATTTTAAAACCCACAACAAAAAATACTCCCAACGCTAGTGAGATTAAAGTTAAGGCTACTTTATTCATTGTTATCTTTTTCTTCTTCATTTTATTTCTTTCCCACCAATTTAAACAAGACGAAAGACACTGGAACTACAATTAGAAAATGAACTATTGATTCATACGCCGTGAAAATTAATCCCTCTAAAAAAGGCGCATCTTTTGTTAAGAAGAATCTAAACGAAACGTATGTTGCGAAGTTTACTAAAACTATTAATAATCCTATGATCAGACTTTTTTTTGTTGCTGTTAGTTTTTTCATCCTCAAATCCTCCCGAGCATTCTAATATGTTTTTCCTCGTCAGCGATTATCCTCTTTACCGCTTGAGCCTGCCTCTTGGTCGCTCCCTGTTTTAGAAACATCTTATATCCGTCTATAGCTTCTCGCTCATCCTTAATCAAGTCGTCTATTATTACCATTTTAGTTATTCATCTCACAAATATAAGGTTGCACATTCCAAGAATATTCTACTGGGCAATCTTTGATTCCAATATAAATTACAAATTTCCAAGGTGCGTCTTCGTGATAAGTAACCGGGCAAACGTAATCTATAACGCTATTCACAGGAACATAATCATACTGTTGCCAAGCCATTCCGTTCGAATCAAAGAGTGACCATTCCATTGGGTATTGCTCAGGACCCATACAGCCATCTCCAACATAATTCCAACTCCTTGTTATTTTTGCTCCCAATACATAATCTCCACCGGTCGTCCAATCCATAGTTATTACATTTATTGAGTCGTCATCTCCAGAAGAACCACTGCCAGAACCGCTTGTCCCACTTCCAACGTTATCTCCGACTTCATAATCATCAGGAGCAATTAGCATGCAATACCCTCCACTTCTTGTTTCGAAACAAGTATATCCAGCATCACAATATAATAATTCTGCCCCCATTGAATCACCATCTACGCAATAATATTCATTGAGAGAACTATCATCTAAACAAGTATCATAAAAATCTCTATCATCGAAAGTTGCATGTCCTGCGGTCATTTTGTCTTTGCCATCTGTATCTTCACATGTTAAGGAGGTTGAAGACTCTACGGTTAATAATGCTTCATTTGTTACACAATCTCCGCATACCGCTATAAAGTCTGTCTGCCCTACGACCCACACAACTTCTGTCGCCTCTAGGTTTCCGAATGGATCAGTCGTTCCCTCCCAAATCTTTGATGTTCCACTCTCCCAGGAATCTCCATGGTCTTTTACGAAAACTTCACAAAACGTATTCGATCCATCACTTATTCTTCCCGTTACTAAATCTCCTTCTGTTATTATACTTGGCGTTAGCTGTAATGAGCACGAGACGCCTGGTGCGTTTGCTGGATTAATCAATCTCTCGATTATCGTTGTGTCCGTTATTGTGCTTCCTGTCGACGGTACTCTATTTGCTAAGAAAAATATTAATCCGACGAATGCCGCCAATACGATCAATGCTATAATTATCCATAAGATTATCCATAAGGTCCCTGATGATTTCTTCTTACCCATAGATTAGCTAACGTTTTGAATTTTATAAATATTCTTTTTTTGAA
>Ga0075122_10002448_pt1 | contig 12243 bp, 8 predicted proteins | sample AntAceMetag02UKB_FD_69790 | JGI IMG/M metagenome (GOLD analysis project Ga0075122, IMG submission 69790) | Saline lake microbial communities from Ace Lake, Antarctica - Antarctic Ace Lake Metagenome 02UKB | ecosystem: Environmental > Aquatic > Non-marine Saline and Alkaline > Saline | place... | reverse complement strand
CCGGTGGGCAGCGGCAACGTGTGGCAATTGCCAGGGCTTTGGTAATTAATCCTGATATTGTGCTGGCTGATGAGCCGACTGCCAACCTGGATTCAGAGACAGGTGGGAAGATTTTAGAATTAATGAAAGCATTGAATAACACCGAAAAAACCACCTTTATCTTTTCTACTCATGATCCTGAAGTCCTTAAATACGCAAAGAATGTCATTAAAATCAGGGATGGAAAAATCGCCTCATAAGGTACTTGCCTGAGCAGAATGAGATATTGAGTTGGTGTAGAGTTAATAACGTTCACAGGGTTTAAATCCAATTCTGAAAATGGGAGATAGGGAATGTTAACATGGAAAATCGCATGGCGTAATGTGTGGCGACACAAAGGAAAAAGCCTGGTCGTAGGGGCAATTCTGTTTTTAGGGGCTTTGCTGATGACAGTCGGTAATGCAGTGACGAATGGTGCCAAAGATGGCATGGCCCAAAATATGGTAAACCGTTTTACAGGTCATTTGGTACTTAAACCAGCTGCTCAAAAAGAAGATGAAGTTTTCGGGCGTAGCAGGGCATCTTTAAAAGTTTTGGTTGATTATCCTGGAATTAAAGCGGTATTGCAGCAACAGGAAATAGTCGCAAGCTTTGCCCCCATGACTAGCGGAATGGCTATGATCCTTAACCCGGACGGACGGGAAGCACAAGTCTTTATTTTCGGTGTCAATTTTGAGGATTATCAGCAGACATTTTTAAACAATATTAAAGCCATTGAAGGTGAATTATTAAACAGAGACACAAGAGGGATACTACTCACGGAACATGTACGTGAACGTTTATTTGACAGGCAGAAATTCTGGGTTGTACCCAAAGGATTGACCCCAAAAGATACCGTTATTTATGTAGATCCTAAAAAGTATGCAGAATTCGATGTTCAAGAACCAAAAATAATCGCTAAAGCCAGGAAAAAAGCGGATGATGGTGAACTAAAAACAGTTGATGAATTGATTGTCCTTGGATTTGGGCCCAGTTCTTTTGGCAGTGATATACGAGTCCCGGTGAGAGGGATTTTTAAATTCCAAAATCTTAACCAACTATTTAAAAGGGCTACTTTTTTAGATATTGAATCCTACCGGGAGGCTTTCGGACATATTTCGGCTGCTAACAAGGCGGTTGAGGTTACTGATCAACAACAGGAATTTCTCGATGCCGGTTCTGAAGATATAGAAGACATGTTCGGTTCAGGTGATATAGTGGAGACCACCTCAGAACAATCCCATGACTATGATTTAAGCACATTAAAACAGCCTATAAAGTCTGCTCCAAAGGTGGTGAATATCGATGAAGGCGCTTACAACTTTGTAGCCATTAAGCTAAAACCCGGTGTAGACTTAATCAAAGCACAAAAACAGCTTCAACAAATCCTTGATGATGCCAAAAAACCAGTTAAAGTCTTGAAATGGGAAGCTGCCATTGGCACAGTATCGCAGTTCGCCTCTATCACCCAGGGAGCATTATCCATTTTTGTTCTATTTATATTTTTTGTTGCCATTATCGTCATTATGAACACGCTTAGTATGGCAGCTATTGAAAGGGTTACTGAAATCGGCATGATGAGGGCTGTGGGAGCTCAAAAAGGTTTCATTAGCCGCATGTTTCTGTCGGAAACATGCATTCTTTCTTTTGCCTTTGGCGGAGCCGGGATAGTCTTTGGCGTCCTATTGACCTATTTTCTGGCAGCTCTAAAGATACCTGTTACTTCAAACGGCATGTTAAACCTTTTGTTTGCCAGTGATACGTTTCATCCCATCATTACAGGCGCAGGAGTGATATCGGGAATAATTCAACTCGGTGTAGTGACTATTTTGGCCGTCGTTTATCCACTTTTTATTGCTAGAAAAATCACACCTATGGAAGCGATTGCACGAGATTAAAAATAAAAGGAACACCTATGAAATTACTAATAAAAATTAGTTTACGAAATTTACTGCGTCAAAAACAGAGAAGCTTACTTCTGGGTATCGGTATTGCTTTCGGCATGACGATCTTAATTCTGGCCAATTCGTTTTCCCATGGAATATCTGATATTTTATTGAATCGGATAATCAAATTGATGACCGGTCATTTTATTGTGCTGATGCAAGAGAAACCGGAAGACAAAACCAGAAGATTTGTCCGTGATAAAGAGCGCATCATTCAGATTATTAAAGAAAGCGTTGAGGGTGACATAAAAATCAGAGAAGGTGTCATAACGCAATCAGCGAATCAAGACGGTCCGCCGCAAATTCGAGCTGTGGGAAATGGCGCTTCATCAATGATTGTCGTAGTCGGAGCTAGAAAAGAAACTTTTTTGGAACAAGAAAGTGAAGTAATCTCAGGTCGAATTGATGACATATTTGAAGACAGGGTCAGTGAAAACCCAATTGTCATTTTTGATAAAATAGCTGAAAACTTAAATGTCGGTTTACATGATACCATTCGTGTTCGTTTTAGCACCGTTTACGGACAGGTTCAGGCAGCTCGATTCACAGTGGTTGCCATCATGGCATCTACAAACCCCTTTATGGCGGTGGCCGCATTTACTTCACAGAAAACCTTAAAGCCATTACTCGGTTTGAGCGCTCAGGAAACGGGCTCAATTTTGGTTGATATTAACAACCTTGATGATCCAAGAAAAGTGATTGAGCAAGCTAATAACCTGCATCAGGCGTTGCAACCTGGTGCTGCCGGCTATCGTGGACAGCTTTCTGTGGGTGACCGATTGGATTCTGTGACTGTATTAGGGATTAATTCGGATGTGGAATCGAAAAAGAAGTTTTTAGATATTCTTCAACTGACGGCCGGTGAAAAGGACAATTTGTGGACCGACGAGAAAAACGCACTGATAAGTGAAAATCTAGCTAAAAGCTTAAAAATCCTGGCTGGAGATAATATTAATTTAAGATACGAAACAAAATTCGAGGGACAATCTAAACCGGCAGAAGTGACAGTCAAAGGGATTTTCAAGCAGAGTCAACTGTTGACAGATGAGCTGGTATTTGTACACCCACAGGTTTTGTATAAAAGCGCTGTTCCAGTTGTTCCTAAGTTATTGCCTGGCATAAAGAGAGATAGTGAGCTTTTTCCCTGGTTGCTGAAAGAATGGACACTTCTGGAGATTTTTCCGGACCAGAAATCGCGGTTTAAAAAGTTTGAAGAGTTGAATGACAGTGATTGGCAAGGACATATTATTGAAGTAGCGACGATGTACGCCATTGCCAGTGAGATGTTAAATATGGAAAAGGTACTGGATATTGTGACCCTGGTTGCCGTATTGGTCCTGTTTTTCATTATCCTGATCGGCGTTATCAATACATTACGTATGACAATCCGGGAACGAACCCGGGAAATTGGTACGGTGCGGGCTATTGGAATGCAGCGTAATGATGTGCGTTGGAGCTTTATGCTGGAGGTGATTTTTTTAGCTCTATTTGCCAGCCTGGTGGGTATTGTCGCAAGTTTTTCCATCATGAAAGCGCTCAGTTTTATGGAACTGAAAGCTGAAGGAATGTTTTCAATCTTTTTGGTCGACCGTCATCTTCATTTTATGCCGACTTGGGGTGATGTTGTTGGCAATCTCATCATTATTCTGATAATTGCAGCGTTAACATCGCTTTTTCCCGCGAATCGAGCCGCAAAATTATCAGTTGCCGACGCTCTGCGTCATGTTGAGTGATGGTCGAGTGAGTCGTTACGTTCTTTTACATCCCAACGATCCCGCTGTATTTAACAATTTAAGCTCACATTGATGGAGTGATCATATGAAAATGGTAAGGATTTTCTGTATCAGCATGCTGGTGTTAGCTTGTGTTTTTTTTAAAGCAGTAGTCGTCCAAGCTGGTACTGTCAGTGAGATTATGACAAAAATGGAAGATTTGCTGGATTTGCAGCAAGATATCACTGCAAAAATAAAACTTACTCAAAAAAAAGTAGATGAAGGAATAAAGACCATGGAAACGCTCTATTACCGTAGAGACCAAAACGATCAATTCTTAATGGTTTTTCTTGCCCCAGAGACTGACAAAGGTAACGGATACTTGCGATCCGGAGATAATATGTGGATGTATCGACGGAATACACGAACGTTTCAAAAATTGAATCGCAACGACGCTATTGGAGGGACGGATGCCAAAGCCGGTGATTTTGAAAAACGAAAATTTACCGACCTTTATGCGCCAGTTGTGGACAAGAGTGGAACAGAGCAGTTGCATAAAGAAACATTGGGCAAAGCCAAAATTCCAATATATAGATTTGAAGTAAAAGCCAAAGTGAAGGATGTGACGTATCCCAAGGAAATCCATTGGGTGCGCCGTGATAATTTCCTCACCCTCAAACGAGAATCATATGCACTATCTGGTACTTTGATGCAAACAAGCTATTTTCCGAAATATACCAAAATTAGTGGAAGGTATATCCCTTTACGAATGATTTTTGTAGATGAATTTGAGAAAGGCAATAAAACCTTGATAGAACTATCAGGGATTTCTTTAAAATCGATTGATAAAAAAGTATTTACAAAAGCCTATCTTGAGAATTTGGGTAAATAAAAATCGACAATCTAAAAATCCTGGGAAAAACTATGAAAATAGTGCTGATATTAATTTCTTGTTTTGTTTTAACCATAACGCCAGTTTTTGTCTGGGCCGAAGATTCAAATAATGTAGAAGAAGACCCGTTTGCCACTTCGGAAGCAGATATGTTTTCTGAATCTGAAACCCTTGAGGATGTTCAAGAATATCAAGATGAAGAAATAGATGATCAAATAAAAAAAGGATCAATTGGCGTTTCCGCGGAACTAAATGGAAGCGCTGTCTATAATTCTATTCGTGAAGAACTTAAAAAGCCTCCTTATGAGCGCAATGATTCCTATTCAGCTTCAATTGAAGGAGATCTGTTTTTAGATCTGCGCTGGAAATACGGTATGAAAATCTTCGGGGATGTTTATGCGGTCCACACCCCTATCAAAGAAACAGGTCTAAAAGAAGAGCAGAAATCGCAGATCGATGAAAAAGACTATGCTGTATTCGCACGCGAGTTATTCGGAGATGTAAATATCGCTCATAAAGTCTACTTTAGAATTGGGAAACAGACTCTAAAATGGGGCCAAGGCTATTTATGGAATCCCACTGATCTTATCAATATTGATCGAAAAGAGTTTACTGATATTGAAGCCCGACGAGAAGGATCGTATGGATTGAAGATGCATATTCCTTTTGGTACTGCACTAAACATATACACCTTTATTAATACAACAGATACAAAAAACAGTGATGAATCCGCGTTGGCTGGGAAAGTAGAGTTTTTAGTCTTGGGAGATATCGAGATGTCTGTGTCAGGATGGACAAAAAAGGACTACAAACCGGTTTACGGACTTGATATAGCGGCTTACGGCCTAGGAACCTATTGGAGAGGGGAATTGAGTCTTACTCAAGGTGGGAACCAGCACTATTTGGAAAAACAAAATGATTTTTACGTCGACAGTTACGATAGCGACGAATTTATCTCTCAGCTTGTCATGGGATTTACCAGGTCATTCGATATCGGTGATATAAATGATCGTTTCAGCCTGACAGGAGAATTCTTATATAATCCCAAAGGATATGAAGAAAATATGTTTGAGGATATTACGCTAAAAACCCAGTTCCTGGCTGGACACTATTATGTTCCCAGTTACTATGGTAAATACTACGCCGCCGTTTTTACCACTTTTAGACGATTCTTAGGTAACACCGATCTAACCTTCAGCGCCAATGCTATCAACAATCTAAGTGATTCTTCATCACTCGTTATGACAAATTTGAATTACGTAGCGACCTTTGAAACGTCGATAAAAGTCGGACTATCGGCTACCATTGGTGAAGAGAACCGCGAATTTACCTTGCTTGGTAACAGCAACAGCGCGAATGTTTCCTTTTCCATGGTGTTTTAAGAAGTTAACCCCTATTATTACGTGCTTGGATATCAATTTTCTACTGGCACCTGTAGTTGTCTTCAGTAACGGGGATAATAAACGGCTTATTTGAAAGTGGGGACCTTGCAGAATCCCTGGGCAGGAATGTCCAGGGCCGCATTGAATTTACTGGAGAGGTTTTGAAAGGCGATGAGACCGGTCAGAAAGGAAACTGCCGCAAACAGTCTGGGAAGCCTGGCCCACAAAAGTCCTGATTTCAAGACAGCGCCATATTTTTTCTTCTGACTGCGGAAAATGGGTTGTAGATACCAAGAATACTCGTGCAGGGACTTTTCTTGAATTTTCATGCTCTCAGTAAGCGAAGAGAGGGGGCGTTAATTGATACTCTATATATTAATTTTAGTGGGTTTTTAGATCTTCTGCAATCTCAAACGATAAAACCCGTCTCTCTGCATAAGTATTTTAAGATGTTCTAAGTTTGCTTCACGAAAAATAGCCAAACTCACTCGTGCCTCGTTCAAACAAGGCTCATTTTCGCTACGCCAAACAAAGAATATCTATAAAATCCTCATCAGCTCGATCCGGGATTCATCGGTTCGCTTTCTGCAAAAACCTAACCGGACATTGCTGACTTTTTTACTTGAATAGACTATACGGCTTTTAGTGGATGCTTTATGATAAGGACACCCGTTTGTCAGTGGGGAAGTCACCGTAAAAACAACATCATGGAGAAAGCATGAATATCCAATGGGCGTATCTGAGAAAAGGGTGAAAATCCTGCCAAAATGCTCAAGAGGTACTTGAGACGACAAAGGTTACGATCAAGGAAACAGTTGATGCCAGAAAGGTTAGATTCGATGAGGATGCAGCCTGGCAAATTGTGAAAGAGGCGAAAACAATCACTATCGCCAAGGGTAAAAAGGTTTCTTCCTGGGATCCCAAAGTGGATGATCGGGAGTTGATTCTGAAACACGTGATGGGGCCCAGCGGGAACCTGAGGGCACCTACATTTCACGTGGCAGATAAAATCATTATTGGTTTTAACCCCGAACTGTATCAGGAATGGGTGGCGCAAGTTTGAAAACAGAGCCCTATTTCATTGGTGATGCCTGCCTGTGCTGGTCCTTTGGAGATGAGATCCGTGCGGAAATTTCAAGCCAGGTGTTAGCCGTCTTTCGCTCACTGAACGATCCGTTGGTAAAAGACAGTTTAGGGATCAGAGATCTCGTACCTTCTTATAACGCCCTGGCGGTTTACTTCAATCCGGCGTCGGTATCGATTAGACAATTCATCCAGCAGATCGAAAAGGAAATTAATCGGATTTGCAAGGGGGAAAAATTCCGGACCATGGAAGCCGACAACGTAAAATCCGTCCATATTCTGCCGGTCATTTATACCGGAGAAGATTTAGAGCGGGTGGCGAACCTCAAGCATCTGACAGTGGAGGACGTGATCCGACTTCATCAAATCCCTGCATATTCGGTGGCCATGATTGGGTTTCAACCTTATTTCCCTTATTTGATTGGTTTGGACCCTAAGCTTGAAACCCCCAGGCTGGATAGTCCACGGATAAAAGTTCCCCCCGGATCAGTTGCGATTGGCGGAGCCCAGACAGGCATTTATCCGCAGGAATCCCCCGGAGGGTGGAATATCATTGGAACAACCATGCCTGAGTTGCTCAAGCAGATAGAGCCCGGTGATACAATTTTTTTTAAAGAGGTACAATCCCTATGTTTACTCTAAACTGCGATATCGGAGAGAGAGGGCCTGATCATCCGGTTGATATTGAATTGATGCGTCATATTCAGGTTGTCAATCTGGCTTGCGGCGGTCATGCAGGTGATGCTTCAAGTGTCGCGGCTTTTCGATCTCTGGCGAATCAGTATGGTCTCGAGATATCCGCCCATCTCTCCTATCCTGACCCGGAGAATTTTGGGCGTAAACGGTTGGATATTTCGGTAGCAGATCTGCTTGACAGTCTGACTGAGCAAATCGCTTTATTACCAGGCATTACCTGCGTAAAATTCCACGGCGCATTATATAATGATGCGGTTGTTGATACAGATTTGGCAGACTCCCTTGCCGGATGGCTGATTGCAAAAAAAATTGAACGCGTCATTACCTTTCCCGGTTCAGAACTGGCAAAAGAGTGTCAAAACTACCGGATGACCGTCATCAATGAAATATTCGCTGAGCGGCGCTATGCCTATGACCCGAGTCAGGAGCAGCTGACCCTGGTCGAGAGAAGCAAGTCTTACGCGTCAATTACGGAGGTTGATGAGGCTGTCAGACATACCAAAGAGATGATTCAAACCGGCATGGTCTCGGCTGTGATTTCTGATGAAGGGGGCCGGATGTTAACACAAAAGGTACCGATCAAAGCGGATACTGTCTGTATTCATTCCGAGTCAACAATCGCACTGGAACTGGTCAAAGCGTTGGCCGATTTTCGAAATTCGGCGGGCTGAGGGGTTACCTAAAGAATGGCAGACATTCCATTTAAATACGACTCTAGTGGACTGTTCAAAGAGATCGGACCGCCTGTTTTCGGGCAACAACATAAGGGAGTTGCCCCTGGTGGCGCAATGGATTGCTTTTCATATCAAACGGGAAATGCGCTTTTAGCCAATGATCTCTCTGCACCTGCACTGGAAATTATTTTTACCCCATTTTTTCGGGTTGTCCAGGATTGTTGTTTTACGATTACCGGCGCCAGATACGAATCCATTACTTTACGTTCACCTGTCTCTGAATCTCCCCCAACTGAGATAAAACATGCCACGGTCTACTCGGCTGTTGCTGGTAGCCTGCTTGAGTTCAAAGATAAAAGCCAGGTCGGTTTCAGAACCTATCTCTGTTTCACGGATCCTGGAATTTCGAAATCCTCCCTGACCGGCAAAAGGCGGGATCAATACGGGAATCTGTTTGAATGGGTGGATCCGGAGGGGAAAATCCGTATTGTTGAGGGGCCTGAATTCAAATATCTGAAGGATAAAAACGCCTTCACAGCAGATTACTGGATTATCACAAACGACTTCAGCGACATGGGATTTCGCCTGACAAGACGTCAGGATATTCCCGGGGTTAAAATGGGCAATATGATATCCGAGGCAGTGGCAGATGGGACTATACAAATGACACCCAAAGGTCCGCTTGTCCTTCTCAAACACCGTCAAACCGTCGGCGGTTATCCCAGAATTTTCAATATCATCAACGCCGATGTTGATATCCTTGGGCAATACGCTCCAAATCAGGTTCTGCAGTTTAAGAAAATCTCAATAGAAGAGGCTCAGTCGGTCGCCAGAGAAAAAGCGATCGCTCTCGCCCGGATTTCCTGAATATTGACGATAGGGACACACAGACTATTCTTAACCACCGAAGAGATTCACAAATTTCTAATTGCTTGATTTTTTGACTTGATATTCTATAGTAGGCCCTCTTGTAGGTTTAAAAGAATAGTTTTGTCATCAGACAATGGTTGGTATTTTGCATACAACACCTGTAATTAAAGGTTTTAAGGTTTTTTTTTAACATACTTCTCAATCAAAGCAATGAGTTCAAAAACCAAGGAAAATAACAGCTATCCAGAAAAGAGGAACTATAAGAGACATGAATATGCGGTTCCATTTGACGACAGCCTATTGAGTAAGAGTAACTTTGAAATTATCGAATTTTTAAAAGAAAAAACAACTCTCTTCCAAGAGTTTTCCGATGAGCTGACCGAGGCTTTGGTAACGCTTTCCAATATAGAAAAATTTGAGAAGGGAGATAACATTCTCATCGAGGATACCTTAAACGATAAGATTTATTTCCTGATGCGGGGCACCATCGGCATTTACAAAGAGGGAGAGCATATTATTCAGTTACAGCGCAAAGGCGATATCTTTGGAGAGATCAGTTTAATCAGTAATAAACCTTGTAGTGCGACTGTGATGGCAGAGAACAAGGTAGATGTATTCAGCATCCGCGTCAGAAATATCGAAAAAATTGCCAAAATTGATGCCGTGTCACTAAAAGATACATTATACAAGCTTTATGCCGTGGTGCTGGCAGATAAACTGGCCATGACAACCTTCAAAGCCATCGGCCTGGAAAAGAAAGTACAAGATAGAACCATGGATTTAAAACTTAGAAATGAGGAATTAAGGGCCGCAAAGGAAAAAGCTGAAAACGCCAACAAAGCCAAGAGTGATTTTCTGTCGAATATGTCTCATGAACTACGCACTCCCATGCATCAAATTCTTAGTTATGCAAAAATTGGCATCAAACGCATTCATAGCCAGAAAGACAAAGTTCTGGATTGCTTCGGGAATATCATTTTCTCCGGTAACCGTATGATGGGTCTGGTAAATGATCTGCTTGATCTGTCCGATCTTGAAGCAGGAAAGGCGCAATATAAGTTTGCGGAATGCAATGTGTTTGTAATAATGGAAGAAAATGTAACTCGGTTGAGTCGCCAGATTGAGGAAAAAGAGGTCTCTGTTGAAATACTCCAGACAAGTGCTCCAGCAAAAATCGTTTGTGATCGAATCAGAATTAGTCAGGTTGTGAGGAACTTACTCTTGAATGCGATAAGTTTTACCGGGAAGAACAGCCACATTTCCATTTCATTTGAAACAAAGGATCTACCGGAAATTGGAAGGCTCAATGGGGAACTGGCAGAATATTCTTTATTTGTCTCAATCAGCGATGAGGGGCTGGGGATCCCGGTTGACGAATTGGATTTTATTTTTGATAAGTTTGCCTTAAGCAGTAAAACCAAAACCGGGGCCGGGGGGACAGGTCTGGGTTTGGCTATTTGTTCTGAAATTATTACCGCTCATCAAGGAAAGATCTGGGCAGAAAATAATCCAGACGGTGGGGCATCCTTCTGTTTTGTGTTACCATAGGAACAAGCAAAAGCGACAGAGATAGGGGGCAGGCCCCCATATTGTAGTCGGTTTATGTCATCTATTAAAGTCGTGATCCTTTGTCGATCAGTGGGTATGCGTTCGGCTCCCTTCAGCATTTCATTGAATATGGTACCCGCTGTTCCCCCACATCAAATATTTATCAAAAAATTAAAATAATGAATTTTAAAGAATATGGCTCCTACGATGCGCTTGGATTAGCTGAATTGGTACGCAAGGGAGAAGTTGATTCTTCCGAATTATTGGAAACAGCAATAGCACATGCCGAAAAGGTAAACCCTGAACTGAATGCGATCGTCAACCGAATGTACGATCTGGCCAGGGAATCAGTCGTCAATGGTTTGCCGGAAGGTCCTCTTCGTGGCGTTCCTTTTCTATTGAAAGATCTGGGGGCAAGCTATGCAGGGATTCCCACCAGTAGGGGAAGTCGACTTTACCAGGACGCTGTACCTGATTATGACAGCGAATTGGTCAAACGATACAAGCAAGCCGGACTGGTCACATTTGGCAAGACCAACACACCTGAACTTGGATTAACCATTACCACAGAACCCACTCTGTTCGGTCCCTGCCGGAATCCATGGAACCTTGAACGTTCTGCTGGCGGATCCAGCGGCGGTGCCGCCGCTGCGGTGGCCTCGGGCATCGTTCCAGCGGCCCATGCATCGGATGGTGGCGGATCTATCCGAATTCCGGCCTCCTGCTGCGGTTTGTTCGGGATGAAGCCAACCAGGGCAAGGGTCTCAGCGGGTCCCGCTGAGGGCGAGGGGTGGAATGGTATGAGCATCAACCATGTGATCAGCCGCTCGGTCAGGGATAGCGCTGCATTTCTGGATGCTGTCTCTACACCGGCATTGGGTGACCCATACTGGGCGCCTCCTCCGGATCGTGCCTTTCTGGAAGAGGTGGGGATAGATCCCGGTCAACTAAAAATCGCGTTTACCACCATCACCCCCTCAGGCAAAAAAGCCGATAAGGATTGTACGACCGCAGTTGAACAAACAGCCAAACTCTGCGAAAACCTTGGCCATGAAATGATTTCCAGTTGTCCGCAAATCGATTCCAATGAGTTGGCTTTGGCAACAGTTACTATCATTAATGTTAATGTCTGGAGTGAAGTCGAAGCGGGCCTCAGATCTCTGAAGCGTGGTCTGTTACCCAACGATCTGGAACATGTCACAGCCACAATTGCTGCACAGGGACGTGAAACTCCGGCTTTGGAATTACATCAGGCGATCCACACCATCCATCGCCTTGGACGTCAGGTGGCCCTTTTTTTTGAAGACTACGATGTACTGCTGAGTCCTGTCCTGTTGACACCCCCGGTTACTTTGGGAACGCTGAATACGGCCTCCGCGGATACCCGTACATACGCGATTAACCTGTCCAATTACTTCGGAT
>Ga0075122_10002446_pt1 | contig 12246 bp, 9 predicted proteins | sample AntAceMetag02UKB_FD_69790 | JGI IMG/M metagenome (GOLD analysis project Ga0075122, IMG submission 69790) | Saline lake microbial communities from Ace Lake, Antarctica - Antarctic Ace Lake Metagenome 02UKB | ecosystem: Environmental > Aquatic > Non-marine Saline and Alkaline > Saline | place... | reverse complement strand
TGTTGATCAAAACAAATTAATAGAGATTTTCAAAAGAAAAATTAAAGATGATAAATTAATTTGGTTGATTACTAAAATTCTCAAAAACTTTGATCATAAAAGAATTGGAATGCCTTTAGGCAATTTAACTTCGCAATTTTTTGCAAATGTTTACCTCAATGAATTAGACTATTTTGTCAAACATAAATTAAAAGCAAAATATTATATTCGTTATGTTGATGATTTTGTTATTTTACATAGTTCAAAACAGCAATTAAGGATATGGGAAAAAGAGATTGAAATTTTCCTAAAAGAAAGTTTAAAACTTGAAATTCATCCAGATAAATCCAAAATAATTAATCTTTCAAAAGGAATTGATTTTGTTGGGTTTAGAAATTTTTATTACTATAAATTATTAAGAAAAAGAAATATGAGAAAAGTTTCTTATAATGTAAAACAATTTAAAAAAGGGGAATTGGATGAAGAAAAATTTAAAAAAAGTTTAGAGGGTTGGCGGGCTTATGCAAAATGGGCAAATAGTTATAATTTTTATAAAGAACTTTCAGAAGAGGTAGATATGATTTAAATTAACCTATCACTCCATCTCGACAAAATTTATAAAGACAAAGAATCTTACAACAGCAACGATAAAAATATGGAATCAATACAAAAGAGTGTCCCATAATATTGGATCAATAGCTCTCCGATTCGGCGAGGGCGTAATTAATTTTGTCCATTTGGTGGGCGTACATATCAGTACAAATATACTCCTCTCCAAAACTATTACTTTTTTGCAATCCACCTTAACTTTTACCTCCGTTTAAAATTTCTTTGAAATAAGTTATATAATTTTCAGCTAAAAATCCATCACTAAATTTTTCTTCTGCGAATTTTCTACAAGTTGCCGAATCAATTCTTCCTAAAGCCCCCATTGAACTTACCATATCTTCAACAACTTGGTGATCACTATTTAAAGGAACTTTAATCCCAACTTCTGGAGTGATGATTTCTTTTAATGAACCAGTATTTGTCCCAATCACAGGAGTACCGCAAGAATAACTTTCGGGGACTACAAGCCCAAATGGTTCATCCCACCTGTTTGGCATTAGCATCGCATAAGCATGTTTAAATAAAATATTTTTCTGCATATCATTTACAAGATTAATATAGTGAATATCCCCCTTAGATAGTTTTAGTGTTCCATCATCTAATGCTTCAACATACTCTTGTGTCTGTTGAACTGCATCAGGACCAGTGATTTCGTGTGTTAATAATGGTTTCACTTTTTCATTGTACAAAGCAACATCTTGCTCAGAAAAAGGCCTACCTGCCAAAATCAATGGTCGTCCGGAATGTTTAGCTATTTGGACTGCCAAATCAGTTCCTTTATGTTCAGAAATTTGGCCAATCCAAAATAAGTAATCTTTTTTTTCTGCTTGCCAATCATAAGAAAATACTGGGATACCGTTGTGGATAACTCTGTCAACCCTCATTCCTCTTTGCTCTAAATTTTCTTTATGTGAATTGCTCAGAGCAACAATTCTAACATCGCGACCCTCTTCTTGCAACTCCGCAATTCTATGATACAGAGGCAGATATTTATCCTTAACTCCATCTCGAATTGTTGTAACAATTGGAATCTCCAAAAAATTACCTGCATTTTTGAAAACTTCAGAAGTAATCAGTGAATTATTAATCTGGTTGTCATGGATTACATCAAATTTAATGCCTGAATTTTTTATTACGTCTAAGAGTTTCTCATAATGTTTTTCATAGAATCCACTTTCTTCTCCTAAGCTAACTTTTTTTCCCTTACTAAATTTTTGTATTGATTCAGGCAAGGTTTCAATTAATGTCCCAAATCCTAATGTGTCACAATCCGCGGGACCTGCAACATAAGCATTGAGACCAGATTTAGCATAGCCCCTATTTAATAAAAAAAGTCCTCTTTCAACCCCAGAGTACTTTAAGTCAGAAGAAAAAGGGATAAATATTGGACCTGTCAAAAGTATTGTTTCTAAAATTTTTTTATTCATCTTATCTACCAATTAATTTAGAATATCTTCTGCCCATAACAGAATAGTCAAAATTTTCTACCACATGCTGTGCACAATCATTCCTGTTAATTTCATTTAATCTTTGAACTGCCTGAACTATTTCTTCTTTAGAATCTACTAAAAAACCTGTTTTTCCGTCTATAATAGTTTCTTTTGGACCTCCTTGATTAAAAGCTATAACTGGTGCACCACAAGCCATTGCTTCTATCGGAACTAATCCAAATGGCTCAACCATTCCTTTTTTTGTTGGAAAGATAACTGCTTTAGCATTTTTCATTAACTCTACTTTTTGGTTTAAATCTGCAGGACCATATAAATAAGATCCTTTTTTTAAATTAGGACTTATTTCATTTCTAACATAACTTTCTTGACTATATTGATTATCTGTATCCTCTCCTGTCCCTCCTGCAATGATTATTTTATGGCCTGTTTCATTTGCTACTTGCAATGCAATATGTGCTCCTTTCTTTTCTACTACTCGCCCAAGGAAGAGTAAATAATTTTCATGAGATTCTGAAAATTCAAATTTTTTTGTATCAATCCCATTATGAATTGTATGCATCCGAGATTCTAATCCCCTAAAATCCAATTCTTGTTGGTAATTTTGAGCAATATAATTACTTACTGCTGCAAAACAATCTTTCCGCCCAATAATTACTTTTTTTAATTTATCAAATATTAGGGGGTGTAAAAAATATTTTGCCTCCTGATCTAAGCCACAAATCACAGGAGGTCCATCTTCTTCATGAGCAATTGGTAATGTTAAACCCTCTGCCCGGTCTATAATAACTTCTAAACCAGGATTTTTTCTGATAAAATTCCTAACGACCGACCCTGTATATGCCATTGCCTGTTGAAAATGCTCTAATTCTGCTCCTTGAACGGGAACCATATTTGTAAATCCCCCCGGAACTAAATTACCATAAACATTTGAATCTTCTCTCGCAATAGTATGCACCTCATGCCCTATCTCTACTAAAGATTTTCCAAGTAAATAAGTTATTTGTTCTGTCCCCGCTAAAGAATCTTGAGAAACAGGAATAAATGGAAATGTTACAAGAAGTACTTTGGATTTTTTCATATTTTCTAAATTGCTAGAGGCAAAATTTTAGTTTTCCACTCTTTTTGTATATCAATTAAATGACCCTGATGAGAATCCATCTGTTCATAATATTTTTTTAAAATATTATGACAAGATTTTAATTCTGAGCAATCTAATATTTCTGCTAATTGCTGAGCAGGTTCATTTATCGTTTCTAACATTTTTTCAATTCTTTGGATTTTTTCTTTTTTATGTAAGGAAGTCATTGAAATAAGAATTGGAGCATACTTAAGCCAACCAATTAGAGCATTTGCAAATCTTTTTTTAGAATCAGCAGTTACAGGGATATTTCTAAGGATTTTTGGAAATTTCCCCTCAAAAATTTCAGGATACATATTAAAAGGATCATGAAATATAAAAGAATTAACTTCTTTCACAAGCACTTTCTTTAATTGTAATGCAAAAATTGTATCTTCTCCTCTTGCTTCGGGGGGTGTAAAAAAGAGGGGTATTTTTCCAAGCCTTAAAGATTTAAGATTTATCCCCATATTTCCTGCGAAAATATTTTTTCCATGGATTCCCTGTTCAACTATAAAAGGTCTTGCAGAGTTTTTCAATTCTTCGTCTGTAAGATATTTTATTTTATTCATTAAATTTAAAAAAGAATCTTTAGTGATTACATCATTCCCCCATTGTAAGGCTTCTCCCAGTTTTTTTCTAATTTCTTCAGGAATATCTTTTTCAAAATCAGAAGGAATTGGAGATTTATATCCTAAATAGGGGCCCCTAGTAATGTCTGTTCCAGAAGAAAGTTCTTTAATATGGGGTGTAAAAAAATCTAAATTTTCCCATTTAACACTTCCATTTTCTTTTTTAATTGGAACAAAGGGAGATTCATCGTCGTCAATGCATATTGCAAAATCATTTTTATCTTTTAATGCAAATAATAAGGCTGAATTTCTTTGTTTGGAATAACCTCTTCCCCTAAAAAGAGATTCTACAATTTTTACATCAATTCCCGTGAAAAAAATAATTTGATCTGCCATTTTTTCTCTAATTTCTTTAGTGATATATTCAATTTTATTTAATTTTTTTGAAGTTTCTTCATCTATTTGGAAATCTTCTACTTTTGTATTCTGATATTCTGTATCTATTGAAAGATAAATAGAAAAGTCTTTTGGGTTATACCCATACAAGATAGCATTTTCTATAAATGCTTTTACAACTTTATTTACATTTGGCCTTCCAGTAGAAATTGTCAAGGCAATTTTTTTCATCTTACAAAAAACAACAACCCAACTCTTTATATATTTTTCTGTAACATTAACTAAAAAATGGGTACATAAGGCTTATAAACATGAAATTTAGGTCATTTTCACCAATTTTTTCAAAACTTTTGCAAGAAAAACCTATAAACCCTCAAACACTAATTTTAATATGAAACAAAGATATTCCTTTTCCTCAAAACAAACAAAGAGAGCAACAAAATCTCCGAAGATGAGAAAACAAAAGTCAAAATATCCTTTTCTTTTGAAAAAAGTAGTCGAAGAATCAGATATAATTCTTGAAATTCTTGACGCGCGTTTCCCACAACAAACAAGAAACTTAGAAATAGAAACATTCATAAGAAATTTAGGAAAAGAATTAATTTTTGTTTTAAATAAATCTGATTTAATAATAAATTCTAGATTCAGTCAAAAACCCTCTGTTAAAGTTTCCTGTTCCAAAAGAGTTGGAAGTAAAAAATTAAGAGATTTAATAAAACAATTAGCAAAAAAAATTAAAAAAGAAAAAATAGTCATAGGAGTAATTGGTTATCCAAATACTGGAAAATCTTCTTTGATAAATTTACTAATTGGAAGAAGCTCAGCAAAAACTGGCTCAGAAGCTGGTTTCACAAAAGGTTTACAAAAATTAAATCTAACAAAAGAAATGCAATTGCTAGATAGTCCGGGAGTTATTCCTGAAAGAGAATATTCTTGTGATGAAAAAACAAAAATAGCAAAATACACAATTGTTGGGGGGCGTTCCTTTTCTCAAGTAAGAGAGCCAGAATTAATAATTGATAGTATGTTAAAACAATTTCCAAATATTCTTGAAAAACATTATAATGTAGATTCAGAAGGTGATGTGGAAATTCTTTTAGAAAAACTAGGGAAAAAATTTAACTATCTTAAGAAAGGTGGAATTGTAGACGACGACAAAACAGCAAGGAGAATTTTAAAAGATTGGCAGATTGGATTAATTAGAATTTCTTAACAACATAATTTCCTTCTAAAACATAACCTAATTTCTTATAATATTCTCGAACTCCAACACCAGAAATAATTTTTAATTCTTTAATCCCCTTCCCAGAAACAATTTTTTCAGCTTCTTTTAAAAGTTGTTTTCCAAAACCCTTATGCTGACCAAAAACTCCTTTCTCCCCTAACTTCAATGCAGGACCATAAACATGAAGCTCTCTAATTATTGCTTCTCCACAAAAAATTCTCAACCTCAACAAACCAAATAGAATATTTTCTTTATTCACAATTTCTAAAAAATATTCATCTCCTCCAGAAGCTTTGTATTTTGTATTTTTCAGATGCAAATCTAAATTCAAATCTTTCATATTAAATCCAACTTCTCTATAACGAATTTCTTCTAATTTGGTCCCCTTCTCCCTCAAAGCATCTTCAACAACTTTTCTCAAATCAATTCTCTTAGTTCCAGCAACAATATATTCTAAAGGAATTTCTCTCATCACCCTCATAATTCTACAATATCGAGGAACAATTTTTATCATCTTAAAAAGTAATTTTTCAATTTCTTCTTTTCCATAAGGTTTAAATTTTCCCGCCCAATACGAGTCTTCAAGTTCAGAACAAGGCATAACCTGACAAGGATAAATTTTAATCTGATCTGGTTTAAATTTCTCGTCGCTAAATAATTTCTTAAACAAAATCAAATCTTTTTTTAAATCACTTCCAGGCAAACCAGGCATAATATGATAACCAATTTTAAATCCAGCATTTTTCAAAGTTCGTGTAACATCCACAACATCCTTAACAGTATGACCCCTCTTAACTTTTTTATAAATTTTATCATCTATAATCTGAACACCTAATTCAACACGCGTACAACCAAACTCAAGCATCCTTTCAATATTAATAACATCTGGCCTGGTCTCAATACAAAGTGCAACACACCTATGCTTAGCAGTCTCATTTAATTTCTTCGCCTCCTCCAAAGTCTGAGATTTCTTATCATTCAATGCATCATAAAGTTCTTTAACAAATTCATATTGAAATTTCTTAGGATATTGCAAAAAAGTCCCCCCCATAATAATTAACTCAATTTTTTCTGTCGGATGATTCATTACTTCAAAAGCTTTAATCCGCGCAACAACTTGTTTATAAGAATCAAAGCCAAATGCGCTTGCTCTCAAAACAACAGGACTTTTTGGAGTATAACTCTGAGGAACTTTCATCGATGGGCAATAAGTACAACAACCATGATTACATTTCCGCGGAGGTAACATAACCGCAACAGGAGTTATTCCAGAAATTGTACGAGTAAGCTTTCTAACTTCTCCGGGTTTTGGTATTAACATATATTTTGAAGAAGAGTTATATTTTTAAGTTTTTATTTCTCTTCTCTTATTTCTCTTACATCGCAGTCTGTAATTATCAATTCTTTTCCAAAAAAAGGCAATTCTGAGAAGGAGATTGGAAGTTCCCCGCCAATAAGAGAAATTTCTTGGAACATTGGTTGAATTTGGCCTACAATGGATTCTAATTCTCTCGATACTCCTTCTTTTGAAGCTCGCACAAGATTGGGGAAAAAAATTTTCTCACAAGCTTGATCATAGTCGTTAAAAGTTTCTCCCGCTTTGGGCCTTTCAATAGAAATACCAATAGTGGAAATATTGAAATGATTTAAATAATGGATGTACTTTAAAATTCCTGGGTCTGGATTTTCTTTTAAGAGGGCAATTCCTAAATGAGTTGAATAAGTTTCTTCGAAGTCTCCCCCTGGGGGAAGTCCCATAAGGGTAATTGGGGGCTTATCAAAATTTTCTTTAATAATTCTGGAAGGCTCGGATAAACCAGTTTCCATGACATTATATCCTTGGCCTTTTAATAATTTATTAAAGGTCTCTATTAATAAAATATCTTGAAGTCCACCTGGAGGGGAAATGATATAAATATTTCTTGGAGCCATTAAAGTTCCCCATCAATTAGCTTTATAAAAATTACTGTTTGAGAATTAACATGCTCTTCAATCTCAATAATCTTTTTAAAATCTTTTTGAATTAAATAAATATGAAAATAGGAATAATAGGTGGTTCAGGTTTAGACGACCCAAAATTTTTTTCAGAAGAAAGTTCTGAAAATGTAATGACACCTTATGGGGCACCAAGTTCTGAAATTAAAATAGGAAAAATAAATAATGTAGAAGTTTGTCTTTTAGCAAGACACGGAACAAAACACACAATTACTCCAACACAAGTAAATTATCAAGCAAACATCTTCGCATTAAAAAAATTAGGTTGCACACACATTATCTCGACAACAGCAGTTGGTTCACTAAGACAAGAAATTCAACCAGGACATTTAATCATCTTAGACCAATTTATAGATTTCACAAGACATAGAAAAATAACTTTCTATGAAAACTTTGAAAAAGGAATAGAACACATAAGTTTAGCAGACCCTTTTTCTAAAGAATTAAATAAAAAAATAATTCAATCAATTTCAGAATTAAATTTCCCATTCCACTCAAAAGGAACAGTAATTACAATTGAGGGACCACGATTTTCAACAAGAGCAGAAAGTAAAATGTTCCAAACATGGGGAGCAGATGTAATAAATATGTCTATAGCACCTGAAGCAACTTTAGCGAGAGAAGCAGGTCTTGAATATTCTGCAATTGCAATGTCAACAGATTATGATTGCTGGAAAGAATCTGAAGAAGCTGTAACAGCAGATATGGTTTTGGACACAATGGGAAAAAATGCAGATAAGGTAAAACAAGTTTTAGTAAAAACAATTGAAAAGTTTTCAGAACAAACAAAATATTCAGAAATAAAAAATTCAATTAGAACAATTCCAAATTTTCCAAAACCAGGAATCATGTTTAGAGACATTACAACTTTAATGCAAAATCCAGAAGCAATGAGAAAAACTCTTGAAATTTTATATAACAGATACAAAGACAAACAAATTGACATTGTCGCAGGAATAGAAGCAAGAGGATTTATTTTCGGGGGAAGTTTAGCTGAAAAATTAAATTGCAGTTTTGTTCCAATAAGAAAAAAAGGAAAACTACCTCACGAAACAATTTCTCAAGAATATGATTTAGAATATGGAACAGATACGGTAGAAATTCATAGAGATGCAATTTCACATGGGCAAAAAGTTCTAGTCATAGACGATCTTATCGCAACAGGAGGTACGGCCCAAGCCTCATGTAAATTAATCGAAAAACTAGGAGGACAAATTATTGAATGTGCTTTTGTAATTGATCTTCCAGATTTAAAAGGAAAAGAAAAACTTTCTCAATGGCCTGTTTTTTCAATTGTGGAGTTTGAAGGAGAATGAAAAAAAATGATGTTGTAGGAATTGGAAATTTATTATTAGATTTTACATTTAATATCGAAGATGAAATTCTACAAAAATTTGGAATACAAAAAGGAAGCATGAATTTAATTGATGAATCTGAAAGTGAAATAATTTTAAGAAATTTAGAAAATCATGATAAACAAACTTCTCTTGGAGGAAGTGTAGGAAATACAATTTCTGGAGTGAATTTTCTTGGAGGAAAAGCTTTGTTAATGGGAAAAGTTGGAAACGATTCTTTTGGAAAAATTTACGAAGATAAAACATTAGAAGAAGGAATATCAATAAAATTTTCAAAACACCATAAAAAAACAGGACACGCAATAACTTTTATAACTCCAGATTTAGAAAGAACCTTCTCAACTTACCTTGGTGCAGCTCTAGAATTTACTAAAGAAGATATTGATGAAGAAGAAATAAAAAATAGCAAAATTTTGCATCTCGAAGCTTATCAATTAGAAATTCCATTAACTAAAGAAGCAACTTTTCATGCATTAGAAATTGCAAAGAAAAATAACACAAAAGTTTCAATGGATTTATCTGATGCAAGTTTAATCCAACGTCTCCCAAACTTAAAAAATTTTATTCAAGAAAATGTTGATATTGTTTTTGCAAATGAACAAGAAGCAGAAGTTTTTACTGGAAAAATCGGAGAAGATGCTTTAGACGAACTTTCAAAAATCTGCAACATCGCTGTGATGAAACTAGGTGAAAAAGGAAGCCTGATAAAAACTAATGAGGTAATTTATAAAATACCTAGTTATAAAACTAAAATTTTAAATACCAATGGTGCGGGAGATATGTATGCTGCTGGAATTTTATATGGGTTGGTAAATAATCTTGAAATAGGAGAGGCAGGAAAACTTGCAAGTTATAACGCTGCAAAGGTTGTCGCAAGCTCGAGTGCAAGACTGAATACTACAAAAGAAAAAATGAATGAAACTGAAAATTATAAGGTAAAGAATATGTCTCTAGCAGAATTTGGACGAAAGGAAATTGAAATCGCTGAAAAAGAAATGCCAGGTTTAGTTGCTTTAATAAAAAAATATTCTGAAAGTAAACCTTTGAGAGGAGTACGAATTACTGGAAGTTTACACATGACAATTCAAACAGCAGTTTTAATTGAAACACTTGTTAAATTAGGGGCAGAAGTGCGATGGGCAAGTTGCAATATTTTTTCAACACAAGATCACGCAGCAGCAGCAATCGCAAAATCTGGTGTTCCAGTTTATGCTTGGAAAGGAGAAAATTTAAAAGAATATTGGGAGTGCACAAAAAAAGCAATTGATTTTGGAAATGATTTAGGACCACAATTAATTGTCGACGACGGAGGAGATGCAACAATGATAATTCATAAAGGAATTGAAATAGAAAATAACCCTTCATTATTAGAAAAAGATTATTCTTCTGAAGGAGAAGATTTTAGAGAGATGATAAATATTTTAAAAGAAACTTATAATCAAGATTCTCAATTCTGGCATAAACGTCTTAATTCAATTAAAGGAGTTTCTGAAGAAACAACTACTGGAGTTCATAGATTGAATCAAATGATGGAAGAAGGAAAATTACTTTTTCCAGCAATTAATGTTAATGATTCTGTAACAAAATCTAAATTTGATAATTTGTATGGGTGTCGTGAAAGTTTGGCAGACGGAATTAAAAGAGCAACAGATGTTATGGTTGCTGGAAAAGTTGTAGTGGTTTGCGGTTACGGCGATGTTGGAAAAGGTTGTGCACAATCTATGAAAGGTTTTGGGGCAAGAGTTATTATAACAGAAATAGATCCAATTTGCGCTTTGCAAGCTACAATGGAAGGTCATGAAGTTAAAAAAATTGAAAGTGTTATTGGAGAAGGAGATATTTTTGTAACCACAACTGGAAATAAAAGTGTAATTAAAATAGAACATATGGAAAAAATGAAAAGCACAGCAATAGTTTGTAACATTGGACATTTTGATAATGAAATTGAAATGGACAAATTAGAAAAGTTTCCGGGAATAAATAGAATTAATGTGAAGCCACAAGTGGATCAATATCATTTTCCAGATAAACATTATATTACAGTTCTTGCCGAAGGAAGACTTGTAAATTTAGGTTGTGCAACAGGACATCCAAGTTTTGTCATGAGCAATTCTTTTACAAATCAAGTCTTAGCCCAGATTGATTTATGGATTAAAGAATATAAGCTCGGAGTTTACACATTACCAAAAATCTTAGACGAGGAAGTTGCGAGATTACATTTAGAACAGTTAGGTGTTGAGTTAACAGAGTTGACCCCAGAGCAAGCAGATTATCTTGGAATAAAAGTCGGCGGACCATATAAATCTGAAGGCTATAGGTATTAAATTAAATTTTTATACTCTCTTTTCTCTTTTTAATTATGAAACAATCACAAGAACAAGTTTGGAACCAAATTGCAGAAGAATGGTCTGAATTTAAAACAAAACCTGCGCACCATGTTATGGAATTTTTGAAGAAACAGCAAGGAAAAGTTTTAGATTTAGGAAGTGGTGCTGGAAGACATTTGCAAGAAATAAAAAAAGGCAAAATGTATTTAGTTGATTTTTCAAAAGATATGATTAAACTTGCAAAACAAAAAGCAAAAAAAGAAAAAATTGAAGCCGAATTTGAGGTTTCTGATTTAACAAAACTTCCTTACAAAGACAATTTTTTTGATTCTGCAATTTGCATTTCTGCATTACATTGTGTTGAAGGAGAAAAGAACAGAGAAAAAGTTGTAAAAGAAATTTACAGAATTCTTAAACCAAAAACCAAGGCACTTATTGGAGTTTGGAATAAAGAAGCAAAAAGATTCAAAAATGCACCAAAAGAAAAATATGTTAAATGGCGAGACAAGGGAACGCGATATTATTATTTATATGATAAAAAAGAAATTCACAATTTATTTAAGAAAAATGGATTTAAAGTTATTGAATTTGAACAGCCAAGAATGATGATTAATTTTATTATTGAGAAAGTTTAGAAAAAGACCTTCACAATATTCTGCAACTAATTATCTAACTCTTCAGCCGGAGGCGAGTCTATTAATTAAATAGTATTATTGAGCGATAGCGAACAATTCATTCCTTTTTATCTTTCTTAACAATCTTCAACATATCAAAAAAACTTTTCTTTTCAAATTCAGTAATTTTCATATCTTCAATACTTATATTCACATTTAACATACCAAGACCAGAAATAAAAACAGTTCCAACAAGAAAATCTTTTCCTTCCTTGCATTGAAGCGAAAACAACATTTTCTGAATTTTGTTTGAAATCTTTTCTTCTAACATTTTATCTTCAACTAATTTTTGAATATCTTCTGAAGAAAAACTATAATTAAATCCTAATTTCTCTGGAACCTTTTCCGGAAGCTGTTCAACTTCTATTTTCGCACAATTATCTTCGAGTTTGAAACTAAACATTTTCTTAACAGAAGGAACATAATAATCAAAGTGTGTCTTATTTTCCTTGCTCTCAAAATCAATTACCATAAAGCCAGAACATGGATACGCATCTTTATTTTCTTTAATGAAATTCTGAAATTCTTCTGATGCAAATAATTTTT
>Ga0075122_10002439_pt1 | contig 12252 bp, 10 predicted proteins | sample AntAceMetag02UKB_FD_69790 | JGI IMG/M metagenome (GOLD analysis project Ga0075122, IMG submission 69790) | Saline lake microbial communities from Ace Lake, Antarctica - Antarctic Ace Lake Metagenome 02UKB | ecosystem: Environmental > Aquatic > Non-marine Saline and Alkaline > Saline | place... | reverse complement strand
TAGAGAATTGTAGTTTCAATGAAACAGTTTTGATTCGAACAAAATTAATAGGTTCTTATTTGTTTAGATGCATAATAAATAAAGCTGCATTTATTTGTAGCATTTTAAATGGTGCAACCTCAGCAACTCCCGCTAATTGAACAAAGAAAAGCTTAATTTTAACTATTAAAAATAACATAAAAAAAAGACAAAATCCCCCCTTGTTAATTTAAAAAACATAATTATCAAAAAAATATATTGTTAGTTTTATACGCTTAATATCAACAGGAACCTCATCGAGTAACATAAGTTATTAAGATGTATTCGTGGATAATTTTAATGTAATTTCTTCTCCTACGGCTACAAATAAATCTTTCCATGAATTAATTAAATAGACATTAAAATAGCTGCGAATAGCTTCCCAAAGAGCTCTTCGCGAAATTGATTTTTGTAATGCGGCTTGAAATAATCCGCATGCTGCTTCTTGCACCTGATCAATTAAAAATGCAAGCAACATAAGATAAGAAAATATGGTTGTAAGATGTTTATGTCCATGACCAAAATTGTGCTCGAATCGGTATCCTTGATTTTTAAGCGTATTGAAAGTTTCATTCTCAATTTTCCATCTAGCTCTTCCTCCTTGCATTATTATATAAATATTATCTTCTGTAATATTGTGATCAGTAACCCAGGTAAAATGTTTCTTAGTTTCTTTTTTTCCTTTGACTTCTGTAGCAGTACATTCTAAAAAATTTACTAAAGGAGCATCCTTTGCATCATTTAGCGGAACACCATTAATATAACGAAACATATATTGATTTTTACCAACAATAATATGTTTCGTTAATAAGTCTATTCCTATTATAAGCTTAAATAATGTCTTATTGCCTTTTGGTTTAACATTAATTATAAAATGGTATCCGAGAGATTTTATTTCATTTATTTGTGGTGTATTTGCTGATAGAGCATCAGATACGATCGTTGCCTTAAGTCTTGGATGTTCTTTTTTCAATAAATTAAGAAATCTTTGCGTAGCACGTCTTTCACAATCATTTTTTTTAGTCCCGTCCTGTTTGGTAATTAATTCTGGACATAAAGGTATTACCTGACGTTGGTCTGGATGAGCAATTGCGCCAACTAAAACTTGATGATAATATGTTGTTCTACCATCCCTATGATGTTTTTCACAACAATTTTCGCAACTGATTTTTTCAGAATTAAACATTCCGGTTCCATCCGTTAACAACAGATAGCCATCTATAAAACGGTATTTGTCTAGTAGCTTGCCCCTTTGGGCAGCCTTAAATACCGACAAAAAACATTTTCTTATATTTGCAGGATTTACCTCATCCAATTCTTCACGCATATAGGTATCGCTAGGAGCTTTATTGATTCCATAAAGATTTTTTAGATTGTGACTTATTACGTCTTTTCTGCAGACTTGATCAAAAGCTAATAAAGATGGTGTTTTTAAACTAAACATGGCGAATGCAGACATCAAAGAATCTACTAAGCTGATACTTTTATCACGTCCTCGTGTACTTGTTCGATAAAGTGGAATTTTTTCAAAAACTTTTCTTATTTCTCTAATCAAGCCAGAGGCTGACAATAGTTTTTTTTGTCGTTGTTGAGATCTACGCTTTTTCATTATTATTACTCCTCGAAAAAAAATCTTGGAATAATACTACCATTTATTACGAAAAACTTTTAGCAGAAATTGCTGAATAAGATAGGTTTAAATTATTAATAAGTTTAAGTACCCCGCATCCTTCGATAAGATTTGCGTTGCAAATCACTCAGGACGAGCGGGGTAAGTGCATAAGTGTACACTAATGGGCTAACAATAATTGCCATTCCAGGGTTACCCTTAAATTTTTGCAGGTTACATGAAAAAATATGGGCTAATAATAATTATTCTTGTAGAGCTAATATTTTTTTATCATTGCGAAAAACTTTTAGCGGGAGTTGCTGACGTCTAAGTGAATCCCAACGAGTCGACCATTCAAACTTTTTATCCTCTAAAAGCACCTCTAGCGTTGTTTTTTGGAAGCAATTGGGTTGACTATCAGGAAAAGAAGGAAACATACCGTAACAAACCGTTTGTAAACTCAAAACACTAAAAAGTGCTAAAAATATAAATCTTTTATTCATTTTCATAAATAACCTCTATTTATGAAAATTTCATTAAACAATACTATATTTCTAATTGTAAAATATTTACAATAAAAGTCAAGTGCCCAGAGCGACTTTTGCATATAGAAATCAACATATTCTTGACTTTAGTACCCTAAATCAGTCAAAATTAATTTACAACTGAAAAATAACAATAAAAAACATATTTTTAGACAAAATAGTAGTAATTTTGGCCAAAAATTAACTAAAATAATACAAAACAGTTAAAAACAGGTACATTATATCCAAAAAAGGGAGAAAACCCATGATATCGGAGAGAAAGATACGGATCATTTTGATTGGACCAGCCATTATAAGCGTATTGGTTTTATCTTTTTTTTACATCAAAGACAATTCAACAAAAATAACAAATTTCGATAGTTATAAATATTATGAAACCCAACAAAATCTATAAAAAAAGGAGAATTTATCATGGCTATTAAGAAAGTGATTGATGCAATAAAAGAGTTTTGCGAATGCAAAGATTGTAAAGATGAACAAGCATTAACAAAGTGTGATTGTGGTCAAGATGACTGCTCTTGTAATGACGAACACAAAGATGATTGCGATTGTAACGATTGCAAAGAATAGATTAAAGTTTAAGGGCGCGTATCACGCGCCCTTGTTTTTTTAGTTTATACCCAAATCTTTTAGCATTGCCTTTTGGTTAGCATCTCTTCCTAAGAAATTCTTCACCAAAATCTCAGGATCATTACTGCCACCACGACCTAAAACAGTCTCTATTATCTTTTGGCCAATTTCAGGATTAAGCAAACCATGTTTTTTAATTTCATTAAATAAATCTAAAGAAAACACCTTTGACCACATATAACTATAATACTTTGCACCATAACCAGTTAAGTGCCCAAAACTAGCCGGCATATTATCATTTGGTTCAAATTTAATATATTTTATATACTTATCATGCCAACCTTGTCTTATTTTACCCGTATCTTTATTTTTACCATCCATAAAATAATCTAAAGCAAACAAACTCAAGAAACATTGTCTTGTTAAAAAATATCCAGAATCAAAAGTTTTGAGTTTAAGCATTTTGTCAATTAACTCACCTGGTAAAGATTCACCAGTCTTATAGTGACAACTAATCATCTTAAGAATATCTTTATCCCATAACCACTCTTCAAACATTTGAGAAGGCACTTCAACAAAATCTGTCTTAACACTTGTACCAGAAGTTGATTCAAGCTCTGTTTTTCCTAATAAGCCATGCATTGCATGTCCAAACTCATGAAAAAATGTCTTCACATCATCATGCTTTAATAATGCAGGCCTATCTCCTGTTGCCTTTGGAAAATTTGCGATAACAGTTGTCACAGCAGGTACTTGGTACAAGTTACCAGAACAGTCTTTATATTCTAATGTAGCAACCATAGGACACATGCATGCATGGGAATATTTATTCTCTCTAGGATAAAGATCTAAAAACAGTACTCCTAAAAGCTTTTGTCCATCTTTATCGTAAATCTGAACAACCTTTACATCTTCATGCCAAATATTTTTAGAGTCCGCAAATTTAAATGTTAAGCCTAAGAATTTTTGATAAATTTCAAAAATTTTATCCAGTGTGTTCTGTACAGGAAAATACTCTGCTATTTTGCGTTCATCAATATCAAAATGCTTTTTCTTATACCATTCTTTTGTATAATCAAAATCCCAAGCACAAAACTTACCATTGTCAAGATTCACCCCTTCAGGCAAATCTTTTATAAGCTCAAAATACTCTTTATCAAGCTTACTTAATGCATTATCACCTAATTCTAACAAAAAACTTTTTGCTCTTTCAGGAGTTTTTATCATTTCGGAATCAAGATCCAACTCTGCATAATTTTTAAAGCCTAATAGTTTGGCAAGCTCATCTCTTTTATTTATAATCTCTTTTAGTAAGTCCATATTCTTAGGATAAGCTCTATTTTGATAAGCAAAATACATTTTTTTACGAGTATCACCAACTTTACAATGTTCTTTTGTATCCATATAAGTTGGACCATTACAAAGTAAAATATAATTACCTTCATTATCTTTATCTAAACTATTAATGAAGTGAGAATCCATCCCCTCAAGCTCTTCTTTTTTTACTACAATTTTACTTTTATCTAAGTTAATATTTGTACTAAATTCCAAAGAAAGTTTCGCGAGTTCTTTTCTTAATTCTTTTACCTGTAAAAACTTTTCTTCAGGTAAATCAAAGCCCTGACGCGTAAAACCTTGCATAGCTTCATTGATAGCATATCCTTGCTCAGGGTTTAGTTTCTCTTGTTTTTTATTACCCTCAACATAACCCTTGAATGCCAAATAAATATCTTTATTACAAAAAGCATCAACAGCAAACTCTTGTATTGTTTGTATAGACTTATTGCAAGCCACCCTTACTTTTTCGTCAGGGGAAACCATCTCTAAAACATGTATAGGAGAAATAGCTCTATCAAACCTTGCTTCAAGTTGATCAAAGCCTCTTACTGTATTTTCAAAATTACGATCTTCTGTTTTTATTGCTAAAAACTTTGCAAGATCTTCTTTTGCTTTAGAAGTCATATACTCGGATCTGTTTTGAACATCTTCAACGCTTTTAGGAAAAAGATTTGTAAAGTCAGACAAACTTTCAAACTTACCTTCTGTAATTCTTGCAAAATCTTTCATATCAATCTCTTTTTCGCTTTTTACAAAAAAACCACACCCAGAAAACAATACTAAAACCAAGCCAAAGACGACTTTATTTCTCACCCAAACTCCTCAGAAATTAATTTAACTAATTATACAACCGGGGTTTTGCCCATAGCCCGCCAGACTATCCTCTTCAAAGGGATACCCTTGCTCCGGCAAATATTGCACAACAGGTAAATCGTAACATGAATCCTGCTCGTCGCCAATAGGCTCAAGCTCATTAATTAGTCGCTCTAAAAAAGCTAGTTTTTTATAAAAAATATAAACAGGAATTTTAATATCATCACCAAGATCCAGCTTGCGATATCTCGTAATATCGTTTATATAGTTTTCTAGCATGTCTTTTTGTTCGTAAGTAATAAACGTGATTTCTCCATCATTAGTTATAAAGGTGTGGCAACCTTTATGCTCAAGCTTATCAACCCTGCTGAGAATCAGGCGAGCTTCTGCACCAAGACGACCAATAGGCCTAGGCCTTAAAGTCTGTAAACGTAAAAAACATTGGACATGTCGCCCCAAATCACTGGTACAAAGATAAGAATAAGAAAATAAAAATAATAGGCTTAATAAAGCTATCTTTTTATGAAACATAATAAGCATCCCCCTAAATAATAAAATTTATAAACTCTATATAGTTTATATTAAAGCGAGTAATTCTTTAAGTCTTTTAGTATCGTTGCACCTATCTACCGCATACTTAACAGATTGTCTGAAAAATTGTTCCACTTTATCAGGAACAACTTCTAACTTAGACAGAATATCTTTTAGTTGGTCTTCTTGAAGTTCATCAAGAGTTTTTATAGAAACTTGTTTTGCCTGATTTATTAAATTATTTTTGATATCAAAGAAATGCTGAGGCCCTTCAAAAGTACCTGCTTGATACACAAAGTAATCTTGAAGATCATATTTATCTAACTTTACAAAAGATTCTTCTACTTTTTCTAGCTCAAGACTAACTAATCTTTTGAGGGTCTGCACTCTTGTCTTGGTTAAAAACTCTTGTTTTTCTCTTTCTTGTTGAGCAAGCAACTCTTTACGTTTTTGCTCGTCCTCTTTTAACTTAAGCTCCTGCTCTTCTTTCAAGAGTGCTTCTTCTTCTTTTTCAGCCTGAAGCATAAACTTTAAGTAGTCTTCTTTTGGATGTTCATTACCATTCATGTTCCAAACGTGAGTGACCACACCATTCATGTCCTGATACTTTTCGGTAAAGATCGCCTCTCCACCCCTTACTTTAATTTTAACCTGCTTAACGTGAGATTCTGCTTGATACAGAATCTCTTTCGCTTGAAGCTTATTTAAATTTTGAAAAATAATAATAGATGCTAATGCAAAACAACAAATACTTTTATTTTCCAGTTTCATTATTACCCTTTTTTTTTAAGCCTGATTATTTTCTTGTATTATTCTATTAATAAACTCATAGCCAGCCTGGCTACTAAGCTCTCTAGCAAGATAACCATTAATAACTATTTCTTCATTTCCAAAATCCTGGAAGTAATTATCAGCATTAATAAGCCAACCATTAGCTACAGGCACTTCAATTTTATTGCGTCTTCTCATCAGGCCCTGTAGAAGATCGCTCGCGTTAACCCACGCAAATCCCACGTATGAGGCATACTCTGGATTGTAAAAATGTGAATACAAAGGCTTAAGTGAATCCAAAAGCTTGCACCCAACTTCAGTAAAAAACAAGCTGTAACCTGTTTTACAATTCATCAGTTCTTTTCTATCAGATAAAATCTTATCATAAAAAAAGCTTATGCCCCTTGCTGGATTTATCCTATTTTCCTCATTAGACCCTGCAAAAAGACCCATTGTTGCATGGTGTACGCATCTTGCAGCAGTATCAGCTAAATTAGCAGTGTAAACACAACCTTCAAGAACCATGCCATCATCTTTTACCCATTCACCACCAAAATCTCCCCAAGTATTACTTCTTGCACTTATATCTTGCCCAAATAAAAACCATACCTGACCATTAGGGCCTTTACAATATGGCAAAACACCAGCCATAGGAGCAGGCGCAGGCTTTCTGCGTCGTTGCGGCATGGAAGAAAGATCTTTTAGTGAAACTACAGATAAAAAAAGAAATAAAAAAAGTTTTATACTTTTGCTCATGAAAACACCTTCTATAAAAAATAAAAATTAAGATTAATTAAACAGGAGAACAATCATTCTACACAAATTTTGAAAAAAATTAATAGTTCTTAAAAGAAAAGGCCCCAGAGAGGGGCCCAATTTTATTTCAAGACTTTTTTGCAACGGTCACAAAGCTCAGTAGGATCTTCAGTGACGCTCCATTGCCAACAACGTGGGCACTTAACACCGTCAGCATGATCAACACTAACAAAGGCCCAAGGCAGCTCTGTTTTATCAAGATCATCAATAGAATTTGCAAACTCAAATTGAGAAACAATAAACCAGTCTTTAAAGAATCTTGTCAGATCTTCACTAGTTTTTAAATTATTAATAAAATCTTGAAGAACTTTTACTTGTTCGTTTTTAGGATCTAAATAAAGCTTAACTTTAGCTTCAAGTGAGTGTTTCACAAGACCTGAAACACGTTTTTGTTCTATAGATTTCAAAACAGCATCACGTAACTCTTGCAATATATTCCAAACGTTTTGCATTCCCATTGCATAAGTAGAACTTTGTGCCGTGGGAAATTTTAAGCCATCTTGCATTGCAACTTCATGAAACATAAGAGAATTCTTGCCCAAAACTTCCCATACATCTATAACTTGTGCAAAATGCTGTAAATGTATAGAATCTTTTTTATCCTTTTGATAAAAGTCAGAAATTTCTTCTGCCAAGAAAGATAAAACCGGTGCAATCAATCTAGTTAACGTATCTAATATATTATAAATAACAGTTTGAGCAGAACGCCTTAAATTACCATCAGCTTTTTCTATATAAAGCCTATCTTTTGCAATATCAAGATAAACAGCACTAAGATCATTTGTACAATAATTATTAATTGTTTGTACAACACCTACAAAATTATAATTTCCATAACAATCTAAAACTTTTTTATTTATTTGATCTAAATTTGCAAGTGCATATTGATCAATTTTTAAAAGTTTATCAAAACTTACAGCATCTTTTTTTATATCAAAATCATATAAACTAGATACCATAAACCTACTTGTGTTTCTGATTTTTCTATAAACTTCAGAAACATTCTTCAAGATATTCTCTGAAAGCGAAATATCATTTTGATAATCAGAAGCCGCAACCCAGAGTCTCAAGATATCTCTGCTATATTTTTTAATAATTTTATCAGGAGCAATCACGTTACCCACAGACTTTGACATCTTATGGCCTTTTTCATCCACAATAAAACCATGTGTTAAAAAAGCTTTCGTAGGCGATTTATGATTAATAATCATCGAACTTAATAAAGAGCTCTGGAACCACCCTCTATGTTGATCTGAACCTTCAAGGTATAAATCGGCAGGAACACCTAAATTCTTTGGGTCTTTATCTAAAACTGCATAATGAGAAACACCGGAATCAAACCAAACATCAAGAATATCTGTTTCTTTACGAAATTCTTTAAAGTCTTTATTACCACAAGACTTGCATGAAAAATCTTTTGGTAAAAAGCTTAATTCTTGCATCTGTTCAAATGTTAAATCATCCCAAAACTCTATACCATCTTTTGTTACATTGTCTGCAACCTTTTCAACAAAGCTTGCATCAAGATATGCATTATCACATTTTTTACAAAGCAAGGCAGGAATAGGCACACCCCAAGCTCTTTGTCGTGAAATGCACCATTCACTTCTATTGCTTACAAATGCATGCAATCTCTCTTTACCCCAATCAGGAATAAATTTTAATTTTTCTATCTCTTTTAAAGTTTTTTCTACCAAATCATTCTTATTCAAATCACAAAACCACTGGTCTGTTGCTCTAAACATCAACCCATTATGACAACGCCAGCAATGCGGGTATGAGTGTCTAATAGAAACCTTATGTTGCAGGCGCCCCAATTCTATAAGCTTCCTTAAGACCCAGATTTGGCCCTCAATAATAGGCATATCTTCTAATTCTTCTGGTTGTATACCTTTTGTATATTTTCCATCAGATGATAATGGCGAAAATATTTCTAATTTATTTTTTATCCCTAAAATATAATCTTCAGGCCCACACCCAGGAGCTGAGTGTAAACAAGCAGTACCCTCTTGCAATAAAACCATGTTATCAAGCAAAACAGGAATAGTTATATTTTCTATAAACGGATGCTCTATTTTTTTATTTTCAAATTCTTTTGAATCAAATTCAGCTAAAACTTTTTTATCTATCTTTAAGATGCCACAAATTTTGTCAGCCAAATCTTTTGCTACAATAAACGCTTTATTTGCATCTGTACCCTGCAACAAAACATATTTTGCTTTTGGATTTAGAACCACAGCCCTGTTCAAAGGCAAAGTCCAAGGAGTTGTTGTCCAGACAAGAAAGCTAATATCTAAATTTGGATTTTGTTCTAATAGTTTAGTAAATTTCTCTTTGGCTAAATCTTTACCAATAGGAAAGTTAACATAGATTGAAGGATCTTTACGATCTTTATGCTCTATCTCTGCAGATGCTAATACTGTTTGGCATGAGGCACACCAAGGTACGGTTTTACCTTTGCGTTCAATGTAACCACCCTGCACAAACTTTGCAAAAGCTTTTAAAATAGAACCTTCATATTCTGGAGCCATCGTTATATATGGATGTTGCCAATCCATAAAAACACCTAGATCTTCAAACTCTTTTTTTTGAGTCTTTATCCATTTATCAGCATACTCTCTGCAGTGTTTCTTAAATTCTCTTTTGCTTACTTCATCCTTGCCTGCAGCTTTTAATTCTGCAGCAACCTTGAGTTCAATAGGTAAGCCATGGCAATCCCAACCGGGTTTTACCGGTACATGAAAACCTGACATACGCTTAAATTTTGCAATAATATCTTTTAATGTTTTGTTTAAAACGTGACCTAAGTGAATATTTCCGTTTGCATATGGAGGCCCATCATGCAAAACGAATTTCTTTTTATCACTATTTTCTGTCCAAGTTTTAGCATCTAATTTTTGTTCTTTCCAAGCTTCTAACAACTCTGGCTCTTTTGTTGCAGCATTAGCTCGGATTGGAAACTCTGTTTTCTTTAAATTTAATGTATCTTGATACGGATTCTTCATAATGACCCCAGCATACGCAGGGGGCTAACGTAATTTCGCGGCACCGCAAGGGTGCAGCTTTCAAGGACTTTAAACATTTTTCCCCTACATGTTTGTAATATTTAATATTTATTCAAAAAAACTTTTTTTATCTTTTTCGTCATACTTAATATTATAACGTTTTAACAACAACTCAAACTCTTTTTCAAACGATATATCTTTGTGGTGTTCTTCCTGTTTTAAAATATAATTTTTAATAGCAGTACAAGCCTTAATATCTGAAGAAAACACACTATAACCTCGCTGCCAAGTAAAATTGGAATCAAAATTATCACGCATAAACTTTGAAGTATTTGATTTTATTCTACAAACAAGCTCTGAAACAGGGTAAGTATGGCAATTAGTCTGAACCAAAATATGAACGTGGTCACTAACCCCACCAATCGCCAACAAGCACCAACCCTTTCTGTCTACAACTCTTCCAATATATTCATATAACGGCTTTTTAATATCCGTAAAAATATACGGCACTCTATTCTTTGTTCCCCATACCAAGTGATAAAACAAACTTGCATATGTCCTTTGTGACATTATATCCCACCCCTAAATAATTTCATATCACAACCACAAAGCTGCATGCCTGCAGTGCAGCGACATTGAGTTAGGCCCCTGCATATGCGGGGGCCTAATTTATCTACCTTAAATAAAAGATCAAAGAAATAATAAACGCAATTAATACAGGAATTTTAATTGGTTTAAAACCAAAAAGTTTATACGCTAAGTTTAGAAAAGTAATCAAAATTAAAACAGGATAACAAATTAACAATATTGGCATGCCCATTTTAATAATTCCCATAAAACCTAAATTTGATAATGCCATAGTTAAAATAAGAGTAATAATCAAACAGGTACGGTAATTAAATTTATTTCTAAAGATTTCGTTTTGTATAAATTCAGCAAATACTGCAGCAAGCGTAATAGCTGTTGTTAAACAAGCAAGGGAAACTGCAACGTTTGCTAAAATACCACCATAAAGCCCCAATAATCTAAACGAAAGAATACTTAAGATAGTATCTTTCTGTGCCAATACTTGGTTTAGATCTACGGCATGAAAAGATGTAACATAACTAAAACCGGTATAAACAATGGCAATAAGAAATGCAGCCATTGCACTAGAAATTAAAGTTATAGAAAAGAACTTTTTGCGTCCTTTTTTTGTAGCTGTATCAATTTGACTACCAAGGCCTCTTTGTAACCCTAACAAAATAACAATTGAGAAGAAAAATGCACCCATCAAATCCATCGTGAGATAGCCTTCTTTGAGGCCATACACGAAAAGCGCTGACTTTGTATAATCAAATATTGGTGCTCCTGGATGGGACATCAAACCTTTTATAATAAGGACAACTAAAGCAATCAAAAGAATTGGACTTAACACTGTACCTAATAAATCTAGAATCTTTCGACGCTTAACTGTAAATAAGTACAAAATGATACAAGAAACCAAAGTAAAAACAAATAAATTCATACCAGGTAAATACATTTGTAATGTTGAAAAAGATAGAGTTATACATCTTGGCATTGCATAAAACGGCCCGATTAAAGCCATAATAAATGCAGCAAGAACAAATCCGGGAACCTTTCCGATTCTTTCAAAAAACTTTGTATAATTACCTTCAAATAAAAACATAGTTAACAAACCTGTAAATGGCACTCCAACTGCTGTTATTAATAATCCAGCAATAGCATAAAAATTCATGTGCCCAGCGGTTCTACCTAGATCTAACGGAAAAACTACGTTTCCTGCCCCAAAAAACATAGAAAACATTGCAAAACCGGTCGATAATATTACTTTTAGTTGCTTACCCATAGCATTTAACCTCGTATTTTTATAAAAAACCTTAATAGTTATAAATATTTAACTCTTTTTAGTATACAAAAAAATATGATTTCTTTCGAAAACACTGTGTTTTTAGAGTCTAACAATGTTTTGATACTATCATAAAGCTGAAAAAAAGTCTCTTAGCAAAATCACCCATTAAGTTCTCGATCTTTTTTATTATTTATTTCTATTTGAAACATGCAAAATGGTATAATTAAAAAAAGGGGAAGTAATTTCTATAAATAAAGAGGGAAGTGAAATGAAAAACTATAAGAAAACATTAATAAGCATGATATTTATATTAGGCTTCTTTGCAACAAACATCTCCGCAAAAGCTCACACCCAAGAAGATTCTATAAAAATAGTAAAACGCTT
>Ga0075122_10002436_pt1 | contig 12267 bp, 14 predicted proteins | sample AntAceMetag02UKB_FD_69790 | JGI IMG/M metagenome (GOLD analysis project Ga0075122, IMG submission 69790) | Saline lake microbial communities from Ace Lake, Antarctica - Antarctic Ace Lake Metagenome 02UKB | ecosystem: Environmental > Aquatic > Non-marine Saline and Alkaline > Saline | place... | reverse complement strand
CCTCTTGAAGAATCATCATCTGGCCAAAAGCATCGCTGACGCTTCGTGGAATACCTTCATCAACATCCTGATCGGCAAAGCGGAAGAAGCTGGCAGAACAGTAACGAAGGTAGACCCACGGTATACCAGTCAGATATGCTCTGGTTGTGGTGAAATAGTCAAGAAAGACCTGAGTGTTCGCGTTCATGATTGTCCTTACTGTAATCTTGTTCTGGACCGCGATGTGAACGCGGCAAAGAACATCTTAAACAAAAGTCTGTGCCTGGACGAGGCCGTCGTAGCTTAACGTAGACTGTTGGGTCATGCGTGCTGCGAGAAGCTCCCCGATTTATCGGGGAGAGTCGTCACAGAGATAGCCTTGCCGTCTGGCGTCCACAGCGTATTATAAAAATAAACGCTGAACTGATCCCCATTCTTTGCCTTTTGAGCTTCCTCTGTCAGTCGTTTTCTCACCGCGTCGTACTTTGTCGGGGCTGGCCCCTGGGCTTTTCCTGGAACTATGCTTGTGCGCTCCATCACCAGCCGACTGTCCACCAGATCCTTCGTGTTCTTTCCGCCCAGAAATTCTATATACGCCTGATAGTCTTCCACCGGCTGGACATGATACGTTAGAGTTTGCTCCCCAGGACGCTTGACAGTCTGCTTCATAGGCGCGTCCGAAATGAATCCTTGCCCGTGTTCTTTTCTCAATGCCCGTATGCGATCCAGATTGTCATTCAGTTGTTTCTCCGCAGCAACTTGCCCATGAGCAAATACCAGATATGATCGCCCCTTGCCCGCGTCAAGGTAGTCCTCAAAATCTGCACCGATAACTTCTTTCGGGATTTGGTTCACCCTGGTTCCGCTTTTCACTACGTTAAACCAGAACGCCCCATATGGCCCGGACACTAGTTGTGGTTTCTTCCCCACGCGCTTAGTTGGAGGAGCCACGCTTTCAACCGTAACGGCCGGGATGCTACTAGATCCGCCGTCTGGTATGACATACACAACGCCGTCATGAATGGAGATGATCTTGCCGGTCTTTTTTACTCCACCAGGTACGGTAAACTCAACGTCCTGATATGTCTTTATCTCAAGACCTTCTTTGACCTGAGTTTTTTTCTGTCCTGGATCTAGTGCCTCGGATGACATGCGTTTCATATTCGTAAACACAACCTGGTCAGCTTTCCTAAGTGCCTCCGTAACATATATCTCCCGCTCTCTTAAAAGCGGTGTCTTCGCATTATCGCGTAAAGCTATTATTTCAGCGGTGTTACTGTATGTGTTATAAAGCGCCATTCTGTAATCTGACAGCGCATCGCCCACGGCCTCCGGCATTTCCTTAACGCCCAAAACTGACATTTCTTTCAGAACTATATCAATTTTGCGTTGCACATCCCCCTCAAATAGCTTATTCATATCTTTATCGTCGCTGGGGCCTGCATTATACTTCGCATTGTCGGCTTTCGTGAATGGATTGCGCCGCATCCATGCAGCAGGATCATAGTCATCTGCTTTTGCCTTCGCCTTTGTCTTTGTCTTTGCTGTTACTGGCTCAACACAGTCAGGATCTCCCTCCTGACACGTCCGTTTGTATGATTCACACTTGATATACTTATTTCCAGGGCCGCCGCGGATCTTCCATTTGTGGCACGTTAGCAAATCTCCTGACAGTCCAAGCCCGGATACTGGCTCAGGCAATGGTAATTGAGAAAAGATCCGCTTATATACTACTTCAAGCTGGGGGTATTCTGCGATTTTCCGCGACGTGGAAAGTTTCCTTGAAAATTGCATAGCTACTTCTGGACTTGACTTCACTTTCTGAGCTATTTGTTTGAGCGTTTTTATGGCATTCGTTTTGTTTTCACCATGGGCCAGAGACATTCCTGTACTGACTTCAGATATAGTGATACCTTTTTTCTCACCAATGCTCTTATGGGCAAATAGGTGCAAAAATTCAAGCCCTTCCTGGGTAACAGGTTCGCCCCTGACCGCCTGGTAGTCGGTTTCTGCTATATGTTCTTTCCCGCTCTCCCGCTCCGTCCTATTGCCAACCAGGTATGTGTATTCCCCTATGGCTCGTTTCGTCTTGATGATCGGCTCAGGATCTAGCAATTTTGGCGGCTTCTCAACCTCCCATTTTGACGCGTTCGGCGGCTGAAGCGCGTTTTTCCAACTCTCTATTGGTGGCACTGGCTTCTGTATCTGTTTTCTATTCTCGTCAAAACGTGCTATTCCCCGATAATCTACCCTGATATACGGCCCTGTTCCGCCGGGCGTTTTTGACTCAACTTTTGTGCGATTATCAGGCAGCTTTGTGAGATAGTATTTTGCTCCACGCGTCCGGTCGGCTGGCAGGTTCGTTATCATCTCCGTCGTGGCTTCCATATCCGAATCGTAGATCCCATCATTCTGCGCCAAATCGCTGTGTTCTATCTGCTTATGCTGGTTATCAAAACGTGTTACTTTCCAATCTTTATCTACCATGACATAGGACTGCCCCCGGAAAGGCGTGGAAGAGTCAACCCATGTGCGTTTTGGCGACTTCACTCTGAGATAATAGTTTGTCGTGGGCTTGAGTTCGATAACGCGCTTGATGGCATTTTCCAGGTCAGTGTCATATACCGTGTCGATCTGTAGCAGCTTCTTTTCCGCTATATGTTTTTGCCTGGACTTCTCATTTTCCTCAATAGCGTCCGTCAATGTGCCGCGGCTTTCTTGGTATTCCGCAGACTCTACAAACTCCGGCATATCTGGGTATTGTTCAAGCACCTGTTTGGAAATTTTCTTTCCTTCTTGATATGCTTTGGCGACAACCAACTTGTGATCCGTAATAACTCTATTTGTAGCCAGATCCAGAATACCCGCGTCATAGTTAAGTCGTAGATGTTCTGTCAACTTCCGATCTAACTCAGCGCCGCTTCCCTTCGTGGCCTTTGATGTAAATGGCGTTCCCGGATGTGTAGCATCAACCGCCTTATTCCATTCTATTTTGGTCATTTCCCAGGGCGCTTTCTTACCTGCTAATTTCTTTACAGTCTTTTTCGTGGTCTTCGCCGTAGTAGCTTTCTTTGTTGTTTTTTTCTTCCCGGTCTTTCTCTTTTGCCTCCCAGGTACAATAGGGTGCTTTGGCGACTCTGAAATACAGTCGTCTCCGTCACAGGTCTGAACATACTTGACGCAGCGCCCCGATTTAGAGGAATGGAGACACGTCAAAAGTTCTCCTGATAGCTCCAAGCGTTCTAGTTGCATAGCATCTGCCTCCAATGTTTCACGTGAAACATTCCAATATCATCGATCAGAACCGAATAGCGACTGCTGAACCGGATCAACTATCCAAAACGGATCTACTTTTAGCTTCTTCGCTTTCTTTGCTTTCTTCGCTTTCTTCGCGGGAGGCGCAGCAGCATCAAAATATGCTTGTATATCCCTTTGGAGTTCCACCTCACCAGCAGTCAATGGCGCTGTTTTGGAAGTGAACATGTCCGGGACTGCCTTTTCCGCTATGCTTGCCTGCAATACCCGGACGCGTGGAATGTCCCATCCTTTACGCTGCAAGAAAATATCCAGCGGATCGTCTGACGTGGCCCTGTCTTCAGCCGTAAAAACCAGTTCTCTTTTCAGGCCGGGGAACAGATCTTGACCCAAACCGTGAACGAGTCCCGCGTCTATAGCGTCCCAAACCTGTTTTTCTGCATCGACCACGAAATCCGCCGCTATCCAGGTCTGTTTTTTCTTGCCCTTCTGTCGTGGATATTCCGCTTTGACCGCTTCCAGAAACGCCGTATCGTCATTAAAGCCCATTTCGGACGCCATTTCATCTAACGGCAGGCCGCCTTTTCTTCGCATAAAGATCGGAACGGCGGCAAATTCTTCTCCGCCTTTAACGCGCTTTCCGCTCCGGCTACGGCCGCGATATGCCCGGACTCCGCCTCTGTCCATTATTTCACGCCCAAACGCCTTACCTGCGGTCTGTTCGTCGGCGTTTCTATCATCCGCCATCTGGCGCGATAGATCGCTGACCATGCGCTTGACGTTCACGCTATGGCCTGGAGATGGCTCCCCTTTGGGCATCGGTTCAGAGATACAGGATCCGCCTGGACAGACTGGGCGATATTTCACACAACGATCCACACTTTTCAGCTTGAATCGCGGTGATTTTGTAGCAAACTTCTTCGTTTTTACACATTTCCGGGTCTGAAACTTAAAGACTGGCGGCGCGCATGATGATGTTTTGCACACATTCCCATAGGCTAGACAACGCCAAACCAAACCGCCGTTCTTGCCTTCCACTTCTCCCCAGGCGGCACAGTTGGCAGTAGCGCCGGAGAGACCGCCGGAAACTGACGCGTTCTTTTTTCGTCGGCCGGAGCGATGAGGGTTTTTCCCCGGCTGAGTCAAAAAGTACAGCGTCAGCAGCCCGGCGATCCAAAGAAATGCTTTATCTGTTCCGCCGCTTACAACCGGCGGGAGATCGGTAAAAGGTGGAGTTACAGGAGAGACCGGAATAACGACAGGTAACACTATTGGCCCCGGTAATCTTCCCCGATCAGGCAATGTGACGTTAGCGCCTGCATCAATTACCACCATAGGATCGCTCTGGATAGGGCTGGCTGGTCTACGGGGTGCGTCGATGGGGGTGATGGGCAGCGACGGCAGCAGAACGCTCACAGGAGCCGCCGTAGGAGCCGCCACAAATCTATAACCAACGCCGGCCAAGGCCTTTCTTGCTTCCTCTTGAGTAAAGGGGGGTGTCCAGGAAAATCCGGAATTTGTGGCCCAGCCTGGACTATTAGCAGCATCCAGGATCACCGCGATCAATTCAAGCGCTCTTGTGGCGGAAAGAACCACGATCATGCCTGGGAACGGTTCCAGATCTGGCGCTTGCCTCAGCGCGGCAGATACAGCGTACTGTAACGCCATCATCCGCATTGCTGTTTTTTTTGTGTTAGGCAGAGCTATATTTCCTAATCCTCGTTGCGAAATCGTAATCATCCCAACCTCCAGTTTTTTTCGCTCCCGATCTGTTGTGAACCGATCAAATGTCAGGAACTCCATTTCCTGCCTTCCTAATCCTAGAAATTAGCTAAAAAACTCTCAATTCAACGAATCACAGTTTGATTATTAGCGGAACGTCATCTCGTCGCGACGTGTCGCAGAGAGAGGGATCTTCTACTTCTAATACTATATAATGATCCTCGCGCCCCGGTGACCGGGGCAGATCGCCCCGGTCACCGGGGCAGATCGCCCCGGTGACCGGGGCGGCCACGACGAGATGACTTTCCGCTAAACGTATAGAAAGACGATTTTTGTTGTTAAAATCCATCATTTTGTAACCTCGACAATACTATACCATGAGTCTCGCAGAATAGCAACAATTTATGTGGTTGATTTCATGCCTTTTGTAGCAGATTGACACACCTGTGCATGAAATCATGCAGTTTTTTCTTGACTGTGGAAAAAAAGCGTGGTATATTACATCTGGGAAGGTATCTATAGTAGTGTATTTCCCTGGGTATAAGGTTTTGATAGGGGTTATAGGAGGCATTAGGCGCGGAACCGGAGGGATTGGCGACATGAGGTTGATAGAACAACGCGACCGAGAAGTTACCGATCTTCCGTCCATTCGCCTGAACGAGGGACGGTGGCTCCTGGGATATGGCCGGGACAGATGGCGTCAAGTGTGGGAAGAGGTGTATAAATTCAAGGTGCAGCATTGGGTGTCCACGAATAGCATCTTGGTAAACCTGGATTCCCTGCTTATTGCTGTGTACCCGCACATAGAGAAAGACAAAGCAGGTCGGGCATTACTAGCTATGCAATTTATGTGGAAGGTCGTAGAGCAACGTCAGAGGGAAATTGAAATCCGCAGAGCCAGACGCATAGAAAAAGATCGGAAAGCTAAACTAGCAGAAGACGATGAGGGGGATAATTAAAAATGGGATTCTTGGATAGGTTCAAAAAAAAGCCGTTAGATGCAGTAGTCGTAACAGGGAAACAGCCTGAAAATTTTTATATGGCTGTTCTAAAGTACAAAGATCGCCCTGGGTATTCCGTCAGGTATTCGCAGAAGAAGCAACCTGGTGAACTGGCAAAACACATAGACGATATACCAATTAGCGACACGTTGGAAGTCGCTAAGAATATCGAGGATTTTATTGGATCAAAATGGGGCGGCGGCCATTGGCAACTACAGATTTTGGATGGAAAGAATAAGTTCGTATGCACTTATCAGCTTGCTATCGGTGGGACGCCTTACAATAACAAGACGGGCAGAAAAGCAAGCCCTGACGATCCAGATCCAGACACAAGCAGTCGGCGGCGAAGTAATCCGAATGACGAGCTGGTAGCGAGGATGATGGAAAAGACATTGACGCAAGATCCCCTTGCTATGCTGACGCAGATCGGAGCGGTGATCGCTCAATTCTCCGGCGGATCGTCTAAGATGGAAGATCTCGCTGAGCAGATGTTAGTTACCAAATTCAACAACGATGTGAGCAGCTCTGAGGGTGATATTGACAGGGTTAAGGGCATAATTGAGATTGGTCGCATGTTCGCACCAGCCGTGCCGGCAGAGGACGCTCTGACTTCTGTTATACAGACGGTTCCCGCGCTTCTATCGGCTTTTGCAGCAATGAAAGGCGGCGCACCTGCACCTGCCGCTGTTTCTACAGTCCAGCAGGCCCCGGCGTTGTCGCAGGGAAACGGCGGCATAGACTTTGACGCTCTGCGCTCATTAGCTGGTATGATCCCCCAGGAAATGATAGCCCAACTTCCAGCCGACCAACAGGCGGCAATTCAGCAATTACGCAACACAGCACCGCCAGGAGTGCAGGTGGGAGAAGCTCTCCCGCGACCTGGTGGGAGCATAGTACCAGACAGCGGTGATATTTCAGCGGCTACAGCGCCCGAAGTAATCCCGCCGAGTACAGGGCAAAAACCCGTATACGGCGCTATTGATGCCATGATTGAGGAGATCAGGGTAGGCCTACGCGGAACGGCGTCTGACAACGAGGTAGCACGAAAGATGCTTGCTATGATTACGGCTGCCCGCGGGTTCACCTCTTCGGAGCCTCATCCAGTATTAAAAGGTGTCATGGAAGCAACGGAGAAAACCGGAGCGGCAGAGTTTAAAAGATTTTGTCAGGCAATTCCGGAATTGGGGCGCGACTATGAACGAATTGAGCGTATTGAGCAGGAGATCGTCAGTGTTATGAGAGCAGGAGCAGCGGAAACACAGAGCGCGTTAGAGTCTGACGAGGTAGAGGATGGTCTAAACTTCGCCTATGAGACAGAAACAGAGGAGATGGCGGCAACTACGGAGCAAAGCGATGTATCTGGATCTCCCAGGATTCAAGAAACCGGAACAGAGGCAACTAGGGCAGAGCAGGATCGCGGCGTTGACGAAGAATCACGTCCGAGCGCCGAATACCACGCCAAAGCAGTATAAATTCAAGTCGGGCGACATAGACGACCGGATTACCTGGATTGAATACGAGATCAATGTCGGTAAGCGAAATCCAGGTGTCCGGCAGATTGCTGCTGATGTGTTGAAGGGAACGCCGCCGCGGGACTGGGAAAACTCCGCCAAAAAATTATTCGAGTGGACTCGTACAAATATCAGATACACGCTAGACCCCCACAATGTCGAGCTATTTCAGAGCGCACAGAGATCGCAGGAGATCGGGATTGGAGACTGTGACGATCAAAGCATTGTGCTGGCGTCCCTGCTTCAGTGTGTAGGAATCCCTGTAATTCTGCGCGTAATTGGCCTGAAGGGTCAAAAAGTTTTTCAACATATTTACGTTCTGGCGGGTATTCCGCCGCACAATCCGAGGACATGGGTCGCTTTGGACGCGTCCAGGAGCGAGGCGGCGGGGTGGGAACTGCCAGAGGATGAGCGCGGACTGTTGCGGAATTATGCAGTTGATGACTACGATCCAGACGAATAACAAGGAGGATGAAATGCAAGGTTTTAAAGTTCATCAGGGCGGAGCAAGTTCTACGCAGGCAAGCGCCGCAGGAGCGCAGGCCAATGCTCTCGGTGTTATCCATAGCGGTGCAAGCACTATTACGGATTCAGATGTTACGAACGAATTATCGCATAGAGGTTATAAGATTGCAGTTGCGCCTACCCACGAGCATCCCGCGCCTGTAGCGCCGACCGCGCCAACACTTACGAAATCGATGGCTATTTCCGTTTCTGTGGATGAGGCGCTCGAAAGGATGTCGTTGCCACGGACGCGCGTACATCCGTTCAGGTGTCCTACGTCGGCGGGTTGCGGTATTTCGTCATCTCAGTGGAAGTCGCTGGTCTTGTGGTGCGTCACGGTGTCAAATAGCTACATGACAGGGCGCTATGCCTTGCCTTCCTGGGCGGCAAGTGCTTTACAGCATGGCTCATTGCGTGGAGCGCAAGGCGGCTTGTCTGGTCTGGGGAGCCTGGGAGCGTTTCAGGACTGGCTGGCTGAGAATGACTGGCTGGTAACGGCGGTTGGTACAGGGATCCAAAGTTATGGGCAGCATTTGACGGCAAAGAACGTGCAGGACGCCATCAAAGCGAACACCGCCGGCCAGTTCACAAAGGATGATGCTCTGGCGCTTGTAGCGGCTTTGCAGCAAAAGGGTATGGTCTCTCCTGGAACTGGCGAGGCTGTGGCCGCTGGCGCTAATGCGGCTGCGTCTCCGGCGTGGATGGTTCCTGCAATGATCGGCGCGGGTGTGCTTGTTTTGGTCTTGATGATGAAAAAATAAAGGTAGGCTAAAATAGAATGTTTCACGTGAAACATTGGAGGCTGATGATGATGGGTGGTGTGTAATGGCAGTTGTAATGATAACGCCGGTTGAGGTCGAGTCTGAACTGAAAGAACGCGGCTATTTTGTGAGTGATGGACATACACCGCAGGTTCCTATTATTCATCATGGGGTACATGATATTCCGCCGGTTCCCGTTGTTGACGATGGGGTACATGATGTGCCGCCAGTTCCTACTGTCCATGATGGGGTACATGATGTGCCGCCGGTTCCAGACATTCATAGCGTACACGCGTTATGGGATCCGAAGACGACGCCGGTTCCAGATATTCATAGCGGGTTAGATGTTCTTCCTGATGTACACATACCTCTCATTCAAGAGGGATCTAAGTATGCGAAGTATATCAGATTCTTACCGCTGCTTATGATGCTTCTGCCAGAGAAAGAGGTATTAGATTTAGGGAGGGTCTTGTAAATGATTAGTGTGCAAGCAATAATAGGTGGGGGAGGGCTAGGTCAAACAGACGCAAGGGGAATAAGCTTTACTCTGGAAAGTCAATATGCGACTCTCCGAGAAAAGTGTATCGAGCAATACGGCGAGGACTTCTGTAACTCTGTATTGCCTCGCGCGATGGTCTATGCTGTTACCAGGCGCGGTGAGGGTTATACTGTTCCGTGGTGGGCGTGGATGTTAGCCGGCTACCTGGTGGCCAAAGTCATAAAATAACGAGGCAAAGTCATGAATCAATTTAGCGAACTGCAGGGCATACTAGACCGGACAGGGGCAAGCATAGCGAGAGCCAGCGCCGCCGTAGTTGTGCCGGGCTTCGGTCGGTATGTGCCGTTTAGTTATGACTTGAATGTATTGAAACGCAACCAGGCGGTTCTTCAGAATGCCCTCAATGCAAGCCAGCAGCAGCAGCAGTCTATAAATTTGGGCTTCCCAGTCCTCATCGCTGGTGGTGTAGTCGCTGTAAGTGCTATCGGTGGATGGATCTATAAGCATTTTAAGGACTCGAAGGATTTGGAAACAAAAGTTGATGTCTATAAGGGACTAAAAGATGATGGTACTAACCCGGAACGTGCCGCTCAACTGGCGTTTGGGGTAGGTACGGACTGGGCAAAGATGACAAGGAATTTGGTTTTACTGGCAGCAATCGGGGCGGGATTCTATCTATTTATCAAGCTGCGATGAGGTAGATTAATAATGGAGGATCGGTAAAATGGCAAAAATGAAGATGGGCGAGACGATTTGTAAAAAGGGGTTGAAGCTCAAAAGGACGCAGAAGGGCGTGAGGATTATCGGTAGTTGTGGCCCCAAGAGCAGACCCAAGAAGAGTAAGACGAAAAGAAAGCGGTAACGCCGCCAGTTAATCGGGGGTGGGAGGATCTAAAACAATGTCGGCAACAGAATTGTTATTGTTACACGGACTAGGAGGAGGATCTCAAAAAATGGCAACCAAAAGTAGAAGTTATGGCGCACCAACTTACGACGCGAGAACAGGTATGTATGTAGCGCGTTCGCGCGGCAGGAAAAGGGCGCGGAGTGTCAGCGGCCTTGGTAGTCTGGGAAGTTTCGGACAGTCAAGCAGCTTGAAGGGGATGCTAGGCGGAGTTAAAGGCGTTCTTATTACGGGTACAATCGCCGCCGGTGGCGCTGTACTCACCAACCAGGTATTTGATAAAGTAGCGGGTAGTTGGAACATTGACGGATGGAAGCGGGACGCCGCAAAAATCGGGTTTGGTCTGGCTTTAGCTATTCTAATAGCAAAGGTCACGAAGAAACCAAAACTGGCGGCAGCATTCGCTATCGGGCCAGTCGTAGCGGGAGCCATGAAAATTTTTGGCGATGTGATGGGTGACAGTACGGCGGGTTTGGGGTTGACGGCATTTAGTCCTTCTAATGCTTTCGATTCCATGTATTCACCGCTGTACGGCGCGGATCAAGGCCTGGGGCTGAATACATATGAGCAAATAGGCGGCCACCCCGCGGCTGTTCCACCAGTCCCGTCGATAGCGTCAGTCGTGTCCGGCGTATAGTCAATAACGTCGGTCGGTTTTGCTACTAACAAAGAACGAAAAAGCAAAGGAGTACAAAAAAATGGGTTTTCCACAAAGCGGCCTTCCACCAGCGCCCGGCGGCAACTCTCCAATGACTCAGGGCCCTCAGCCGGGCCAGGTCTACCTCAAACAGTTGGGAATCTGGGTAGATATGCAGTCGTGGACGCAGGAGCCAATTTACGACACTGAGATCATCACGACGCCAGTGGCCGCGGGATCTGAGGTTATCTTCTTCCGTGATCCTGCGTTCCCTACTGGCGTAAGAAAGGATCTCAGACACACTAACATGGTGTCACAGCAGCAGCTTCCGAGCGGTTGGAAAGCTACTATATACCAGATGTCTGTGAAAATCCTGTTCCTGGAAACAGCGGCTGGATCGGGGCTATTCACTACACCAGAGGACGCGCTCCGGCTCTATTATCAGGGCGTGGCTAGATTCGTAACAGGAAATCAGAAGCTAGAGAAGGAAGCGCCCTTGATTTTCTGGCCTTCCCCGTTGGGGATTACTGGTAACGTGGAGCGGACAGGCGCGGCACTGTCGAGTTTCGGAACAGTCAATAACGGCATTCCGTCTCTGTCTGCCACTATCCCGCTGGAATTGCCGATCGAATTGTCAAACGAGTTGACGTTTGAGGGGCGCATAAGGTTCCCCGCGGCGCTGACGCTGGACAACGACACGCAGATCCAGTTTACTCTTCACACTTACATGTCTAAGCCTCTGCGCTAGACGCTCCCATTCAGCAACCTATAGGGGGTGATAGTGTTATGGGACAGGGACAAGGAATGCAAGTACCAGGCGCACCAAGCCAGACCATCTATCCTATCTCGGAACGTGATGCAGTCATGGCCCATGTGCCTCATTTTCTCCCATTTTCGCCAGCCGTCGCCATCGGCGCGTTGGCGACAGGGATAGTCGATCAAGTTGTGTCTTGGCAAGACTTTGTATGCACGAAAATCGGTTTCACATCCGAGACTGTGGGCTTTCCCGCCACAGCAGGGCGCTGGAAAGTGCAGATCCAGGATGTTGGAGCTTCGAGAAACTTCCAGCAAGAGCCGTGGAATATCACTGCGTTGATCGGCGCGAATGCGGGACTTTCTGATTCTCCCGCCGTGGAAATGCCTGTGCCGTGGGTATTTCTGGAAAAAACTACGATCAGGGTAACATTCGAGGATTTGACCGCTTTTGGCGGAATTCCTGAAATGCTTCTTGTCGGGTACTTGACGAACTGGCAGAGAGACGCGACCGCAGCACAGGCGCGTAGGGAAGTAAATCTTCGAGCGGCGGAGGTAGCGGCGGCAGGTGGCCAATGGAGGGGATGAAATGAGGAATCCCTTAGGACAGGAACCGAATGTAGCTTTATTCTATGACAAGATGGAGACGATCATCGAACTCCTACAAGTTATGATCGGTATGCCTCCCTCGAATACGCTCATGTCCCAATATCCCGGACTGCGGGAACTTCACTCGTCCGG
>Ga0075122_10002434_pt1 | contig 12273 bp, 12 predicted proteins | sample AntAceMetag02UKB_FD_69790 | JGI IMG/M metagenome (GOLD analysis project Ga0075122, IMG submission 69790) | Saline lake microbial communities from Ace Lake, Antarctica - Antarctic Ace Lake Metagenome 02UKB | ecosystem: Environmental > Aquatic > Non-marine Saline and Alkaline > Saline | place... | reverse complement strand
TAATCCCTAGCTCCTTCTGGAGTTGATTTTGACAATATCGGAGTGTGAATTTCATTGAAATCTTGACCATGTAAATGACCACGCAAAAAAGCCATCATTTTGGAACGCATTATCATATTATTTTTCATTCGCTCTGAACGTAAATCTAGATAACGATATTTCAAACGCAATTCTTCATTAATAACTTTTGTATCTTTATCAATTTCAAATGGAGGTGTTTTACATTCACTCAACACTTTCAAACCTTTGGCTAAAATTTCAACATTACCAGTCGGCATGTCTGGGTTTTTTTGCCTATCTCCACGTTCTTGGACAATACCAGTGATTTCAACCACCCACTCTGGTCTAACACGTGTTAACTCCTCTTGTGAGGCTTCATCTAGCTCTGCTGGCACGCCCACAACCTGGACAACACCTTTCATGTCACGCAAATCTAAAAACGCAATTTTGCCCATATTACGACGGGCATTGACCCAACCTTTTAGTAAGACTTCTTTACCTACCATTTCAGAAGTTTGTGTAGAATAAATTCTCTCATTCATATAAAAAAAATAAGGTTATTTAAATATTGTATATATTTTAGCATATCTCAATTGATTTTACAATTAAAAAACCCTCTGTTTTTTATGAAAAATAAAGGGTCATTTTTTGGCTTATCTTAGCCTTTTTTTAGCAATTTTACCACAAAAAACCCTTCCATCTCTTTATCAGGCATAATGCGTAAAGATTTTTTAACAACGTCCTTATTTATTTCCTTATTTTTGAATATTTTTACAATTGGCAACCTCGCTACATCCAAGTCAATTGGAAGTATTTCACAATTACTCGTATGTTCTACAAATTTACTAATTTGCAATTCATTTTCCTCTGGAGCAAAAGTACAAGTAGAATAAACTAAAACTCCTCCCGGTTTAAGAGCTCCCCAGGCAGATCTCAACAAATCTGATTGTTTGTGTGCCATTTCTTTAACTTTTTGCTCGTTCCAATAAGAAAAACTCTTAGGTCTATCAACCAAAAATCTAGCTTCTGCACTACAAGGTGCGTCAAGCAAAATTTTATCAAAATACTCTGGATATTCTTTACCAAGTACTACTCCATCCTCCGAACGAAGAGTAAATTGCCAATCATCGAGCTCCCCCTCTATAACGGCAGACGAGTTTACCACACCCAACAATTCCATATTATGTTTCAACTTCAAAAATCTTATTCTATTATTATCATTAGCGACTAGCTCACCTTTTCTCACCCCCTCTGAATCAGACATCAAAGCGGCAATTTGTGAAGTTTTACTTCCAGGAGCGGCGGTCAGATCCAAAACTTTTTCTCCGGACTGAGGAGATAAAACTAACGGAGGGACCATGCTAGCTAAACTCTGCAAATAAATTTTACCTGTCTTATAAATATCCAAATCAAGTATGTCTTGTTTCCACTTGTTTTGCAAAATAAAAGCATCTTTATACCAAGAGACATCTTTGAGTTTGAAACCATTTTCTAATAATATCTTTTCAATATCTTGTCTTGTTGTTTTTAAACTATTAGCACGAAAAGTAATTGGTTTCTTTACAAAAGTAGACTTAATTTCCTCAGACAAAGAAACACCAAACATTTCTGTCAGGCGTTCTAAAAAAATTTCTGATATAGAAGTAGATTGTTTTGTTTTTTTATTTTTTCCCATAGAAACACAAAATCCCATTAACCATGATTATGGCTTGAGACGATTTACCAATCTAGGAAACAGGGTACATTCACGAATATGTTCTGCCCCAGATATCCAACGTACAGTTCTTTCAATGCCTATACCAAAGCCACTATGTGGCACAGAGCCATATTTTCTAAGATCAGTATACCATTTGTAATCTTCTTCACTTAAATTATCTTCTTTGATGCGTTCTGATAATAAAGCAAAATCATCCTCACGTTGTGAACCACCAATCAGCTCCCCTGCCCCTTCAATTCCAATCAGATCACTATTCAAAACTCGTGAATCATCTTCCTTATCAATCTTCATATAAAATGGTTTGATATTTTTTGGCCATTTTTCTATAAAGACTGGCACATCAGAATCTTTCGTAAGCAAACCTTCATCGTCATTTCCCAAATCTTCTCCATGTTTTATATCACTACCCACCTCATTTAATTTTTTGATAGCTTCATCATAAGTATAACGAGTAAATGGTTTGTCCATCATTTTTTCCAATGCAGCAGTATCACGTTCTAGAATTTTAAACTCTGCCCCACAATCTGCTAAACATTTTTTAACAATGGCTTTTACCAGACCTTCTTGAATATCCAAGTTTTCATCATGTTCTACAAAAGCAGCTTCTGCATCCATCATCCAAAATTCTGTTAGATGACGCTTGGTAGTAGATTTTTCTGCTCTAAACACTGGACCAAAATCATAACAACGCCCCACTGAAGAAATGGCTGCTTCAATATAAAGCTGTCCAGATTGAGATAGATAAGCTTCACCTAGATCAAAGTATGGCACAGGGAATAAAGTAGTAGTCCCTTCACAAGCATTTGGAGTAAAAATTGGTGAGTCAGTTCTAATAAAACCAATAGTATGAAGATATTCATTTACAGCAGTTTCAATCACATCACGAATACGTAAAATTGCCCACTGTTTTTTTGAGCGAAGCCAAAGATGACGATTGTCTGATAAAAATTCTGGACCATGTTCTTTTAATGCAATTGGATATTCTTCTGCCAATTGAATAATTTTAAAATCCGTTACTTGAAGCTCAAAGACACCTTCTTGCTTTGGGTGAGCTACCACCTTTCCACTAGCTTCCAAAGATGACTCTTGGGTTATTTTCTCGACCTCTTCCCACATCTCTTCTGCTAAATCACTTTTGGCAGCCACAGCCTGGACAAAACCAGTACCGTCACGCAATTCCAAAAAAGCTAATTTTCCAGATGAGCGTTTGTTGTATAGCCAGCCTTTAATTGTAACTTCGCTATCAACATGACTAGAGATATCTTTTATAAATGTCTGCATATTTTTATGTTTAAGTATAATTATATTAACAATTTTAGCTAATTTTAGCAAGGTTTGGTTCCCACCATTGGACACATTCCGAACTATGGAGTGGGAAAGGATGTCTGGTTGGATAAAACCTAGTATTTATTCATCCTACAAATACTGAGTAATGTTTGTTGATGTTATCCATTAAAGACACCGGTACTACTTTATCAGCAGATTCACAAAAAAAGTTAAACAACGGCATCACCTCACAAGTTAAGCCTTTGACATCCCATGGTCTATTCTCATCATTTGCATCCAATCTAAAAGTCGTGAGATGACCCACTTCTTTATCCGCACGGTTTTTTGCTCTCACAAGTGTTTCACTTAAATCTGACCTGATTTCTTCCCAAGTCTCTTTTTTAATAAAAAAATTCTTTGCGCACACATCAGTATCTCTTACTTCACCTGGTGGGTAAAGAAAATTAATCAGATTACGCAGATGAATCACATATGATTCAAGAGTCATGTACTCTAATCCCCGTGTAATTTGAAATTCTTCTGCTATTGCGTGTGTCGCATTTAATAACATTTGAACTTCATACCTTACGTGTTCCTTAAAGTAATCTAATAATTGTTCTTCACTTAAATCTTTTGTTTTCATATTGATTAATCATAACAAAAAAGAAGCAAACCGTAAAGTTCGAATCCAGTCGCTCCCCCAGCTGGGTTTGAACCAACAACCTCTGCGTTAACAGCGCAGCGCTCTACCAATTGAACTACAGGGGAATAAAAATAAAAAACCCGCTTGTTTAGCGGGATTTTAGTAATTTTTTATATATAAAACTACATCCCGCAAGCGGTATTATTATTGTTATTATTGTTATTTAATAGTTTCATATGTTTATATTGTAGTAGACTTTAGGCTGTTTGTCAACCTATCTATTCTAATCTTGTAAGAATCTATATCTAAATTTCCTGCCGCCCCTAAAGATACTTTTGATTTTAAATTATTTTCAACATCCACCTCGTAATCAGCAAACTTTTCAGATGCTTGCTTGTAGGCATCTCTGAACGGTAGATTCTCTTTCAAAACCAACTCGTTTGCATAATCTGCCATAAAAATATCTTTATTGATATTACTCTTTATTTCTTCTCCATTTGGTTTTATTCCCTTCAGTACCACACCTACAACCTCTATAGTATCTAGGATAATCTTAATGCTTTCAAATAAAGGTTTTTTCATAAGCTGGCTTTGTCTATTGTAACCAGAGACAATTCCATTATTCAGATTTTTTAACATCATTTGATTGGCCGAAATTACTTCTGCCTGACCTTTTACAATTTCCAGCACATCTAGATTTTTCTTGTGAGGCATAATACTCGAACCCGTCACGATATTATCATGAACTGAAAAATACTTACATTCTTGAGAGGTAAAAAACAACATGTCAGTAGCAAATCTCGACATTGTCATCATAACCTGAGACAGACCCTCCATCATCATACTCTCATACTTTCCTTTTCCCGCCTGACAATAGAGAGAATTGACTTGTATACTTGCAAAACCTAGATTCTCAGTTGTGTTTTTTCTATCAAGCGGGATATTCACTCCAAACCCAGCAGCAGAACCCAGAGGATTTTTGTCTATCAGTTTTTGTATTGAATCTAGATAATCAATATCATCTAGAATACTTTCCAAAATACTTGCCATATAATGTCCCACACTAGAAAGCATAGCTTGTTGGGTATGAGAATAACCTGGTAGAGGTATCTGTTCGTGACTCTTAGCAAAGTTAAAAAACTTTTGTGCTAACCCCAAATAATTTTTCTTTACCTCTTTCAACTTATTTTTCATATAGAGTCTCATAGCTACCAAAACCTGATCATTCCTACTTCTGCCAGTATGAATTTTTTTACCCACGTCTCCCAGCTTTTCTACTAAATAATTTTCAATTACAGTATGACAATCCTCATCTTCAATTTTTATTTCTATTTTCCCACCTTCCCAATCTTTTTTAATCTCACCTAGAGCTGTTTGTAATTGTTCATTTTCCTCACCCGAAATAATTCCTATTTTCTCCAACATCTTGGCGTGAGCCTGGCTAGCTTCTACATCATAAAGAAACAATTCTTTGTCCCAAATAAAATCTTCACCCACAGTATATTTTTCAATACTTGGGTGTAACACCACATCATCTTTTTGCCAAAGTTTTTTATTCATATACTTTAATTCTTATTTAATTCACCTTCAAAATCATAAACATTATAAGCTGTCTTTTGTGCCATAGTATATAACTCAATAAAACCAGGTGAAGCATTTTGATTGAATTTCGGATCTTTATTGAATGTTGCCAAACTCTCATCAAACAAAGAATAAGGTGAAAACAAAGCTGTAACTGTAATATTACCTTTATACAATTTTATTTTTGCCTTACCTGCCACCTTTTTATTCTGACTATTAATAAAAGCATGGATATGATACATGACTGGGTCATACCACTTGGCACCATAAGTAAGATATGACCATTTTGTATCCACAAATTCTTTCAGTTCATTTTCCTCTCTGGTAGATACTAATTGCTCCAATTTTTTATGAGCTGAAATGAGCATTGAGGCACCAGGGTTTTCATATATACCTCTAACCTTAAGCCCCACAATTCTATCTTCTATCAAATTGAAAACTCCTACCCCATGCTTTGCTCCAATTTTATTACACTCCATTATTATTTCGCTCAGTTTTTTCTTTTCACCATTTAGCGCTACAGGTATACCTTTTTTGAATTCAACTTCAATAATCTCGGCTTCATCTGCAGAATTTTCTACAGTTTGACACCATTGCAAAATATTTTCCAAAGGTGGTTCTAATTCTGGATTTTCTATTTCCCCACCCTCACCAGTATTACTCCACATATTTTCATCATAAGAATATGGTGAATCTTTTTTTTGCTTTACTTCAATACCGTGTTTAACGGCATATTCTAATTCTTCTTCCCTGCCCATACCCCACTCCCTCACCGGTGCAATTATTTTGATATCTGGATCAAGTGTAGTCATATAACCCTCAAATCTCACCTGATCATTACCTTTGCCAGTACAACCGTGAGCTATTACCTGACAACCATGTTCCTTGGCAACTTTGATAGCCACCTTGGAAATTACAACTCTACCCAAAGGGCAACCCAGTGCATAGCCACCCTGATAGTCAGCATTGGCTTTGATAGCTTCTGACAACATCACATCGGCAAATTCGTCTTTAGCGTCATACACAATCACCTCGCTAGCCCCTAATTTCAAACCCTTCTCCTTTATCTCTTCTAGATTATCAGCAGTTTGACCAATATCAATGGTAAGGGCTACTACCTCACAATTATATTCTTCTTTTATCCACTTGAGCATGACTGAAGTATCAAGCCCGCCAGAATAAAGTAAAAGACATTTATCAAATTCACCTTTTTTAGCTTCATAAGAAGCAATTTTTTTGTAATTATTTTGTGTATCCATATATTTCTATTATTAGATTAATTATACTATTTAGCTTACCAATACCATTGCCAAATCGGTTATGATAAAAGATTTGCCTCACGACAAATAAAAAACCTCTCTCGTAAGAGGAGGTTTTTAAAGTTTGTAAATATACTAAACTAACCAACTCTTACGGAGAGGAACATACGACGACGGTTATTTAGTAAATAATTTTTCATAACAAATCTAGTTTAGCAACTATTTAATTTTATGTCAAGTTTACAATCTTACCCCAATCCCCAACTTTCCTATCAGTATTAAAAACCAAAGCTTTGTAAATAAAATTATGAACTTGTTTATTATATTCTAATTTACTTACAGCCTGCCAATTTCCCTCAGACAATTCTTTTAGCCCCACCTTCACACTAGCAGAGGCTTTTTCTAATTCTGTAATATCAAAACCTAACAAAATTAATAATTTAACAAAAAAACTATCTAATAAAGTTTGATATTTAGATTCTGAAGTCTGAAGGCTAACGAATTCAAGCCAACTCAAAATTAAATTAAAAATATCTTGATCTTTCTCACCTTCATGTAATATTTTATCGAGGGCTGACATTACAAACCCAGCTGATAAACTTTTTTGTAAATCACGTCTGATATTGGAAAAATAATTCACAGGCTGGGCTGCACCGAGATACGCAATCCCCTTCCCAGAAATAATTTCTAAATCTACGAAAGAAAACGGCTCTAAATGAGCCGAATTTTTACTAGTTATTTTTTTTACTCCCCGTGCAAGAACTTCCAGTTTTCCTTTTTCTAAAGTATAGAATGAAATAATCTGATCGTTTTCTTTTATGTCACGGCGAGAGAGGATGAGAGATTGCATATTTTAAATCTCAGTATATTTTTTATTATCACCTTTACATTTTTCTACTGGATATTTTTCTGCATTCTTTTTCATCTTCTGTTCTACGGCTTCAAAAATATCAATGTTCAAGACTTTAGCTAATTCAAATAGATAAACTGCTACATCAGCCATTTCATCTTTGATATCATTATGCTTTTCTTTTACTCGTTTATCTAGTTTTTCGGCTGTCACCCATAAAAATAATTCGGACAGTTCGCTAGCTTCAATGGACAGGGCCATAGCCAAATCTTTGGGGTTGTGAAACTGACGCCAATCACGATCTTGCATAAACTTATCAATCATCTTAAGTGTTTCATCGTATCTATCCATATTATTTTTTATTATCCAAATAACCTCGTAAAATAAGCATGGCAGCTTTTTCATCTCGACTGGCTTCTCCCTCCATTCTATCGGCCTGCGCTGAAGTAAAACGCTCGTCGACAAAAAATATTGGTTTATCTATTTTAGTTTTCAATTCACCCACAAATTCATTTACCCTATCAGTGTTTTTATTTTCCTTTGCATCCAAACCAAAAGGCATTCCAAATACTATTTTGTCTATATTTTCTTTTTTAATAACAGACACTAATTCTTCCAAACCACCAACTACACCAAAAGGCAAGACAACATCAAGACCAACTTGCATCCAAGCAAGGCCCGTGCGTTTTTTTCCATAGTCTACACCAAGTATATTCATAATTATTTTAATTCTTGAGGTCTTCTAGTTACAACCATAGGACCTGTCTTTGTAATAACAATAGTATGTTCCTGATGAGAACAAAGCTTTCCATCTACTGTAGAAATACTCCAACCATCATCAGCTGTTTTTACATGATAATCACCAATAGTAATCATCGGTTCAATCGCGATTACCACACCTTCTTGTAAAACATAACTTTCTAAATTTTTATCATAATAATTTGGTACACGAGGATCTTCATGAACACTATGACCTACACCATGCCCAACCAAATCACGCACGATACCATAACCCTGAGGCTCCACCCAAGATTGAATTGCTTTGCCAATATCTGCCACTGTATTTCCAACCTGACATTGTTCTATACCAATTTCCAAAGCCTTTTTTGTAACGGCAATTAATTGTTTAGTTTTCTCTGGCACCTCACCCACAACAACTGTGATAGCAGTGTCAGTGTAATATCCATTTCCATTCTCTCCAACTGGCTTGCCCGCCGTAGCTTTAGCAGAGGTGGGCCATTGCATACCAATATCAATACTGAAGATATCACCATCATTTAATACTTTATCTTTAGTAGCAATACCATGTACTAACTCTTCATTTTTGGAAGCACAAATGGTAGATGGAAAAGGAGGGTCACTTTTTCTCCCTTTATACCCCTTAAAAGCTGGTCTTCCTCCAGCTTCTTTTATAAGACGCTCTGCTTCTACATCAACATCCCAGGCAGTTATACCTGGTTTTACCATATCTCCCAATTTTTCTAAAATTTCCCCCAAAATTTTACCACCTTGTTTAATTTTCTCTATTTCTTCTTGTGATTTTATATAGCTCATATGTATAAATCATACCAAATTTAAATCTTTTTTTCAATAGTAACTACTTATCAACAGGAACCCTAAACAAAAGCCAAAAACTATGTTAAACTATTGCACATCAAAACTCGTATCATTGGGTAGATATAGAATTTTGATAGCAAAAAACGGACTGTATATCCGTTTTTATAACCCCGCTCTTTGTACAAGATATCTTACCGTAACCGTTCTACGAACGAGGGAAAAAATGCTAGCACATTCCCCCGAGGTAGGGCGGTTTTTGGTTTCAGTTGTCATTCCAACACTGAGAGAAACGAAGGGGAGGAATCCTTTTCTAATGAAATAAAAAATATATAAAACTCAACAAACTTTAAATAACCAACTCGGCACTTTTACTTTTTAAAAAAACAAAATTATTTCTCTAAAATTTTAAATAAATCTTTTTCTACTTCTGAAATTCTAAGCTCACCGTCAATAGTTTCCAAAACACCAAGTTCACGATAATAATCTAAAATTGGCTGAATAGCTACATTACCCTGCTCCACAATTCTCTTCTTGGCAGACTCTGGATTGTCATCATCACGTACAACCAATTCTCCGTCGCATTCAGGACACTTAGTCTTCTTTTCGTTCTCAAGTGAGTAAAACAGTATATAACCGCAGGAAGAGCAAATTTTGCGCTTTGTGAGGCGTTTGAGACTGGTCTCATCTGACAAAGAAAGCTCTAAAACTAGAATTTCACCTAATAACCCTTTATCCTTAAAATACTCTTGGTACCTTTTGGCTTGTTCAACATTCCTTATGGCACCATCCAAAAGTACACCCTTGCCAGCGTCTAAATTTTTATCCATCTCTGCAAAAGCTAATTTGTAAATAAGATCATCAGCCACTAGCTTACCGGCTTTCATATCAGCTAGTTTTTGTTTATCTATTGGATCTGCATTTTCATCTTTATCAAGCGCACGCAACAAATCTCCAGTTGAGATATGAGCATAACCATTTTTTTCAACAATCTTTCTAGCCTGTGTCCCCTTTCCACTACCAGGCACTCCCATAAGGATAATAATACGTTTCATATATTTATAATATATTTTTATAATAGTTAAATTAATTTATCTTAGATATTCCTCAAATTTCTAATTACTAATTTTCAATTTCTAATCAAATATTAATGTCAAATTATTAATTTTGAAAATTGAACATTTTGATTTTTATTAGGTGAATTAGATATTAGGTGAATTAGTAATTTTCTAGTTATATTTTTGAAAATAATCTTGAAAAACTTTCATCAGTCCATTTCTATCTGCCACACTAATCTTATATTTATTTTTAAGTTTGGTTAAGGCTTCATAAATTTGAAATAAAGAAATCTTACCATCACCATGTCGACGTTGCATTATGGTACTTTCTACCAAATCTTCTTCTCCATCAGTTAAACTTTTAACCTTAACTTGAGAAACCAAAATTTTAATTTGCTGAGCTGATAAAGCGTGTTCTGTTTTTGAATATTTACTTGAAGTAGAACCAAAAACCATTGAAAATAATCCCATATCTTATTGTATTAAGTAAAATTAGTATAGCATTTTTTATAACGCTAATCAAGGCTTTTATAAATAAAAACATCCGTATATTTACGGATGTTTTTTAATTTATAGTCTGTATTTTTGTACTTTTCGTATTTCGTATGTTACTTACATGCGATCGTATTCGTGTACTTCAATCTGTGATTCAATTTGTTTGGCAGTTTCAATCGCTACTGACACCACAATCAACAAACTAGTACCACCAATAACCAAAGATTGTGTTCCTGTAAAAGCACGTAAAACCAACGGCATAATAGCAATCGAACCCAAGAATAATGCACCAATGAAAATCAAACGACTCATGGTTTTGTTTAAATATTCTTCTGTTTGTTTACCTGGACGAATACCTGGAATAAATCCACCTTGTCTTTGTAAATTCTCAGCCATTTTTTGTGGATGAAAAATAACTGCAGTATAAAAGTATGTAAAACCAAATACAAGTAAGAAATACAAAGCGGCGTAAAATAATTGATTATTGAATAGATTTACTACTCCACGAGACACAGCTGCAAACCAACCAGCCCCACCAGCAAAAAACTGTGCAATCATTGGAGGAAACAACACAACAGAAATCGCAAAGATAATAGGGATAACACCAGCCATATTTACACGCAATGGCAAATGAGTATTGGAACCACCATACGTCTTATTACCTCTAATTTGCTTGGCATAATTGACCGGAATATTTCTCTGTCCTTCACTAATAATAACCACACCAATAACAGTAGCTATTGCAATCACTGCAAATAAACCATAAGTATACAAATCAGACGGATTGTAATTGATAAATAAATTTTGTAATACACCTGGTAAACTAGCAACAATTCCAGCAAAAATTAATAATGAGATACCATTACCAATTTTCTTTTCTGTAATAAGTTCACCAATCCACATAAGAAACATGGTACCAGCTGTAATAATAATCATGATAGAAGCAGTCTTCCACATAGTAAGATCTGGTAAAATATCATGTTGAGACTGACTCAAAAGTTTGATCATAGCAAAAGCTTGTAAAAAAGCCAAAGGTACAGTAGACAATCTAGTGTACATGTTAATTTTTTGTTGACCAGCTTCACCTTCTTTTTGTATTTCTTCCAAGCGAGGCACTACCATAGTCAAAAGTTGGAATATAATAGAAGCAGTAATATAAGGTGCCACACCAAGCATCACTATAGAAAAGTTTTGCATAGTACCGCCAGAAAAGACATTCAAAAGTCCTAGAATCTGATTACCTGCCAAAAAATCACCCAGAGCTTGAGTATTTACACCAGGAATTGGCACATGGGCAGCTGCCCTAAAAAAAACTAGCATCCCTAAAACAAAAAGGACACTATTTCTAAGATCTTTTATCTTCCAAATTTTACGAATTTTTTCCCACATAAGGGATTATTTTTAAAATACGATTTTTGAACCACTCTTCTCTATCAATTCTATAGCTGTTTTGGTTGCAAGACAACCTTTGATAGTTATCTTCTTTTTCAACACACCAGTAGCTACTATCTTAACACCTTTGGTTGGATGGTTGATAACACCTTTTTTATCTAAATATCTTGGAGTTACCAAAGCACCTTCTTTTGTAATACTTTCCAAAGTAGTAAGAGTAACAGTTTCTTTCTTATCATGAGGACTATTGAAACCACGAAGTTTAGGTACTTTTTGCAAAGAAGCCTTGAAACCTCTAATCTGAGTTCTACTTTTACCACCAGAACGTGATCTCTGCCCCTTCAAACCACGAGCACTATAAGTACCCTTGCCAGAAGCATTACCACGGCCAAGTCTTTTTGAAGTTCTGCCAGATTTTTTAGCTGGTTTAATTGTAGTTGCAGATAATGTCATATTAT
>Ga0075122_10002433_pt1 | contig 12276 bp, 15 predicted proteins | sample AntAceMetag02UKB_FD_69790 | JGI IMG/M metagenome (GOLD analysis project Ga0075122, IMG submission 69790) | Saline lake microbial communities from Ace Lake, Antarctica - Antarctic Ace Lake Metagenome 02UKB | ecosystem: Environmental > Aquatic > Non-marine Saline and Alkaline > Saline | place... | reverse complement strand
TTTTGTATATCTGCTATATCAGCAGCACGCTTTTCAGATTCCACTCTCTCAGCAGCTTTTAAGATAGCAGCGAAGATATTTTGATATTCAGGTGTCGGCTCTTCTTCGGTATAGATTTCAAAATTCTCTAGTTTGAATTTGGGTAGTTTGGATAGTTTTTCTTTGTTGATAGGTCGAGCCCAGACAGGTTTTTCTTTGTTGATAGGTCCAAGTTTAATTGTTATTGTTGGTTCCAGGTTCTTTTCGACTCCTGTAGTGGAACCATACACTAAATTGCGTAATGCAATCTCATCTGGTCTCACTGGATGTTCATATATGCAAATAGGACAGCCACATTCTTTTTGTGTGGGTAATCTTTCTAATCCACGGTAGGTAACAAAACGACAATCAACACCTGGGATGTTTCCTTTGTAGTTACATTGGCAGCATTCGATGGCATTATACGAAAAATTTGCATCGACGTAATTTGCGAAAAAACAACTAGGACAGAAGTAAATGGCATAATGCTTCGGCAAATTTGGCTGCATAGTGTTATTAGCTAGTTCTTCACAGAAACCATAAGATTTCTCGAAATCTTCAGTTATGCCAAGTATATCAAGTAACATTAGATTTAACTCCTTTACTCCACTAGTTCAAAACTACAGTCACAGTGGGGACAGGTAATTTGTTTTACTACTGGTTGTGATGTGGTTACCTTGCCTGGATTTTCTACAGACACCGGCAGAATTGCCACGTTGGTTTCAATATTTGCGGGTACTTTAATCTCATCTAGGGTTGTTTGCAGGCTCTTTTGCACAGGAATGTATGGTTTTGCGCTAATAATTTGTGATTTAAGTGCAGCCTGTATAGCTGGATTTTCCAGTTGATCTTGAGTAACTGGTGTACCACTTTTGCTGATTTCTTTACCAATAGCAGCGATATAGACATTTGGTTTATTGGTACAGAGTGTAGCAGCAAATTCAGACTTAGTTGCCATTTTCAGAGCCACATCATAGTTCCAGTGCGATTCAACTAATAGGTCATGTGCATATATTTCAGGAAGATTAGTATCCTTCCGAAATGCTTTCATCTTGTCAATTTGGTCTTTAGTCATAATAAATCTCCTTGGCACATTATACAGGTTTTAGAATGCAGTTGATGAGTATTTTAATTCTAAACCTCTTTACACAGATTTTTTGTGGAAGGTATAATTGTGGAAAATCACGTAATATTTACATCGGTGGCAGTATTCTAATTACAAAGGGTCCGGTACGATGTTGAAAATAGTCAGAACCAGCCAAGAGTATGAGTGGCAACCGATAGGTGCTCCATATAAGAAGAAGTTGGAGCCTATGCCACCGAGGGTGCGTCGAGAGAGTCCCCCTCCACAGAGAGGATTGCACCCATCGGAGTTTGATAATCCTCTTCCGATGGATGATCCAGAGTCTCTGGTTTTGAATGGGCGACCAGAGTTAGCACAACAGCAGACAGAGACTAACCTGCATATTGAGCAGCAGTTAGATATAATGCGGGAGTCGTTAACTCGTCATTTGACAGCTAATTTACAGGCTGATCCTGATGCTTACTTCTATGAGGAGAAGGACATTCCGGTAGTAGTCGAGCGTTTTATGAATGCTTTTCAGCGTGGTCAGTTTGTTGGAACAGATCGGTCGGTCAAGATGATGTGTAAGGAGTTGGGTATTAAGGCTACTCCAAAGAGTATGGCTAAGTTTATCTTTTCGCGGGAGTTATAATGAACTGGTTAGAGAAAATAGCAGCGCCGATCACTTTGGAAGAAGTCCAGGATATGATCCGGGTTATTAGTCAAGGTGGTATATTCTTCTTTGAATTACAACCCACTGAGACGGATGGGGTATTCAACTTGATTAACACAGTCCTCAAACAAGTTGATGTGACTGGTTCATTGGAAGATATTGCTCAGGACATCATGTCCGAGTTCCGTCAGGCTCAAAGACAAGAGGGTGGCGAATTTTACGACAGGTAGATCATGCTCAGGGTTCATGCAGGTTATCTACGTCCAGACTTTGAGGAAACCCGACTCTATTGGGATTCTAATTTAGAGCGTAATCCTCTTCGTGGTCATGCAGAAACACCAGTGGGTGGAGTCATTGCATGGTTGATAGAAGTGGCAGGTGATATCGTTCGTGAGTATTCACAGGAGTATCGAGATCGTGGATATCTCAACGAGAAGATTGTCAGGTTGCAGCGAAATTTGAATGCGGCTAATTTTCGCGGGGAATTAAGTCCTAATGAGGTTAAGAGTATTGCTCAGATAGAACCAGTACTAGAAGGATTACCCGCGCCGAGTCCCGAAATTGAGTATGTCAAGAAGTTGATTTCTGCTATGCTTCGTCGAGAATTAGAGGAGGCGATGATACATCAGCGGGGATTACACAATAGGTTAAGAGATCAGAGGTTGACATTAGAGGAGTCAAAGTCTTTTGAGCCGGAAGACGATCCTGACAGTTAATAGACATAGCGAGGGACTTTTTGCCTTCTGGGGTATTCACACACCTGGACCAAATCCTGTTAAATTACTGGACATTAGTTCTTCTCATGGTCACTATATTCATAGGTTGCACCATCAAGGGAAATAGTGACAGATTTGAGTGGTCCTTTATAGTCGATAGACTTCTGTTCCATTATACAGGAGAGGTCTTTGATGTCTCTTTTGTATCGAGCCATGGCTCCTTGAGGAAGTTCAGACGCCATTAGAAGTTTGCGTCCTATACCAGCATATTCGAGTTGAGTCTTGATAGGCTCAACCATCGCTGCAACTAGTCTAGCTTTTAGCTCTGAGTTTTTAAGGGCTTCTTCGATGATCTTCTCTTTCTCAGCGTTGGTGAGTTTCGGTGTTATAGATTCGAGTACGTTGATAATCATGATTTACTCCATATCAAACATTCTTCCGGTTTCCCCAATTGGGGTGGGCCAGTATTTAGGCAATTCTGGGGTATCTACGTGTAACCACTTGAACTTGAATGGTTGTGTTGCTTCTATTTTACTTACGGTATAATCACTAACTACAGCTATGCCTACTTCTTCGTAGACAATCCAGCCGGGATTCGGTTTCACAAGATCATCTGCTGGTGTTGTAACCAGGGAGTTTTCAATGAACGAAGGTGTTTCCATCCATCATTATACATAAGTTTAATGTTATCTGGAGTGACAATCTGAAGTTCGAGTTATTGAGAGAGCCTTTAGCATTATTCTCCGCGAAATTATACTTGAGGCGGATTTACTCCGGTCATTACTGCTGCATTGGCATTATATGTATCATCTGGCGATTGTGGTGATGCTATGCCTCTGAGTTTGGCTATATGGTTAGAAATTGCTGCTGTGGCTGCTTCCATACGTTTCGCAAGTCTTTCAAAGTTATTTCCCTGCCCCGGCGATCCGAATTCGGTGGTGTAGAGTTGAGACTTGAGTTGTTGAGCGATAGCCATCAACTCTCGTAGTTGTCCTTCTGTTCCTGCAATATCGTTAGCGAAGGGATCATTTTCTCCACCACTGCTCAAGTCATTGGATGGTGAGTTGATCCGCTGAGAAGTGATTCTGAGCATTGATGTCTCCCTCGGTTGAGAAGTAATTAAAAGCATATCTAGTTCTGTCATAGAACAATCGTTCTTAATTATTCTCCGCGACAATGGGAATCCCTGGTTAAAACACAGATAATTAGTTCTTAACAGGATAAAACGCTGTTAATTCAGTAAGATAAGGAGAATTCATGGCCCAATTCGGATTCAAGAAGGAAAGGCATTATACCAATGAACTGGTTAGAGAAAATAGCAAAGCCGATTATGTTGAAAGATACATGGAATGATCTCACAGCAACTCTCAATTTCATTGCTGATTCGGCTCAATGGAGTTTAGCCCGAGTCAGTAAGATGGACAATATGCCAAATAATAATCAGTGGTTTAGTATGAGTTATATAGGTATCAAACATACTGGTCACGGTCTATCACCTGATTACCTCTTAAATGCCAACTTCAGGTGGGCTGGCCATGATAATGAGCATTATGATAGCACTGTTGGATCAAGTAAATTAGAGTTTGTTGTTCAATTGTTTAGCAGTGATGGTGATCCTATATCGGATGAGGAAGTGTTTGAAACTGCAACTCAGATTGCTAAGTTTGTCAAGGGTCATATGGATGATGATAATTTTGATATCCCAGATAGTTCTTTGCGTCCTGACCCTTCCGAGTCAGTATCTCCAGAATTGGTGACAGTATAATGCTATTTGGAGAAATCTGCACAAGAATAGGAGTCCCAGATGTTACGAGTAATTTCTAAGAGAGTAAAACCATATAGCGAGGCATATGCCCGTGAGATTGGCGAAGAGATAGGCATAGACTGGGAAAAAGTAGACTTTCCTGTTCATGAATTTGCTGTTGGTCTACAAATTGAGTGGGAACATGGTCCTCACGATCCCGAGACTAATATAACAGGTAATGACATACAATCTGTTGGCAAGGTCACTTGGGCTCACTTAAAAGAAATTCCAGACTATTACACCCGTTTGGTCAAAATGGAAGAAGCTAACGCAGAATGATAAGCTGGTTAGTTAAAATTGCTACGAGTCCCATACAGTTATTAGACGAATTCTACCCAGATCGTTCTAACTGGGATGTTTATGCATACTTGATCCGTATGTATTATCACGAGTTAGAAAAATCTCGTCCTGGCATATGGGATAAAGTTTATGACAAGACACAGGTAGCCAAGGCAGTCTACGAGGCACAAGGACATCGTGGTAATGGGCTTGCTGAGTTAGTACGCAGAGATTTCGACAAACATCTTCAGGTTGAAATGCGTAATGCCTACAAAGCGATAGAAGGTGAGTTTGAGAATCGAATTCACACTACTGACAAGGTAATAAACAAGAATTGGGCACGCATCCAGCAGCAAACGGTATATGGGACTCCTGAAGAAGCACTTCATGGAATCAACGAGCAAAAGACAATCAACCTCTATGGTTGGATGAATGAACTTCATGATACCGAGCAAGAGCCAGCCTTCAAGTATATAGTAATGCAGCAACTTGTCAAGAAGTATGGCAAAGACAAGTTAATGCCACCTCCTGAAGTAGATGCCGAAATATTAGCTAAGGTTTCAGAGATTGTCTATACTGGCAATGGCATGCAAGAAGATGGGAATCCAATTAAGTTCTGGGACTTGTGGCAATCTGCTACTATGGCTGTGCAATCAGCCGAGAGTTTTACGGGGCATGGTTGGGTCAAGTATCCACAAGGCAGTGATCCTCACAAGTTAAAAAACGCCGTCCAAGGATCAGGGTGGTGTATAGCTTCTCTTGGCCTTGCCACTAGTTATCTTGAGGGTGGTGATGTCCATATATACTTTGATGGCAAAGCTCAGGTGGCCATGCGGGTTCGTGGGGATAAAGCAGATGAAATTTCTGAGAGATTTAACGACCCGATATCTACTTATGCTGCTGAAGTTGTTGAATATGCTGATGGTAATCGCATTATCATTGACGAAGGCACATCTGGGTATGAAGGATTACAAACTGCTTTAGAGATTAACAGTAAAATCGATACTGATCCAGATTACGCTAGACACTTTAATGAACAAATCAGGAACAATCCTGACATGTTTGGATATTTGAAGCGTGATTACAAAAAAGTTCCTGGGTATCGTACTGCATATGTTGATGCGATAATAGAATCATTCAATACAACTCTCACACAATTCTCCAGCAATGCAATTACTTTGATACTGGATAGTGTTGACAATAGTATACTTCAAGAATACAACCAACAGTTTTTCGAGGCAGCTAAAGCAACTTGCTTGAGGTCTGATGTATGGTTTTTAGAGAACGTTATTCTTGATCCTAATAATCAGAATCAAATTATAGTTAGATTGGCCACTGATCCTGAAGTGATCGCCCATGTTAAGCAGCTACATTTGGTTAAGAAGCAAGAAATGAAATATAATACAACGGGGCAGGGCCAAGCTGATCGATCTCCCACCTTAGATAAATGGTTCCAAGAAGACCCAGAGTTTTTTGAGGCAGCTAAGGATGTATTACTTGTTCGCATTGGTCCGGTTAACACTGTCGCGGGGGCTAAAGTATCACCAAACAAAGCCATGTTTATGTTGACTGAGAACAATACTCTTGTAGCTTCTGCTCCTGAAGTAATAGAAGCATTACGTCAGAAGACATTGCACTATCTGAAAAATAACCCTGATACTGTTAAAATGACTCAAGAAACGATGGGCAATCACAATAGGAGCACTGACATTCCTGAGCCGGTTGAATCTGCTGAATATGAGGCAATTGTTAATAACGTGGATAATTGGCTGTGGTTACTTTCACCGAATCACCCTCGACAGAATGGTACTCATTATCATACTGTGGGAATGCATAGCGAATATGATCTAAGTGAAATGCATGAACAAATTGATGAAAAGCAACGAATCAACCTGTTAGTTCAAAATATAAGTATAAAGCCCGAGAAGTTGTTAAGTAACCTGCAATGGCCTCTCAATCGTGAATTAGGACTTTCGAGTGCACTTACACGGATGCCTCGGCATATCTGGTCTGATCCACGTATTATGGATCGTGTTGCTGATCTTGTAGTTCCAATTTGGCAGCAATCAATTGAGACTACTCTTGATGAGCCTAAACAGGGACAGCCTTACAATCCATATGACAGTCAAAATCAGGACATGCTGAAGATGGGACATAGGTATATTGAGGCTTCTATCTTAGACGAAATGCGTCTATCTTCGCATCCAAGTATTAAGCAGGCTATTGAACAGTTGTATCACAACCCGCAATTTCTGTACAGTGTTGTCCGTCATCAGAAAGTACATCTGATTAAAGAGGCACAGAATGAGGAGGAAGCGATCAAGAGAGTATCTTTGCCTAATACTCCTATTCCTAATGATCCTAGTATTTATGAGTCTATTCGTGAGATGCGTAAAGAGGAAGCCAAGCAGTTCCTAACTAAGTTAAATGCTCACGAGTTTTCCAGGCGTCCACGTCGAACTGGGGATCTCGCTGGTGGCCTAGATATGATGGATGTTGTAGAGAAGCAGAGGATGGACATGCCAAAAGGTCAGATTAGGCGTAACTCGGAGAAGGTAAATTTCACGTCATTATCTCAGGATTTACAGGACGACCCAGAAATGCAGAAGTTTTTTGATGATCGATTTCATGATGAATTAGATGCACGCCGTTATGTTGGTGGTTTACAATCTCCATTTGTTATTCCTCGTCATTTGTGGGAACAAGAAGGATTCAAAGAGCACGAGAAAGATACGTGGATTAAGACCTTGTCTGAAGGATATTTTGACAATGTCAGAGCATATCAACATGATGAAGGTGCTCAGTGGTATCCTAATGCAGTTATAGCAACATGGTTGTCAATACCAGATCATTTGAAATCTGATCCAGAGATTCAACAAGCAATGGATAAGGCTATAGATCATATTACTCATTCGTTGCTGTACAATGTTCATTCGTTGCAGCACAATGGAGGAAATGTGTCTCAGAATATCATCGATGACTACAATAAGCATAAAGAAGTAATGCAAACAGGTGATTGGATGCAATCTCCTTTTCGTAAAATTCAAAGTTACGACCTAGATCAGTTTGTTAAAGACACTGAGATTATTCATACAATTCGTGAGAAATTATCTGCTGCTGGTTATGACAGCCCACTTCTAGCAGGGATAGATGAGCTTAACAAAGTGGCAGTCACATGTTGGAACGAGATTGAACTCGAAGTGAAACAAAAATGGCAAGAAGAACAAGATAAGTTCAAGCTTGATGATGTTTTCCCACCAGTACAGGCTACATCGTGGTTGGCACGGCTAGATCGGCGGGTTCGATCAACTACCCAAGGGCTAAAGACCCTTGAGTAGTTGATGTTATATGATAGGTCCAATCAGTAGGAACTACCTCTTTTTTGTTGTACTTGATCTTGAGCTTTCTCTTCTTCTTCCTTCTGGTGTCGCTTAATGGATCGCATTTTATCTCTGCGGCGTTTTTCTGATGGTTTCTCGTAATACATTTTGCGACGAAGATCACGCATAACCCCTTCACGCTCACAAATTTTCCGCAGACGCCGCAATGTCATTGAGATGTTTTCGTATCTTTTTGGAATAACCTTGATCATAACTCTTCCTTAGTTTGGGACAACTTTAACGTCTCTTGCTTTTGGCCCCTGGGAGCCAAAGCACAATTCAAACTCAACATGCTGATCTTCGATAATTGGTAGATTTTCTACATCTTTTTCGTGAACGAAAATATCTTGGTCACAATCTGGTGATGTGATGAAACCAAATTTCTTTTCACTATGAAACCATTTAACTATACCTTTCATTGTATCTCCTCATATATCTGTGTCTACTGTATTTATTCAGAATTGGACACAGATATTCCTGCTCATTCCTTCAAATATCGATATTTGCTTTTCACAGCCTCAGCCCTACCTATAATTATATCATGTGCGAACTCGGTATCGCTTGCAGCACGACGTGTTATTGATTCTTGTGACAAACAGGTACAAAGGAGTTTATACTCATCAACGAGCAAAGACCTCGCCATTTTCAATATATGGAGCGCTGTGGGCAATCTGTCGGGTTGTCCTGGTTCTCTTAGGACATACTCTACTGCGAGAAGTCCGAGAATACTTCCTTTTTGTTGTCGTGTTTCTGCCTTATTATACAGCTTCCCCATCAGGCTGAGGTCTCCAGCACTGGCGGCAAGAACAGCAGTATCAACTACTCCAAGTTTCATGTTTTTCTCTAAGTTTCTCATGTTAGGATTATAGCATATCTTCTACTAAAAGTCAACTAATAAAAATGACTGCCCGAGTAGTGGTCAACGTAGAGGATACGAGACATATCATCGAACAGTCAAGAGGGATGGCAAGGTCATTTATTGATTTTTCCGATCGTTGAGTCGGTAAACGACTGAATTACCTCCATTGCTTCTGATGATAATACAATTGTACTCAACCACTCTGGCGGGATATTTGAGAGTCCATTCGCAAGTCCTGCCAGGCTACCAGCAACAGCGCCGGTGGAATTAGCATCATTTCCTAGTGAGATTACTGAAGTAACACAGAGCCTAAAATCGGTCTCAAACTTACTATAGGCTGCCCATGCACTCCAGAAGCAATCTGCGACATCTTTGCCGCTTGCACTTTCTCTAACTATTATATCCCTGTTCTTCCAGTCTTTCAAGTTTTGTAAAACTCGAAAATACTCATCCATCTTCTTCGTCTTATAATAGTCCCCGAGCACGTCGAAGACCTTTTCAGGTTTTTGGGAAATGAGTGTTTTAACGATCAAACAAAAGATGGTGCAGGTTACTTTGGAGATTATCTCTGCGTGCGTTATTCCGCAAACCTGATGTACCTTTTCGATTATCACTTCCAGAGGATCGCAGACACAATCGAGTGCCACTGGCAGCATTCTTACGAGGCACTCGTTATCATTCTTTTCTCGGATACCACATTTGTCGGGTGGCATTCCGTTATTGTAGTTTTTAATGGCTGCAATCGTGACTTCACTCAAATCGGAGCAATCTTCTGATGCTCCCAGGTATCCAGCGATGAGGAAATCATTGAATTTTTCAACAATATCATCAGGCATGATGCCTCGACATTCGTTGATGCTAGCCATAGTGCATAAGGCAAGAGAAGAGGGGCCTTGATAAACCCCTGGTTCTTCTCCATCTGGTCCTATGATGAAGTTGATTTTCTGAGGTGGTACTTTTTTGCCCGAATAAGGGTAGCCAAGGGCATCACCAATCAGAAGTCCAACTATCGAACCTTTTATAATATCTTCCAATTCCGCATTCATACTCTATTATACCGGGTATAGTTGCGGAAATCAACCACAAACAGGAATTACATCGGGGCTGGCATTGGAGAGGGCTGAGATTCCATCGGCATCGGAGCTGGTTCTGCCATTGGTGCTGGCACATCTGCTTCCTCGCCTGGTAGTCCACCCATGTCATCCCCTAGGCCACCCATGTCGTCTTCTAGAACCTCATCGCCCGGCATTCCTTCTGGAGACATCGTCTGGTTTGTCACACATTCCACTGCTTCCTCTGGGCTGCCGCACAGGCTCACTAGAGCTTCCACCAGGTGCTGCTTCACGTCTTTATCGTTTCCTCCGACTTCGTCTCCTAGCTCGCCTCCTAGCTCGTCTTCCAAGCCTGGTTCTCCTAGACCTGGTTCTCCTAGACCTGGCTCACCGATGTCGCTAACACTATCGAACATTGGATCATTTTCAACTGGTGGCTCTGGCATGGGTTTCATACTGTCCATTCCACCACCAAATTGTGCTCTGCGAGTAATGTTCTTGCCACCATTTTTTACCACATCCGCGAAGATTTCCTGAAGAGTTGGCTCTTTTGGGTTATTCTTCAGTATTTTACTGATATCGAATTCGACTTTTGACTTCGCTGGTTTCCGCGTTGCAGCTTTGACAAAAGAATCCAAAAGTTTGCTGTTGTTATTTCCTGTTTTCATCATGAGAGTTAACTCCTTATAGATGCCAAGGGTTTATACGCTAAATTTGTGTCAATATCCTTTTTGAATTGTTGATTTTCACCAATTCGGTAATAATTTTCACTGGGGGATGGTTGTCTGGGTGATTTTGACAAGCCAGTTTGAGGATGCCTGCTGCCATTCGGGATGCCATTTTGCTTGCCATTGTGGCAACTCAGGATCGGGCAGTTTATTGTGTTGGAGCTGTTTGTTGTTATTCTCAACCCGGCTTTGCTCTGCTTCGTATTTTTTCCACTGCTCTAGTGCTTTTTCATGTGGCTTTAGCCAATCATACGAGTAAATAGGTGGAGCACTATATCCTCTACTCGTAAGATCATCTTTCTCCAATTTTTGTTGAATGTTTTGAGGTAGTCTAGCCCAGATGTTGTAGAAATGCTGAGGGTCAAGATTACCAAGATGCATTCGTATCTCATAAGACGTAGTAATAGACTTTGGATAAGCTCTTTCAACTAATTTTACAGCAGTATCAGGGTCTACAGATTGAGCCAGTCCACCAAGTATATCAACATGCATCTGAGATGCCATCGGGAATTTGCCTGGGTCTGCAAATCGATCTGATACGTCAAGGACAATCTCTTGGGCATCTTTTGGAAAATCATAAACCACATTCTTGTGCTTCTTGGCATCGTATCGACTGGTGTCTTTGAGCAATTCTAGCAACTCCGCGGCCACCTGCGGTGAATATCGCTCATGTCTTAGCTGGTCCTTTACCCACTCTCGCTCAACTGGATTATGACTCGATGTGCGCATAGCAACGGATAACGTGTCAGCAGCAAAGGCTCTGATGGTATCTGCAAATTCTTCACTGAGTAAACTTTTTAACAGCGGTATGTGTGGATCAAATGGAGGTTGAAGTCCAGAGATCATTTCATTAACAGCCGCGGGACTCCAGTTTTTACCCCCGTCTTCTTGAATACGAGCTTCAAGTTGGTGCATTGTGTCTTCTGATAAATGCTTGAAGTATTTATTGAAATTATCGCTACTCATCCTATCTTGTTCAATGTTAGCTAATAATTCTGATTCTGGAGATACTGAAAGAATCTGATCTTCAGAGTGCTCGTATTCTGGATGGTTCTTCAACCACTGACAAACGTATGGTCGATATTTGTCAATAGGTGGCTTATCTTGCTTGCCTTGTATTTGTTCTACTGCCCAATCTTCCTTACCACGATTAATGTTGTTTTCTTCATCAATACCTTCATAATCTATGTCAACGAGATTACCTGCTTCATCATAAACATGGTGGCTTTCATCCTGATCCCATATCTCTTGAATTGTCTCTTGATCTTCTGGGTTTACGTAATTCTTATCAGATACTTCAAGAGTAACATGAGGCCAGCCTTTGGCATCACGAAGGGAGAATATTTTTGTTTGTCCGTTATTTACTTGCTCAGCATACCCCTGTTCGTCTCGGCCTATGCAATGATGCATGATTGCACCTTCGTTGACAAGGTCTTCGACAGGAACTTCTACCATAATATATCTATTGCCCATTTCCTCGAAGTCTTTACCATTCCATCCTTTAGGGTATTTATAGGATGATGGGTGTCCCTCGCCTTGTTGTTCTTCCATCAATTGTTGCCAATTTTCTACTTCCTCTAAAGCACTATCCCAGTCGAGTTGGCTGATGTCAACACGTTGATGTCTGAGAACCCATTTGTACCAGTCACTTATCGCAATAACGTCCTGTTTTGAATTAGAAATGAACTCTTCAGGAGAGATATG
>Ga0075122_10002428_pt1 | contig 12293 bp, 6 predicted proteins | sample AntAceMetag02UKB_FD_69790 | JGI IMG/M metagenome (GOLD analysis project Ga0075122, IMG submission 69790) | Saline lake microbial communities from Ace Lake, Antarctica - Antarctic Ace Lake Metagenome 02UKB | ecosystem: Environmental > Aquatic > Non-marine Saline and Alkaline > Saline | place... | reverse complement strand
GTAATTGTTCCGTCGTTATCGTTTCCGCTTAAATCATATGCGGTGGATTCTGCTCCTTCTTCAAATCTCCAGTGTCCTATTATGTTGCTCGGGTTGATTGTTGTTGAGTAAGGCCATTCATTGGAAACATCATTAGGAACAGTCCATGAAGCATCAAGATAATTATTGCTTCCAGAATGAGAAACCGTTAATGTAGGCAATGAGGAAGCATTCCTGTCGGCTGTCACGGTTGAAACTACATTGCTTTCAAAGGTTTGTGCTCCAACAGATGCAACAATTTTATAATAATAAGTACTGTTGTCAGTGAGGTCAGTATCAGTGTAAGAAAGAACATTTATTGAAGGATAAGCAAGTATTGAAAAGGTTGAGTTATCTGTTGACCTATAAAGCATGAATCCTGATTCATCAGAAATATTATTCCATCTTAAATTAACCCCTCCTAAACTAGAGTTTAAAGGATAATCTGCATTATAATCTGCGGTAATAGTCAGGTATACTGTTGATAATTCACATGTGTTTGAGCTGTTGTTGCAAGAATATCCTGCTTGGCAATCAGCGTTATTGTAGCAATCTTGCCAGCCTCCAGAGAGACAGTAGTCCGTGTCCCCGTCATCGTCCTGGTCGTAAGTATTGTAGCTTCCGTGTGAGAATGCCTTGAATACCCCGTTGTCAGTATCAGTGCAGCTATCCATGCATGCGTGGACTGCTTCAGCACAAGGAATTCCAGAGGCGCTTCCGTCTGTACACACGTAAATGTATTTCCACCCAATTCCTGTTGCGTCAGTATCAATAGTTGAAGCCCACAATGCAGGATATAGACTGTCATCAGCATCCAGATAATACCATACGACTATGCTCGCGTCTGCCCTCACACTATCAGGGTAAGTATAACCATAAGGGTAAATTGCGAAAGTTGACCAAGGCTCAATCTGTTCATTCAGGCTCATTAAACAGCTCATTGCTAGTGTGGACCCAACTTCATTTGACGCTGTCTGTACATAACAGTCAGGGCTTCCATTGTTGCCGAGTTCCATTCCTCCAGCGGAGAGATTGAAATCTGCTTCATTAATGTCTAGTTTATCAGCCTCGTACAATGACATGTCTCCTGAGGTCCCGCTTAAATATAAGTTAGGGTCTGTGGCTCCTCCATCAATCTCAAATTGGAAGTTTGCATAATAGTTGTTCAGGTCGTAAGAGTCGCTTCTCAAATACATGCCGAAGCGATCGTATTCTGTTACGCTTGATTGTCCATAAGTTCCAGTACATTCAACATAAGCGAGGCCTGCTGCATCTGTGCCGGTTGTGCACGAATCTTCAGCTTCTCCAAGCGCAGCCCCTGCGTTGTATATATATGGAGTTGACCCGTTCCAAATTGTTCCGCTGGGTTTTGTAATTCTCCATTTGTAAGTGTGTGCTCCATCCAAAGAATCTCCTAATGATATGAAATAATAGATGTACCTGTTGCTGTAGCCTCCTGAAGCATAATTCCATGCACCCCAATAATCTCTTCTTATTGATATTGCCCCGCCGTTCTGCTGGAGGTCATTTGAGTTATCGATGTCGTTCCATTCAATTGGCTCCATTGCCTTCATGTTCAGTCTCATGGTTATTGGTTGAGTTGTTGCCAAACCCGAGTTTGCGAGAGTCATTGCTCCGACATTGAATGTGTCTCCTGCCTTCTTGTTTGATATTGAAGCCGTGGTGAATCCGCTTCCGTAAGTAAAATCATAAGTCACGTCCAGCGGACCAAGAGTAAAAGTTGTTTGCTCCTGGTCTGTGTGCCCGTCGCCGTCATTGACAGTAAACCTGATGGTGTATGTGCCAGGAAGCCATGCAGAGTTATTGTCCCAGCTGAGCAGGGTTGCGTTGGCGTTACAGCTGTTGTTGTTCTCGGGGCAGCTTGAGTAAAGCGTGGCAGTAAAAGTATTAGTGCTTTTTGTTAGAGTGCTTGAGGTGGAGTTAAGGCAAGGTCTCCAATTGGCATCATCAGGATCTTTAAATTCACAATAAACCATGTCAGTGGTCAGAGTAGTGTCGCTGTCAGTGATGTCAACTCCCAGTGAAAGGATTTGATTTTGGATAGGGTTGTTTGGGCTGATGCTCCAAGAGCCTGTGTCGATTATGGGGCTTGTGTTGATTGGAGTACAAGTCACAGTTGTTGAATAAGCCCCATTGTTTGCACCATAATCTCTTGCTAAGACTTTGAAAGTGTACTCTGTTCCATTTGTTAATCCGGTAACTGTTTTTGATGTGCTTGTGGTTCCAGTATAAGCATCACCTCCACTACCTCCATTTGGAGATTGGTCTATGTAATATTGTTGTACTCCTGAGGTATTCGCAACTGATTTCAGCGGACCTATTCTGAGGTTATCAAAGAGAGCATACTGTGCGAAATTTGCACCAGCTCCGTTTGACGAGTCGTCATAAACGACATGCAACTGATTCACTGTTTTTCCTGCTAAAGCAGACAAGTTGATTGCTATTGGCACCCACTCATCCATTGTTTCTATCCGCTGAACGTAGCTGTACCTGAAGTGAGTACTATCAGTAGCATCCATGTCTATATAGAAACCCAGTGGATCAGTAGTATCCAGAGAACTATCAATGTAAATATCATACTGCAGATAATCCCCGCTCTGGATGACATAGTTGTCTTCCATCACAATCCAATAAGCATAAGAGTTGAGTGAGCCTGTGTACCAATTTAAACTCTGCCAATACACAGGACTTGTAAATCCATCCCTGTTCCAATTTCGGAATACAAAGTGAGTATCCATATTAGCTGTATAGTCTACCACTGTTTCGAAACCATAAGAGTCATCCGCCCTGAACTGGTCAAAGGAATAGTTTCCGATGCTGTCCACTGCGTCAATAGTGTAATAATATGTTGTTGGATTGTCTGAAGGAGCAGACCATGATAAGATACACTGAGTACTGGTGTCAGCGCCCTTTGCTAATCCCGTAACCTGGTTTGGGGCAGCATTGTCAGTGGCATCCTCATCATAAAGTAAAAGAGAAGTTTCAGGATAAAGAGGAGTAACTTTGAAGTAATCCACGGAAGCATCAGGTTCATTGTTGTTGCTGATAAATCCTACTGCTCCTGAGGTATAAGTGGAATCATAATATTCAATGTAAAGGATATCGTCTACATAACATTGTATATGGTCGCCAACTACTTTCGCTTTAATTAAATAATAATGGTTTGTAGATATTGCTCGTGTTGCTTCTGCTAGTGTTGTAGTAAGACCTCCTGTTCCTCCTTTTGATAAACGTACTACTGAATCAACGTCCACTATTTGACATGTGTATCCTCCTCCATCATCCCTGAATGTAACTCCTATCTGGCTGGTGTCCCCGTTTTTCATTTTTGCTTCAACAATATAATCATTGCTTGAGGGAATTGTGTTATGCATCATTTCTTCAAAAATATTTCCGCCTGTGTCAGACACAAACCCAGAATTTGCCGAACTCCAGGCCCAGGAACCTGTTTTTGTGTAATCACTCAGAGTGTCTGTAGAAAAGTCATCAAAAATACCTCCTACTGGGGTATAAGGTCCATCTTCTGTAGTACTTCTATTAAGAATAAAATGTGTAAGTCCCTTGTTGTATAATCGTTTTACCTGCTGGGCACTAAAATAAGAATTGTTTATTGTAAATTCATCAATTTGGCCGTCGAAATATTGGCTAGCCCCTGCCCAATACCATCTTCCAATTTCTAGATTAACGTTGCTCGCCAAAAGTCCCGTTAACAAAGGAGTATCCTGGGTATAAGAAATTGTTTGTGAAACTCCATTTACATAAATTTTGAAAGAGTCTGTAGCCATATCCCAAGTTCCAAGAACATGAGTCCACTTGTTTTGGTAAGTCGCATCAGGGAATGAAACCTGTCCAACTATGTCGCGGTCTTCAGTATCATTAATCCCGAACCAAAGTCCTTCTTCATATAAGGTCAACAGGATAGTATGTCCTTCAGGTTCCCATTTTCTCAAAATATTTTGCCCATTACTGCCAACTGCCCAGGGGTCATCCGGATTAACCCAAGCGGAAACAGTGAGTGCGGTTTCTCCTTCGGCCAGAGATGCGCCAAGGTCCACATAATCATTAACTCCATCAAAATCAATACAATTTCCTAGTTTACACGTGGTTCTTGTTGTTGTATTGGTTACGGTTCCGTTGTTTAGAGGAGAGCTTGAGTCATAAGCTACTGCTCCGGAAGCTTCATCCATTTTGTAATACGCGAGCAAAGAATCACTAATGTACTTTGCTCTTATTTGCTCAGCAGTCAAAGCAGTATTGTAAACAGCGGCCTCATCAATTCTTCCATCAGTTATACTATCAGTGCCAGTATAAGCTGTTGTTCCTGGGCAACCATCCACCGCCCTTCCACCAATAAAAACAGGAATTGTTGGGTATGAGTGGATTGCTCCCGAAACTGTATTTCCTGTTGCCGCAAGTTCTCCGTTAACATAAATTCTTGTTTTTGTGCCATCATAAGTTCCTATTAAATGAACCCACTTGCCTATGTACTGGTCTAACGAATCCGTGGCAGTTGAAACAGTAGAAACCGTATTTGAAGCAGTTCGAATATGAAATGTCAAGCTGTCATCAGTATTATTGCCTGTTAAGCTCCATGCCTCGTAATTTCCAGGATCAGAAACACAGTAACTTCTTTTTGTCACGATTTGATGCCATCTTGTTACCGAGTCAAGGTTGACCCATGCTTCCACTGAAATTTGTGCTAGATTGTCAAAATCTGTGCTGGTTCCTACTGTTGCATATTTTGTTCCTGAGAAGTCAAGAGCCCCTCCTTTCATTCCTACAACATGGTAGGTTATAGGCAAATCATCACTAAAAGTTGCGTGATGACTATTACCGCTTGAATCAAAGAGTGTTGTTGAATCGCTTGCACCCTCATCAAAACTCCACCTCGCTATGATTGCACTATTAGGTATAATTTCATTCCCTTCTGGCGAAATAAGGTTTCCTCCTTCATCATAAGACTCTGACCATGATAAGTTGACCCTGTTGTTACTTCCTCCGCCAGTAGCAGTTAAAGAACTCAATTCTTTAGGCCCTGTTCTATCACGGGTTGTTATAGCAACAACATTAGAATAAGGGCCGGTGGACATATCCGTTTTTACTCTATAATAGTAGGTTGTGTTGTCTTCCAAACCTGTATTGGTATAGGTTTCAATGTTGGCTCCAAGCGTGGCGATGCTTGACCAAGTTGTACCATCAACACTCCTTTCAACATAAAAATTGTTTTCAACTTCATAATCAGAATCTGCCCAGTAAAGATAAACAGAAGTATTTCCTCTTTTATTAAGATATAATGCCCCCCCATATTCTGCCCTTAGGTTCACAGGGTCATTGTAGTTTCCCATAAAATAAGCAATTGTTCTTGCGTTTTCATATTGTTCAGGGTTTAGTGCAGGAAAATAAATTTCCTCAGTATTTTTTCCTATTCCTGCTTTTTCCAAGAATAATTCCCAATCACTGCTAATGGTTTGTCCAGAAGTATTTTCACCAAAAGAGTAAATAAAAAGGCTAAAGAAAATTAGCGAAATTAGTGTTAAAACTATTTTTTTGTTTAGCATTTTCCAGACTCCAAATCGATTTCACTGAACTGAACGTGTACTCGAGAATTGTTTTATTCTCCCTGTTTAATATGTAAATTAGTTTTATATATTCTTATGTTTTCTTCATTAAAAACGACTTTTAAAAAATCGCAATTTTGTTCAGGAAACTTTATAGTGTTTCCTTTGAAAACAAGTTCTTTTTGTACTAAAACATAATCCGCGGGAAAATATTCTTCGAGAATTTTTTGTTTGTCACTGCACTCTGCAAAGAAAAATGAGGCGGTCAGTAAATTCATTTCAGGCGAGCACCCAAAACGAGTGGATGTTGTACACGCCACCTGTCTTCTTGTAAAAACACTAATTGGTTTTGAAATGTAAGGGGCAGCAAGAAAAAAGTCGGTTTTATTTGTGTTTTCGTTTATCCAATTAATTCCTCTAAGTTCAGAAGAGATTATGTTTGAATCAAAAGATTCAGTTTTAACCGAAGCAGAAGCCACGATAAGAAAGCTCAGAACAACTGCAGAAGCCACGAAAAAACAGGTTTTTTTCTTATTTTCAAAACCAAGCTTTTGAGAGGCAATATTGAAGATTTTCCAAAGAAATAAACCAGCAGAAATCAGAAGAAAATAGCCAGCGAAGAAAACTAGTCTCTCAGTCGGGATTAGTACTCCTCTTCCAAAAAAGAGTCCTAAAAAAGCAAGTGCCGAGAATAATATTGCGGATAAAAATATTATTGAAAAAGAAGAATTTTCGTTATGTTTGAAGTAATTCCATGTAAAAAAAACAAGTGAAATTAATCCAAAAAGGAACAACACCAAGCCTAAGTAAGAATCCAGAAAAGGTATTTGCGGGGAAAAATTTTGCTTAAAGAGCAATTGATCCATAATAAAATCAGCAACCGCAAAAACGAATTCAAAACCATAATTTGAATAGAGTGAAATTAAGTCAGCGCCAATTTGAATAAACAAAAACAAAATATACATAACGAATAATGTTCCGAAAAGCGCCGTGGTTTTTAGGATTGGTTTTATGTTTTTTTTGAGGAGTTCTGGTGAAAAAACAAGGAAAACAAGAAGTGAAAGCAAAGCAATTATTACTACAGGAGGATAAATAAAGCCGGAAATAAGCATTAATGCGACAAAGCTTTTTTGATTCTTTTTTTCAGTTATGGCGTTGTGTCCTAACCAAATGAGAATCGGGAGCAAGAAAAGTGCAAAGCTTGAAGCAGTCAATAAAACTGGCCCGAGCATTAATTGTGAGGATGGAATAAAAAACACGAATAGAGCACCAATAAACGCACAATACTCATGGCTACATAATTTTTTTAGCAGTATAAAAGTTGCTGCAAATAAAAGCAGGGAAACAATCCAAGGAAAATACAGCGGTAGATTAATCGGATTTATTAAACCAAAAAGAGTTGCGGAGAGTAATACTGCTGTGTATCCTGCTTGAAGATCTGCAGAATTAGTTTGTTCTTGGGAAAAACTTTTTTCAGGAGACGGAGTATATGGGTTGCCAAGAAAAATTGTTCCTGTTTCAATGGACTTTTGAGTAATAGCAATATTGTCATAACTGTCAGAGTGAAGCGGAAGACCAGTTTCTAAATGAGGCGATTCAATAATCAAGAAACTGAGGATAATAACGAGGCCAATCATAAAAAATTCTAATTTTTTTCCAGAATTCATTGCACTATAGACTATTATGAAAAAGCTTTTAACTTGAAAGTTCATTGTAAAATAATGGATATAAAAAGTACGGGCAAGTTAATCCGTATCATCAACCGAGTGGCAAAATTTTCAAGAGCAGGAAACTGGCTTCCAAAAATGTATTCGACTGCCGGGTTGGCATTGCTTTTCTTGCTTTTCTTACCCCTTAATAATTATAATTCTACATTGTTAATTTTTCTTGTATATCATGCAATTACTCTTGCATATGCTCACATAATCAACTCAGTAGCTGATTTGAAAATAGATGTTGCAGCGGGTAAGAATTTTGGAGTAACTGATTTTCCAAAGTATGCTGTAAACTTAATTTTGGGGTTGTTGGCTATGGGGATGTTAATAATTCCTTTTTTCTTTGGAGGAGTTGTTTTTTCAGTTGGATTAATAGTATTTTTCTTAATTACTTTTTACTCTGCAGAGCCATTGAGATTAAAAACAAAAGGAATTTTTGGTCTAATTTCGGTTTCACTTGTTACAGCTGCTTTACAGTTCTTGATTTTTGTTATAATAATTAATAAACAATTCGAGCTGGGTTTTTATCTTGCAGGATTTTTATTTTTGGGACAGCTTGTTTTGGAAGCCATGCATCAGATAGATGATTTTGAAAATGATAAAAAGCAGGATGCAAGGACTTGGGCGGTGCGGACAGGAAAGAAGAATGCCAAGTTTTTTTTGAAAATATCGATTATGTTTTTTGGTTTGTATCATTTTGTTTCTTTTGCATTTGGGGTTTGGAAAGGCGGGTTGATTTTTGTAATTGTTTTGCTGACTTCAATTCAATTAATCGTTGATTCTTTAAGAGTGGCGGTGAATTAGTATGTTTGATGTTGCGGTTATTGGTGCAGGACCTAGCGGAGCAGTAACAGCATGGCAATTAGGGAAAAATTGGAAAGTTGCTCTTATTGAAAAAGATGAGTTCGCTGGAAAAAATAATGTTTGTGCTGGAGGCATTGCAATCCATACTGCAAAAAGAGTCGGATTGCCTGATTCTATCGTTGAAAAAAGCACTAAATATAATATTGTTAAGGATAATGAAAAAATTGTTTCAAAAAGTAAATCTGATGTGTTAACTGTTCAGAGAAAAAAATTTGACAATTTTCTGGCAAAGAAAGCAGCTAAAGTTTGTGATTATTACCCGTCAACAAGAATAGATTCTGTTGAAAAAAACAATGAAACTTGGATTTTAAAATCTGGAAAAAAAAAGTTTGAGACAAAAATAATTGTTTTTGCAGATGGCCCAGTAAGCAAATTAAGAAAAGAACTCAATATTGGTTTTCAAGTAACTAAGGATAATTCCTACGGAGCAATAATACGCGATTTTAAGGTTAAAAATACAGGGGAAAATTTGATTTTTGTTTTTGATGAAAAAGTAACTCCTTTTGGTTATGGCTGGCTGTTTCCAAAAAAAGATCAGGTTAATGTAGGGTTAGATTTTTTATCAACCAATAATTGGAATGCGAAAAAAGGACTTGATTATCTGATTAAACAATATTTTCCTGAACTAAAAAACAAGAAGCCATTTAATGAACAAGGAGCTATTATCCCTGCAAAAATAGCCAAGAAACTTTATGATGAAAAGGGGTTAATTGTTGTGGGCGATGCTGCCGGATTTGTGAATCCGTTAACAGGAGATGGAATGAACCCCGGAATTGATGGTAGTTTTATAGCTAGCGAAGTGATTCATAATGCACTTACAAAAAAGGATATTACTTTAATTAAAAAATTTGATGAAGAAATTAAAAAAACTAATTGGTATTGGCAGTATAGAGCAGAGGCATTTTATTTTCCGTTATTTAAAGTTCATCCAAAAATATTTAATAAATTTGTGAAACGGGTTTTTACACCGGGCTTTTTTAGTTTTCTCATACCTATAACTGTTAGGTTGCTTAAGAGGTAAAAAAGAATGATTTCATTTCTGAATAATCTAAAAATACTGCTTAGACCTCAAAGCTGGCTAACAGGGTTAATATCGAATCTTTTCTTTATACTGATTTACTTAATATTTATTCAAAACAGCAAAGAACTAGTAATATTAGTGCTTGTTTACATTGCTTATCAAACACTTATATTTGTTTACAGTTATTTACTAAACACTATTACTGATGAAAAAATCGACAAGATTGTTAACAAAGAAGTTGGTTTGGGGAAATTCCCAAAATGGTTTATTTATTCTTTACTAATAATATCTGGTTTGGGTAGTTTTGGGATAACTGTTTTGTTTAATCTTGCCGTTATTGGGTTGTTAGAGTTAGGGTTAGCTACTTTTTATTCAATCAAACCAACTAGATTAAAGGAAAGGGGCTTTTTGGGCATTATTACTGCAACAGTAGGTTCTGTGACTCTACCTTTCGTGTTTTTTATTAGTATTGTCGGGGAGAACCAATTAATGGCAGTATATTTTACAATAATAATTTTCTTTATGCAAATGATAAGAGAAGTGCTTCATCAGATACAGGATTATCCAAATGACCTGAAAACCAATACTAAAACATGGGCTGTTGAAGTCGGAAATAAAATTGCAAAAGGTTTCTTGAGGTTAATTGTGGCAGTATTCTTACTAAGTCTGATTGGTTCATTTGCTTTTGGGTTTTTTCAGGGGTTGTTCATTAGTGTATTAGGAGTTTTATGGACAATAAATTTACTGTTTCACTCAATGGAAGTTTCGCTTAAAACAGACGCATAAAGTTTTTCGAGATTTTTAATCATTTTTTTTGATTCAAATCTCTTGCTTGATTCAAACGCATTTTCAGAATAAATTTTTAATAATTTTTTGTTTGAAAGCAATTTTTTTATTTTTTGAGCAAGTTCCTTTGAGTTGCCCGGTCTGAATAGTTCTCCATCATAGCCTGATTCAATAATTTCTGGCAAACCTCCGATTCGGGAGGCTATTACCGGAGTACCGACTGAAAGAGATCTCAAAGCGACTATTGGTAAAGGATCAAACCAAATGGATGGAACAATAGTTGCAAGAGATTTCTGCATACTTTTGATGAGTTTTTCTTCTTTCACAAAACCTTTGAAAATGACATTTTTCGGGCTTTCGGGCATTTTTCCTCTTCCGTAAACAATCAATTTAACCCCATTAAATCCTCCTTTACCCCACGCATCAAGCAAAATATCAAGACCTTTGTGGTTTGCTATACCTCCCGCAAAAACAACTTGGTTACTTTTTTTAACTGCAGATTTGACTTTGGTTACTCCTGTATAAAGAACCGTGGTCTTGCTATGTTTGAATGCACCTAATTCTTTGTTCTTTTTCCCCAAAACCAAAGAAACAAAAATAACCAAAGAAATATTTTTTGAAAATAGATTTAGGGTGTTTGTTCTCAGATTATTTACAAAACCAAGATTTTCTTTTATTTTGTTATTTCTTAACAAACCTTTAAGCGGATCAACCCAATAATAATCATAAACTGTATGGACAACAGGAATTTCTAATGACTTTGCTGCAGAAAAAACAGCTAAAGAAAAACCTGCAAAATTGTTAACATGAATAACATCTGGTTTTTCTGACTCAAAAATCCTTTTCAGTTTAAAATAAACAAAAGGATTCCAAAAATCTATTAAACGAAAAGAAAACTCCCGAAGTTTTTGAAACAATGTTTTTGATGGAATTAAAAAAGTTTGAACAGAACAAACATTGGAAGGAGAAATACTGTAAACTTTAACTCCTTTAACCGAATTAACTTTTGGTTTTGTTCCACAAGAATTTATTAAAATAACTTTGTGTTTTTTTGATAATGAAAATGCTTGCTCTGAAGAAACTATTTCAGCTCCGCCAATATTAAATTTCCCGAATAAATCAGTTATAACACAAATTTTCATTCAATCACCTTAGAGAATTGTTTTGTTATTTTATCTGAAAACAACTGTAAATCGAATTGTTTTGCTAAAGTTAAAACAACTCTTTCAGCACCACCTGCGTTTTCTATATAATCGTGGAATATTGCAACACGCATAATGAGTAATAGGTTGGAGTAATTAATAAGATTTAACCGCTTAATACATGCATGGCAGAATCCGATTTTAGTAAAATTTTCAGAAACTCATTCATTCTTGGTTTTGGACACTTAATAAGTGCATTGCTGTTGTTTGTACTGTTATTATTAGTGGCTAGGTTTTTAGGCCCTGTAAGTCTTGGAAAATATAGTTTTGCAGTAGCGATTGCCGCAGTTCTAACTGCTATTGTGGAATTAGGACTGGATAATTTAACAGTCAGAGAAGTGGCACGTGATAAAAAGCTTTCTGAAAAATATTCAAAACACTCATTTATTGCAAGAATAATTTTATCCGCGATATTACTAACAATATTATTTTTAGTCATATTATTTTTTGGTTACTGGGACGACGTATTCATCATACTGACCATTTCTGTTTATGCACTCATGAAAACGGTTTCAATGTCATTTAAAACTGTTTTTCGTGCACATGAAAGAATGGAATTTGAAGCAATGCCGCTCACAGCAGCCGCAGTAATAGTAGCTTTTTTAGGAGGGATTTTTCTTTATTCAGGATTCGGAATAAATGGCGTCGGAATCGCATTTATGTTAGGAGGAATATTTGAACTTGGCATTAGCATACTTTTTTTCCGCAGAATGTTTTCAGGAAAAAAAGTAAGTTGGGATACTGGGTTTTTCAAAAAAATTATGGCTAACGCAACCCCATTCTGGGTAAGTGCATTACTTATAGCAGTTTATTTTGCGACAGATATTGTAATGTTGTCTTTTCTTTTGGGTTCCGAGAAAGTTGGAATTTATAGTGCGGCATACCGCCCAATAATTGCAACTCTCTTTATAGCAGGCCCAATATTTACTTCACTTTACCCAAAACTTTCACAGTTTTCAAAACAAAAAAAAGAATTTAACAGGATTTTTTGGAAGTCTATTAAATTATTTTTAGGAATAAGTCTCCCTATTACTTTAATTTCAATAGTTTTTTCACAAGAATTAGTCTTGTTGCTTTATGGAATCGGATTTAATGAAAGTGTAAATGT
>Ga0075122_10002427_pt1 | contig 12296 bp, 16 predicted proteins | sample AntAceMetag02UKB_FD_69790 | JGI IMG/M metagenome (GOLD analysis project Ga0075122, IMG submission 69790) | Saline lake microbial communities from Ace Lake, Antarctica - Antarctic Ace Lake Metagenome 02UKB | ecosystem: Environmental > Aquatic > Non-marine Saline and Alkaline > Saline | place... | reverse complement strand
CTTTAATTATTAAAGAAGAGGCAAATGAAAAAGATATTACTAATCACTTAAACGCAATGCCTGCGAAAGATATTTTAGCAATTGAAAAAGAATCAAGGATTTTAATTAAGAAATCGAATGCAGAGGTTAGTGAATTACAAGAATTTATTAAGCAATTACGTCAGAGTGCTAATCTCGCAAAACGAGATGGCGACACAGACAAATTTAAAAAAGTAAATGAAGCTATAAAAATTTTAATTGAAATTGAAAGACAATTATCTCGATTTGTTTTAGATGAAAAAGGTATATTAATTTCTTCACTTAGAGATGAAGCAATACAGGGTGGTAAAAAACCTACAACTAAAACTAGTAGTATAATGGGTCAGGAAGGTCTTTCAGATTCTATTGATTCAAATCCAAATATATAATACTTCTAATTAAAGAACACTGACTGTGTGTTTAGTAAGTCCATTATCATCTGTTGCTAAATAGTGTCGTACTAGCTCACCCGGTTTAAATTCTTCTTCAGAAATTCTACCATTATTAACATTATTTGTCCAAAGTATGTGTAATTTACCGGTATTTTCATCAAGTAACTCAATTAGAGCAGTTTCTAAACCTCGTTTTCTTGCTTGTTCAATTATGTCTGGATGGAATTCATTTGGTGCACCAACAATATTATCATCAGCAACAACTAGTTGAGGGAATATTTTAGCATAATCACCTGAAATAAAACCACCGAAAATTTCGCCAGGATTTAATTGTTCCCAACCAATTTCATTTAAAGGTCTATATTTCGTAAATTCAGATAAACTAGCACTTGTAATTGGCTTAATTTCTGTTAACATATTTGAAGGTGTGTAGGTAGTATTTTCTTGTGGTTGATATTGTTCGGCAGGTATATCTTCAATTGTATCTGCATCCCATTCTTCTGAAGAGCCATCTAATTGATTTTGAGGTTTAACTCCTGAATTTCTTAAATCTTCCAAATCACTGATTCTTTGTTCTTGTTTTTCGGCTACATCTTTTAATGTATTTGTTTCACCTTGACCAATAAATTGTTCATTTCGTACATATAGAAGTTTTTCTGCAAGTAAATCTACTTGTGCACCAATTGTTGCATTATTTACAGCACCTTGTCCACGTTCAACCGCAGCTAATCGTTGATTTAGTCCTTTAATTGCAAGCCTATCCTCAAAAATAACTGCATTTAGCGGTTTTACTTTGTAACCTTTGTTTTGTTCTACCATTTTATTTCCATTCTCCATTAAAATTTTCAGCATCAGTTCCAATTGCGTTAAGTTTGGCATATAAATCAGGTTTCATACCAACACCTTTTGGATTTTCTAAAGCATTAATTCTTTCATCTTGATTTGTAAGATTTTTTAAATCTTCTTCTCGATCGGTATGTATTTGGCTAATTTTTTCATCTCTCGCAAAGAATTCATCACCGACTGCTATCATAGTCATTCTAAATTCGTCTTGAATATATTTAATTAAATCATAATTTGTAGACATCCCAATGTAAAACTCATTAGCTACGGTTTCAAGTTCTTTAATTTTAATATTATTTCGACCATATCTTTCTAGGTTTGAAATAATTAACTTTTTAGTGTCATCAAATTTACTTTGTAATAAATTAAGACTTTCAATATCTTCTTTTCTAACAAATGTGTTAATAAATGTTGGTAACATTGTTGCAAATTCTTTAAGTTCAGTATTTAGTTCATTTACTAATGTAATGTACTCAGGAGAGTCCTGCGGTGCCTCTTTTAATTTTGAATATATATTACTAACGTCTTGTTTAAGTTTTGTAATAGCTTGATAATTTTCATCAGTTTCTTGTGATAATATCTGCGATACAGTATCTACTTCGGTTCCAATTTCTGTAACTTTTGCAGCATTTTTGCCCATGTTTGTTTCATACATTTTAAGTTCAATTCCTTGTTTTTCGGATTTATCTCTTAACAACGCATTTTCTTCTTGAAGCTTTTCAATATCAATATAATTTTTTTGAATACCACTTACGTCAATAAAAGTAGGTGTTTCTTTTTTTGCATAATCTGTGGGAGGTCGAGTACTTTTAGGTAAGTCTTTTACTTGATCTTCAAATCTAAAATCTCCTATGTCTCCGAAATTTTCAGTTATTCGTGTTTCGCCTTGTGTATAATCTGATTTAGGTAGGGTATCGTTAGGTAAATCAGTTAATTGATCTTTAAAGCTAAAATTACCTATATCTTCGAAATCTGTATTTATTTGTTCGTCTTTCATTTTAGTTATTTTTTCCTATTGCCATTATTAAATCATCAAGTTCAGCATTAACTATCAGCATAATTGGCTCAGTTTGTATTGGAATATTTTGATTTGTTGCTACTTGTTCAGTTTTCTGTTCAAGAGTTTCTGTTACTTGTACTGGTTTTGGTGCAATTTCTTCAACAGGTTGAGTATTGTAATCCTTTTCCCATTCAACATCAAATTCTTCTTCTTCTAGTTTTTTTGGGTTTCGTATATTACCATGCATACTTTTAAGTCCGTTAATAGTATTATTATTTTTATCGGGTTGTTTTACAACCTGTTTAGTTGGTTGGTAAACGGGTTTATAGTTATATGTTTTTGAGGAACAGCTTTATCAGCAGTTTCAAAATGATTATCATCAATATAATTTACGGTAAGAGGTTCTTCAAATGGATGAGGTGGTGCTTGATAATTAGTTTGTGGATTTACAACGGGTTGAGTTGCGATTGGAGTTTGAGGAACTGCATTCGCAGCAGAGTCAAAATAATCGTCAGGTTCCCATATATACGCATTTTCATCTATTTTAATTGGCTCTGCATCTTGATCAAAAGGATGAGGTTGTGTTGGATAATTAGTCTTTGCAGTTTCAAATGAATCATTAAGTTTTGGAAATGCGTTTTTAAGTTGAGGTATTTCTTCCACAACTTTTTCAGAAGGTTTTTCTGGATTATTTAGATTATATTGTTTTATGTGTTCTTTAATGTCTTTAACCTGTTGTTTATCTACCATTGTTATTTATGAGTGGCACATATTCACTTATAAACCTTCCGATTTGTGATATTTTACCAAATAATCTCAAAAATTTAAAAGAAACATTTATATTAAACTGTACCCTACAAATTAAATGGCAGAAAGCACAATTGGCAATGCTTCTATTAGTTTGAGCGATTCATTAGGTTTCCTAAAAGATTTTGGATTTTTTGAAGTCGTTGTACCCTTAATTTTAATTTTTGCAGTATTTTATGGAATATTATTACAAACTAAAATATTTGGTGCACCGGATGATAAGACTACACCGCTTTATGCAATCATCTCGTTTGTTTCAGCATTTTTAGTTATTGCTTCAACAGATGTAGTTCAAATGATTAATGAAATTATTCCAAGTGCATCTTTATTGTTGGTAATTACTGTTTTAATTTTAATGATGTTAGGTATGTTTGGTGTAACCTTCCATGAAAAAGATTTCTTAAAAGATGGAATTGGTTGGTGGGGCAAATTAGGTGTATTTATATTAATCATTGTTTTCCTTGGCGTAATTGATATGTCTATGGAAAAAGTAGAAATTCCAGTTATACATGATATTGCTAGTGGTTTTGTCGACGATGGAGATTCTGGTAGTGGTTCAGGCAGTAGTAGTGGTAGCTCAACAGATAATATTGATGTTGAATATTATGTTAATTTAGCCATAATCCTTGCTTTAATGGTTGGTTTACCTATAGCAACGATATACTTTATAGTGCATAAACCAAAATCAGAATAATGGTATCATTACTTTCAGGAGTTGATTTTCTTAGAGAATTCGGCGTGTTTACCGTCGTATTTCCATTTCTTTTAATTGCAACAATTTCATATGGTATTTTATCGTATGTAAAACCTTTTGGCGAAGATAATTTTGTAAATGCAATACTCGCATTTATTATTGCGTTTATGGCACTTCAATTTATGCCCATTTTAATTTTCATACAATTAATTGTACCTTATATTATGGGATTTTTTTTAATCATGTTTTTAGTATGGACTTTGTTTAAATTTCTAGGTGCAGACGATGCAACGCTGAGTGCTGTTTTAAAGCATCCAGCAGTATATGGTGTGATTATTGCTGTTTTGTTAATCGGTGTTTTTGTTTTTCTAAGCGAGAGCTTCCCAGTATTAAGTGTGGATAATCAAGGCGGATCAATAAGTAGTTCAGGTATTAATGATGGTTCTGGATATGATAAAACAGATAGTGGACAAAATATCATCGTTACCGAGACAGATGATGGAACTGTTACAATTATTGAAGGTAGTGATTCTTTATCAGATGATCAAGATTTATTAAGAAATACTATTTTCCATCCAACAATATTATCTTTACTTGTTATGTTGATTGTATTTGGAACAGCATCTTATTATATAATGGTAATTAAGGTAGCTTAATCTTAAGCGTAGTCTTTTCGAATTTTATCAAGAATTTTTGTTATATCGCCTTTAAATTTCCACATAACTCTTGATAGTTTATCTAATGGATTACAGTGAACATGTGATGTATTTGCAGGTATTATTAATCGGTCGCCAGACATAAGATGTTCTTCTTTGATAAGTTCCTCTTTATTAAAAAATTTGATTATGGACTCACCTTCCATTTGAAGTAATTGTTCATCAACAGGTCTTTGGTGTTTTTCTAATTCTTTCCAGGGTTTCAAATCTAAAATACCTATGCTCAATTTTTTATCATAAATATTAATGCGAATTTGTCCTTGTGGCAGTGTATATATTTCAACCATAATTACTTAGAAAATATATCTTTAAAATAATTTATTTGTTTAAGACTTCTTAGTTTTTGACTTTGTTTTAGAAACTACGTTTGATAATTCTTTTACATTGGAGGTGAAGGTTGGCATTACTTTTTCCCAAACTTTTGTTAATGCTTTGATTTCAGTATTAACATTACCAATACTTTTATGATATTCAGTAACTTTGCTCATAATTGCTTTTTGCGTTTGATCTAATCTTTTTTCAAGATGTTCTACATTTTTATTCACATCAGTTATTTTAGAATCAATCGCAGTTTTCCATTTATCCAATTTATTTATTTGACTAAGTACTTTCTCGAACTTTTCATCAACAATACTATCTACAATTTGTTCAATATCATCAGTCATAAGAGTAACTTGTTCTTCAGGATTTGTTTTGACAGGCGGTGTAAGCATAGTATCTGCTGCCGGAGGTGCTGGTGGCTCGGGAATACTTCCTAAGGGTGGAGGTGTTCGTGTAGGTAAGTCCGGTAAATTTTGAATAGATAAATTTGGCGGAGGAGTTAAGTTCGGAGTATTCATTTGAGGCATATTTGGTGGATTCATTGGAGGCATTCCAGGCATTTGTGCAGGCGGTCCAATTGGTTGATTCATCGGAGGTAAACCTGGCATTTGTGAAGGTGGTGTAATTGGTTGATTCATCGTAGGCATTCCAGGCATTTGTGTTGGAGATGTATTTAAATTTGGTACAGGTGGTAATTGTTGTCCTCCACTAAAATCGGGTATGGGCATATCTTGTGGGTTAGTTGCGCCAAACATTTGTGGTTGTTCAATTGGTAAGCCTTGTGGCCCTGGAAGGGTCATGTCTGGTCGAGACATATCAGGCATGCCTGCGCCAGGTGGAGGTGGGAAAAAATTATCTTGTCCGCCAAATGCAGGAGCTTCTGGAAGAGCATTACCTGGATTATTACCTTTTTTCTTTAAGAAGTCGAGCATTCCCATTTCAATTATATACTATAATATATATTTTAATATATATAATTTTCCTATTTTCGGCGCTTCATTTTTTCATTAATCATCTCTTCAACATCATCTTTATCAAGCATTTTTAATGGATTTAATATTTCAACATATCGTTCCAACACTCGAACAGAATCAATGCTTGCAAGCTTTTCCATATGTTCAGCAAACCGATCTAGTTTTTCAGAATTCTCTTGCATTTCTTGTCTGAGGTCTTGCGCAATTCGATTAAATTTCTCAGACTCATTTGAGAATTATTATTAGTTTCAACTAAATTATTCTCAATCATTTCTAAATGATTTCGTAAATTATCGATGCGTTCTTCAAATAATCGAAGTTTTCTGTTTATTTGTGCTAGATTACTTGTAATAAGTTCGCTTTGTTCAGTTTCATTATTTAATTTATTTGCCATTTTCCAAAAAACTATTATATCTTCAATATTACTTAATTATATATAGATAAAAATATTACGTAGTCCTATACAATGGTAAAAACTCCCCCTCCCCCTGAAAAAACTTATAAACTTATTTCTGATGCTAATCAGAAAATATTAGTTATTAATTATAATCAGTATGCGATAACCCCAAGTATCGAAGAAAAAGCATTTTGTATGTCGCAAGTAATTAATTTTATTCTTGAAACTGGAGAAATTACTAAATTAGTTTTTCAACAAAGAGAAGATTTTGTTTACTCTGAACAACAAGCTGAAATGCTTTCACAAATAGCGGAGTTTATTAAATGGATTACTGATGAAGCAAATGTTCTTGATATTCACACACTAAGTCAAGGTTGCTCTTCGTGTTATACAAATCGATATAATTTTATGCGTATTTTAGTGATGTCCGAATTAAGAGAAGACCCTCTCGCAGCATACTTGCATTTGCTTGATATTTTGCAAAAAGAAAAAGCCACAGTTAAACTTTGTTCAAGTTGTAAACGCAAGAATGACGAATATGTGAAATTACTTGAAAAAATTATAACTAAAATGTCTAGATTAAACTTAATTAAACAAGCAATACCTTTATTGAAAGATTATGATCCAAATACTCGTGAACTTTACAAAACTTTTTTTTCACCCGCAATTAAACCAAACTTTTTGTTTGCAAAAGTAACTAAATCCTATCCAATTGGTGCTAAGGAGCTTAATGCGTATGATATAGGTGATGCACGAGTAGTAATTCTTCGTAAAAAAGATGAAATTCGACCAGTTTATCATATGCTTCCGCCTGAGTACGATTTATTAGAAGAACAATATGAAATATTAGGTCATGCTAAAGAAACTCTTGCAGCACATAAACCAACACATTCAGAATTTGTTGATCCTGAACGTACTAGGGAAGTTTTTATGAAAGTTGGTAGAGATTTACTTTCAGATTTATTTAAGTCAAAAGAAATTAAAGCAGATGTTAAATTATTAAATAAAATTACAGATATTCTTGTTAGATATACTATTGGATTTGGTCCTATTGAACTTATTTTAAAAGATCCAAAAGTACAAGATATTTCAATTAATTCACCTGCTTATATGAATCCTTTAACAATTATTCATGCAGATTATGGTGAGTGTATAACAAATATAACTGTAACCTCTCGTGATGTTGAAAGTTGGGCTACAAAACTACGATTAATTTCAGGCAGACCTTTAGATGAGTCCAATCCAGTTTTAGATACAGAATTACTTTTGCCAGGATCACGAAATAGAGTCGCTATAATTCAACAACCATTAAGCCCAAGTGGAATTGCTTTTTCTTTCAGAAGGCATCGAGATAAACCTTGGACATTACCGTTATTCATAAAAAATAAAATGCTTACACCTCTTGCAGCAGGACTTTTAAGTTTCTTTATTGATGGTGGTCGAACAATGTTAATTGCAGGAACACGTTCTGCAGGAAAATCCAGTTTATTAGCATCATTGTTAATACAGATTATGCGTTCAGTTAGAATTATTACTGTGGAAGATACTTTAGAATTACCTGTGCACGAATTAAAGAAACTTAATTATGATATTCAGTCTTTGAAAGTTCAGTCAGTAATAACTGGCGGTAAGCAAGAAGTTTCTGCAGCAGATGGAATTCGAACAAGTCTTAGAATGGGTGATTCGAGTTTAATAATTGGAGAAGTTCGTTCTGAGGAAGCTCTTGCACTATACGAGGCAATGAGAGTAGGTGCTTTAGCAAATGTTGTTGCTGGAACAATACATGGAGATAGTCCATATGGTGTATATGATAGAGTTGTCAATGATTTGAAAGTTCCACCTACAAGTTTCAAAGCTACAGATATAATTGTTGTTTGTAATCCAGTTAAATCTATTTCAGGTATTGGTCGAGAGCGAAGAATTGTTCAGATTACAGAGGTTCGTAAAAATTGGGAAAAAGACCCAATGGCGGAGCATGCTTTTGTTGATTTAATGGTATATAACCCAAAGACAGACCAACTAGAACCTACAGATGCATTGATTCAAGGAGAAAGTGATATTTTGAAATCTATTGGATCAAGAATTCGTGAATGGGCAGGAGATTTTGATGCAATTTGGGAAAATATTGAACTAAGGTCAAAAATTATGGATGTAATTGTAACTCTCGCAAAAGAACAAAACAAATCAGCACTTCTTGAAGCAGATGTTGTTGTACGAGCAAATGATGAATTACATAAAATTATTGAATCAGTTAGACAAAATACAAATAAAACAAATAATAAAGTTATTTTTAATGAATGGCTTGCGTGGTTTAAACATTTAGCGCAAGGGGTCGAACCCGATGAGCCAAATATTCAGAAAGTATATTAATTCTGTACTCTTTAGAATACAATGGAAGTGGATATGGGTAAATATGAGCGTGAGCTCGAAAAGGAGTTAAACCCATCTAATCAACCTAAAAAAGTAACAAGCTACTCTCAAGAATATAAACAATTTCTTAGTGAGCAAACATCATCAAGTAAGAATTTTTATACAAAGGCTTGTAAATTTTCAGCTAAAATATTTCCCATACCAATTAGCGAAAAAGACAGTAAAAAAATAAATACGTATATTGATCTTTTACATTTATCAATTACATCTCAAAGCGTAATTTCTTTTGCATATTTAGCTACACTTTTAACAATTATTTCTTCAGTTATTTTAACAGTTGTAACAAGTAATTTTTATCTAGCAATTATCGGCTTAATTGCTGGATTAGTAATGTTATTTGTTTTATCAAAAACACCTGAATTTATGTTTAAATCTTGGAGATCCAAAGCTTCAGACCAATTAGTTAGTGCTGTTTTGTATATGGTAATTTATTTAGAGCACACATCAAATCTTGAGCAAGCAGTTTATTTTGCAGCAAAAAATCTTCCACCACCATTATCTCTTGATTTTATTCGAGCACTATGGCGAGTAGAATCTGGCAAGTACTCAAAAATAACAGACGCTTTAGAAGAATATGTAAGTATTTGGGGCGAATGGAACCAAGGTTTTGTTGAATCCATACATCTTTTGGAATCATCTTTGCATACAACAACAGAAACACACCGTCACGAGATTCTTGAAAGAACAATTAATACGGTTCTAGATAGTTCAGAACATAATATGATGAAGTACGCACATGATAGTCAAAATCCTGTACAAGCAGTGCACATGTTGGGTATTATCTTACCTGTTATGGGACTCGTTATGTTGCCAATGGTTGTGTCTTTTATGGGAGATAAAGTTAGTATCTGGCAAGTTATTGGCCTGTATAATATACTTTTACCTTTGACTGTATTTTTAATCTCAAAACATACGTTAGACAATAGGCCATCGGGTGTAAATACAAGTGATATATATGATTTTTATGCTAAGAAAAAACATAAAGCAAAAATTAAGATAGGTAATTTTGTAATACATATACAACCAATCGTTGCAATGTTTATTGTATTAGCTGCTTTTACAATTTTACCGGTGTTGTATTTTATTGGAATATATTCATCAGATATTGTTAATAAACTGCCTGTTCTTAATAATTTACTTAGTTTGTTTATGAGTTTAATGTTAATTTTAGGAATTGCGTTTAGTCTCGGTACATATTTTAGATTAAGATCACATGGATTATTAAAACGTCAGGAAGAACTAAATAAATTAGACAAGTTATTTTCAAATACAGTATTTCAATTAGGTAACCGTCTTGAAAGTGGCGAGCCAATTGAAATAGCGATTAAAAAAGTAGCTGATGCAATACCAAAGTCACCTGTTTCTGAGTTTTTTAATAATATTTATTCGAATATGATAAAAAATCAAACTACTTTGGAATTAGCAATCTTTGACAAAAATTTTGGTGCAATTTCAGATATTAATTCTTCGTTGATTAGAGGAGTTATGCGTATTATTGTTCAAGGTTCAAAAAAAGGTTCAAAAATAGTTTCTTTTTCACTTATTACGATTTCACGTTTCTTAACCTCTGTACGTAGAGTTAATGAGCGAATGAAGGACTTGCTTGCAGAAACTATTGCGTCTTTGCAATCAGAAGTTTCTTTTTTGATACCAATTATTTTAGGTATTGTTGTAGCAATGGCAGTTCTAACAACAAATATATTAATTACGCTTTCAGTGCAACTTTCTGAATTAGGTGGTTTAACTGGTGGAGAAAACGGTGAATTAGGTTTTGGTGCAACTTTAATGAATATTTTTAAATTAGATTATTTAATTCCTTCATGGATATTCCAAGTTGTAGTTGGTGTTTATTTGATTCAAGTTACTCTGATTATTTCGTATTTACTTGCAGGTATTGAGAACGGACCTCAGACTGTAGAACGAGATAAATTAATGCAGCAAAATTTATTTATTAGTTCCGTTGTATATACTTTTGTAACGCTTGTAATGAGTGGAGTATTTGTCTTAATTACAGCAGGGTTAGGTGGAATGTGAAATTAGAACTTCGGACAATGATGTGGTTAGTAGTTGTATTAGCTGTTATTTTTTTAATGATGAGTGTTATTACTGATATGGTAGGGTTTGTATGAGTGCGATAACGAAGTATTTAATCATAATTGTACTTATTAGCGTACTGATTTTAGTTTTACTGGGAGTTGCAGGCAAAATACATTTTTCAGTTTTACAAGAAATGTCTCTTGTTAAAGGTTTATTTAACGCATAATCAATAGTATTATATTTAAGTATACTATAAAAAATTATGAATAAGAAAGGTTATGAGTTGAAATATTTTATAACAATTATTGCAGCAGTTGCAATTTTTCTGATTCTTTTACTTTTGTTTAAAGATACTTTTTTTAAACAAATTTGGGCACTTACGGATAAAATGAGGTTTAGTCTATGAAGAAAGGTGAAGGTGAGCTAACCTTACTAAGTAAAATTTTGATAATTATTATGGCAATTCTTATTTTTATGTTAGTTTTGTATTTTGCAGGCATGTTACCTGAAATTGGGAAATCTTTTGATTCAAATAAACTATATGATGAATATGTACCTGCACTAGGTTTGCTTATTAAATCTAAATGGCGTAATAAATAATAACGCTTATATATTTCTTTGATTAATTAAACTATGAATTCAAAAGGACAAGGTTTAAGTTTAAATTATATTGTTATTGCCATTATTGCAGCACTGATTCTAGTAATTATTGTTGCATTCACAACAACCGGCTTAGGGCAATCTTTATCTAAGATTTTTCAGACCGGTGAACAATCAACAGAAAATGCTGATATTGATGTAGCAAAAGCAACTTGCAAAAAACTTTGTGATGATGCAGATCGAATTGATGAACCAGATAGATGGGACTCAGAAAGTTATTGTGAGCGAACATTTATTTTTGATAATACTGCATTACATTGTTGGAATGAACCTGTCGGTGTTGAATGTTCTACATCAGGAAATGATATTTACAATACAATGTGGTTTTGTGATGAATCTAATTGTGCAGTAGGATGCCCCGATATAAAATGTACACAATGTTCAAATTCAACAAGTGACAAAATTGAGTGTCCAGATATTAATAGCTACGCACTATGTTCAGCAAACAATGGAAATTGGATGCAGTTTTAGTTTTTTAACATTAGACAGTAGTGTTTTTTTAATAATGACCACGTAAGGTTTATATATATCCACAAGAATATATTAACAACATGGCAAAAGGAGAAATACAATTTACAACTATTGCGCTGTTAGTAATAACTGCAGTAGTATTAATTGGAATTATAATTTGGTTCTTGCCAGCGTTTAATGATGCAGGCTCAGGTCTAACTGATGTTGGCGATGCAGCAGGTAGTGAAGAGGCAATTGTTGAAGCAAAATGTGATGCATTCTGTGCTACTGCACAAAAAATGGAAGCAGATCAAGTAGCGACTTCAGAATTCTGTACATATAATTTAGATGGTGATGCAACTATGGATTGTACGGGTGTATTTACTTGTGATAACGTAGCTTGTTCATAAATATAAGAACCAAGAAATCCAAAACAGGAATTTTTTTCTATTTTTTAGTTTTTTAAATTTTATTTTAAAATAATTACATAAATATTATATATATCCACAAGAATATATTAACAACATGGCAAAAGGAGAAATACAATTTACAACTAT
>Ga0075122_10002423_pt1 | contig 12306 bp, 9 predicted proteins | sample AntAceMetag02UKB_FD_69790 | JGI IMG/M metagenome (GOLD analysis project Ga0075122, IMG submission 69790) | Saline lake microbial communities from Ace Lake, Antarctica - Antarctic Ace Lake Metagenome 02UKB | ecosystem: Environmental > Aquatic > Non-marine Saline and Alkaline > Saline | place... | reverse complement strand
CCTGCCCACCAGGCCTTTACCCGTTCAAGGGAAAAATCAGGAAAGTGCGATGCACCTGGCCAGACAAATCCTACATAGGGTTTTCCCTCCGAAGTCAGGCAAAACATACCTTCCTCCGTCCCTTCCTGGCAGACGGTATAGGTCTCTTCCCGCTTAATCCCGGGATCGAGGATTGGGACAATTTTCCGCCCGGTTTTACCGGTAACAGAATTGAAAGTTTCTGAAGGATTGGGGAATTTATCATTGTCAAAGGTAAATATTTTATATTCATCCATATAATCGATATCAAGCCAAAGTCCATCACAGGGAATCGCCAATTCTGTTAATTTTTCATCCAAATGCTCGAGATCACCTGCAGATCCATATCCCCATCGGGACTGCTGATAACCGAGTGACCATAACGGCGGTCTGGGGACTCCCCCACTCAGCTGCTGCAGTTTCCGGGTTACTTCAGCAGGATTTTTCCCGGCAATTAAGTAGATATCGGGTATTCCATCTGTTGATCCGGTATAAAAAAAGGATTCATCCTTTCCCGAGTCTTTAACCCCTTCAATGACCTGCCTTGCCCCTGTATCTATAAAAACCGGATAGGGATTATGTATAAGCATTCCCACCCAGGCATCCTGCGTCGTATGAATAAGCATATACGGGATTGAGATATACATGGGATCAGTAGCTCCATAAAGTCCATCATCATCCGAAAAATCCCCCCATACATCGGTATTCCAGAATTTAGTCCGTATACCGGATTTTTCAAATCCTATATTTTTTTCACCCATCCCATAGAAATGATTTTCAGGTGAGAGGTCAAAACACATAATCCACTTTTTCCCGCACAACCCAAATGCTGCATTTGCTCTGGTTTTCAGCAGCTCCCTGCCGTAAAAGGAGAGCTGAATCTCCCCTTTCCCCCCTACTTCAAGAGTCCCTGAAGATTTAACCCCATTAAACTTATGTACCGATAATTCAGTCTCCCGGGGAGGTGTTTCCCAACGTCTGCAACCATCTCCTTTTGCAGATATCCGAAATACATCACTACCGAGATCTTCCCCTTGGAATCTTATACTTCCATCAAGTAAATCTTTGTGATCCTCTCCAAACACGAAATTAAACGGGTGCTCTATCTTATGGAAATACATGTTCAGCTCCTACAAGTCAGCAAAGGTGTTAATAAATAGTTGGTCATCAAGCGGCCATTCAGCTTCAGCCGATCTGTAGAGAGGAATCAACTCAATTCCCGCCTCACGTTCAATCCAGACAGGTCCAAAAATCTGTTTCCCTGTCCATACATCAATCCATTCTCCAGCAGGAAGATACACTTTTCGAGAAGTTGCTCCCTCATAGAGAATTGGCGCAGCTAATAGAGCCCGTCCGAAGAGATACTGATCTTCAATACTCCATGCCTGCAGATCACCTGCATTGTCCAGCAATAAAGGACGCATCATAGGCTCTCCTGTCTTACAGCAGTACTCTGCCTCCTGTAGAAGATAAGGAAGCATTGCACAACGCAGTTTTGCATACATACGATAGATGCCGACTACTTCGGGAGTATTGTTCCGCTCTGCTATATTCCAGGGTGTTCGGTCAACATGCGGATCTGTGTGGTCATGGAACTCTGAGTGATACTGCATCACCGGTGAAAAAGCTGCTGCAGCCGCAGACCTGAGATAGAGTTCAGACGATGGGATATCACCGCTGAATCCTCCTATATCCCACCCGATAAAAGGGATGCCTGAGAGCCCGGCATTCAATACTGCATTAATTACTCCACGATAGGATTCCCATGAGGATCCCTGATCTCCAGTCCAATGGCAGGGAAACTGCTGAGCACCGCGATTACCGGATCTACTGAAAGTTGCACCTTCAGCTCCCTTACTCTCTTTCAGAAATTCATGATAGGCACCAATATAGGAGTTCGGATATGCATTAAGCATCTCTGTCCCGGTTTTCCCATTACTGAATTTGGTATCTTCTCCCCAAAGATGTTCTCCACCATCGGTTTTGAATCCATCCACACCGCACTCTTTCACGAGATAATTGCGTTTCCTGAACCACCATTCGGCCGCCTTGTGATTAGAGAAATCCATAAGCAGACCAGCATGCTGCCAACCTGGCCGCACAAAGTAAGGTGATCCGTCAGCCTCTTTCACACAGAAGGAGTTATCTACAGCATGCTGCCAGTCAGCTTCATGCTGGGCATTCGGCTCTGAAGATCTCTTGATTACCGGGATTTGCCAGAGAACAAGTTTCATGCCAAGCTCGTGCAGTTCATCAGACATGGCCTTTGGATTATCCCAGTGTTTTGAATTTTCAAATGATAAGTCATGGTAGGAGAATGGCAGATCCGGATTTTTCGGCTTATACTCAGCACCATTCCAGATATAGAAGGTGGTCTCATCACTCCATGCCTCAATAACAAGAACCGTGGCCGGAATATCCAGTTCAGCAGTTTTTCTTGCTTCTTCCAACACACGGGTCTGGGTATTCCACTCATTACTGCTCATCCAGGGACCAAAAATCCACTCAGGCGGCATTACCGGTAATCCTGAGGTCCTGGAATAAGCTGAAATAATTTCTACCGGAGTTCCCGTATAGAGATAAGAAGTTACCCCAACTCCCTCATGCATCTCAATCTGCATTTTCCAGAAGCGGTCATCAGTTGCACACAGGTCATAGATAATTCTATGATCATCAGCTGTATAGAAGCCTCTTCCTGCTGAAGTGAAGAAGAAAGGAACCGGCATATAGCTTTTCAGCTGCTGATTCTTGTACTGTTCAAATACCGTAGAATGAATAATCTGACCACGCTGATTTACCCTGTTAAACCGCTCACCAAAACCGTAGAATTTTTCATCTGCGCCCGCTTTAAAAGCCAGATTCAATTGAAAAACTTCACGATCGGGAGTGACAAGGATCTCGATGGGACCACAATGTTTCTGAACGGCAACTCCGTTTTCAAGAAGCGTAAAATTCGGTCCGTCACTACCGTTATCAATATGCAGTTCCCAGTCACCAAGAATTTTTTTACCATTTGGTACTGTTTCACCCATTTCAGCTGCTGATATTCCATAGTTCAGATCGACAGTTATTTCCTGACGAAGACGCTTTGCCCCATCCGGAACAAATTCCCAGCTAACTGCGCAGCTTCCTTTCTTATCGGTATATATCACTGCGTTATCTGCAATTCGAATCTGATCACAGGATATTTTCCGCATCGGCATATAGGAGAACACTTCAGATTCAATGGTACCCTGACCGGTTAATGCTTTCAGTTTATAGGAGACTCTTTTTCCGGTTTCTGTTCCGGGAATCAGAGCAACCCAGTTGTGTTCAAATCCACTGTGTCCAACACTGTCGGTATTGCCAATACACAAAGCATCTATCCGATGAGTTGTACTCCAATCATCATTTGTCCAGAGGAGAAAAACACTCTCTGCAGGTTTTGGTTCAACCACAAAACCGATCGACACAGGTTCGCCCGCGACAGGGTATCTGGGAAAACGTTCAAAGGCTTTCTGATAATATGGCTGCTCATTCCCAAGGGGCTGGTGCATGATTGCACTGGTATTATCCTTGTACTCCATCTGTATATCCTTTAGTATTAGTTATTATTTATTAAAAAAGTCTGCGGATAGCGGCCAATCCACTACCCGCAGCTTTTATGAACGTCATCTTTTGGAGTGCTGTTAGGCAAATTCCTTAGAGTTTGACGTTCTCGACGGCCTCTTCCTGTGCTAGATCAAGTGCATCCTGTGCTGAGAGGAGGCCGTCTCTTGCCATTTCAATTCTGGTGTTGACAATGTTGGTAAGTTCAGCAAATTTCTCAAGTGCTGGTGGTTTTACCGCATATTCCAGTGAGTTAAGAACTGCAATTTTATTCTCTGGAGGTGTATCATTGATATATCGTTCCATAATTGCAGGATCTGCTACTGTTGGAAGTTCCCACATTGCATCAAGTCTCATATCAACTGCAGCTGGTGCTGATGCAAGGAAATTGAGCAGCATAAAAGCCTCTTCAGGGTTCTTAGTGGTAGTACTTACACAACCGACATTTCCAAAGAAGTGCGTAGCTTTAGAGAGATTTCCCGGTTCAACTTCAACGCCCCATGGGAAGTCAGCACGGGTCTTAAGATCGTTAAATGCCCAAACACCATTTAGCCACATACCCAGTTTGTTCTCGATAAAGAGATCACTTTCCGGTCGATCAGCCTGTTCTTCACGAGTCGGCATTACATGATATTTATAGACTCTGTCCAGCATATACTGAAGTGTGGCAACATTCTCTTTACTGTTAATAGTAAATGCTGTTCCATCGGGAGTCATAAGACCGCCGCCGTTCTGCTGAGAAACTTTGTAGAACTCCCAGAATTGTATCGGGTTATACATACCCCAGACATCATCACCAAGAGCTGAAATCTTTTGTGCGGCAGCAAGTGAATCAGCCCATTTCCAATCCTGTGTTGGATAAGCTACACCGGCCTCATCAAAAAGATCCATATTGTAGACAAGTACAACGGTAGAGAACATCAGAGGTACTGCAAGAAGTTCACCATTAAAACTTACTGCATCCAGCAAGCCTGGGCTGTAGACACTCTTGTCCAGTCCTGTTGAAGCAAATAATGAATCAAGCGGTCGTAATGATCCGCGAGTTGCATGTGCAAGAAAATTTTCCATATTAAGCTCAAATGTATCCGGGGCATCGTTTCCGGCAATTCTGGTTACCAGTTGGGTCCAGTAATTGTCTCCATATCCCATTGCTTCATTTTCAACAGTAATATTCGGATTCTCTTCCTCAAATGCTGCAATCATTGCCTGAAGAACTCCTGCATTCTGTTCTCCAGCTGAGAAGTTGTTGTACTTGATTGTTACTGCAGAATCACCTTCATCTGATCCTGATGCAAAAAGCGGTGCTGCTGCTGCAACCAGTACGATACAAAGCAAATATATTGCCTTTTTCATAATTCTACTCTCCTTTAAAGGTAGTGTTTCCCGCTTACTGCGGGATATATACGTAATCAGGAAATCTTTCATAGAATAGACTCCTGTTTCCGCCTTATATTCTCTCGTCTTAGCCTTTCAGTCCGCCGGTTGAGAGTCCTTCTTCCACATATTTTTGTGCAATAATATAGACAATAACTATCGGTATAATGGATATAAGCGCTCCAGCCATCAGATAGTGCTGGTAATTCCCAAACTGTGTACCCATATTCCCCAATCCCAGCTGCAGGGTCCATTTCTTCCTGTTGGTAAGGACAATCAACGGCCAGAGGAAATTGTTCCAGGCTCCCATAAAATTAAACAGTCCCATGGTAAACAGCACAGGCCGGGACAGCGGCAGCATAATCTGAACAAATACCCGGTAGAGACTTGCTCCATCCATCGTTGCCGCCTCCAGATAGGAGTTGTCGATACCGATCATATTCTGCCGTATAAAGAAAATTGCAAAGGCATTGCAGAGTGCCGGTAATATGAGAGCAGTATACGTTCCCAATAATCCCAACCCCTTGAGAATGATAAAGTTGGGTATCATGGTAACGGTTCCCGGAATCATCATAGTGATAAGAAATACCGAGAATAGTTTATCTCTCCCTTTAAACTCTATTTTTGCAAAGACAAAAGCAGCCATTGCTGAAGAGAGCAGAGGAATGATGGTAAGCATGATAGATACATAGAAACTATTGAGAATTGCTCTGCCGAAATTAATGTTGGTTAAAGAAAAAATAGCTTCATACGCCTTGAGACTCGGCTCTTTAGGAATCCAGCGTATAGGGATAGTATGAATTGCTTCCTGAGCCTTTAAAGAGGTACTAATCATCCAGAGAAGGGGAACCAGTGCTGCAAGAGCTACAATAGTAAGAATGGTATAAAATAATATTTTCTGAATCGTTTTTTTAACTATCATAATTCACCCACTTTTTCTGCAGCTTAAATTGCGTGACAGTTGCTATAAAGATTATGATAAAGAGAATCCACGAAATGGCTGAGGCATACCCCATATTGAAATAGGTAAATGCATTGCGGTAGACTTGCTCTACTGGTACCCGGGTAGCCCCCGCAGGTCCGCCTTCTGTCATTATAAAAATCGACTCAAATACCTGAAATCCATTAATAACGTTTACTACAATCAGCAGAAATATAGTTGGGGATATAAGCGGCAGGGTTATCTTTCTGAATTTATTCCACCAGGAAGCACCATCAATTTGGGCAGCTTCATAATAGGTGATATTGATGCCCTTCAATGCTGCCAGTATTATGAGGGCATAATAACCGGTATCTTTCCAAACCGCTGCTATTACGATTCCTGGCATTGCCCAGAACCTGTTTATCAGCCAGGCCGGACCGGAAATACCAAATATTTGAAGCCAGTTGTTTATCAGTCCATACTTACCATTCAGCATCCACTTCCAAATCAATGCTACCGCCACCCAGGAAGTGATAACGGGGATATAGAGCATGATTTTATAGAAGCTTTTACCTTTAAAAGTTTTAGCAAGAATAAGTGCTTCACATACAGAGGTGAGAAGTACGGTAGGAATATAGAGTCCCATATAGTAGAAAACATGGGAGTACTGTTCTGCAAGATCTTTATTTGAAAAGTACTTCTTAAAATTCTCAAATCCGAGAAATTCGATAGAACTAAGCGGTTTCAAGGGATCATACTCAAGAAAACTGATTACCAGAGAGCTTATTATGGGAAGGAGAAAAAATACTATAAGCCCCAGCATGGAGGGAAGAAGAAATATTACTATCGCTCTTCGTTTTTGTCGTTCATTTCCAATATACATAATGTGTCCTACACCATCGGCTTTGAGAAAAACTCTTTTATTGCTAATGTGGCGACACCACGTACCCAGTGATCGGTATCAGGCTGCAGTACATGGATATTAATATCTTTAGCCAGTTCATATACGGTATTTTCTGCAATAACAGCTTTCATTCCATCCATAAAAAGATGTGCTGCACCTGCCCGCTCACCGCCTATTATCAGCGCTTCAGGATCAAAAAGATTTATCAGTGTTGAGATACCAGCTCCAAGATAACGGCCGGCAAGTGCAAAAGCTTCCTGACAAACTGTATCCCCTTTCTCTGCCGATTCAGTAACTTCTTCAATTGATAGGCTTTTTCCGGTTTTTTCCTCTACGTAGCTAACTATGGCATTATCCGAGGCAAATGCCTCCAAACACCCTTTCTTACCGCAGGAACAGGTAGGTGAATCCTCACCAAAGTCTATTTTTATATGACCAAACTCACCGGCACCATGGTGGTGACCCCGATAGAGACTGCCCTGGAGGACAATACCCAGACCAATTCCTTCACCAACGGTTATACACAGATAATTACTATAAGGTTTTCCAATTCCGAAAAATTTCTCCCCAATTGCAAATGTGTTTACATCATTTTCCAGAAAGACAGGAGTTCCAAAGTGTTGTTCCAATACATTTCCAATGTGTACGTTTTTCCACTCCAGAATTGAACTTTCAAGAAGAATCCCATTTGCACTGTCAATCCTTCCACTCATTCCTACGCCGATTCCTAATACTTTCTTATCTCCCGTTTCTTCAAATCCTGATATAGTTTGAGCTGAGCTGATTAAATTCTGAATGAATTTTTTCAGGTCTTCAATGTAAATTTCCGGTTCAAGATGACGGGGGATCTGAATGTCTTTCTGCATGAGAACTTGTCCGCCCAAGTTCACTATAGCTCCGATTATCTCCCCCTCCATAAGCTTAAGGCCTATTACAATACCAGCATGAATATTCAATTCAAGTAAGATGGGTTTTCTTCCGCCTGATGATATGCTTTTGCCAGTTTCAGAAATGAGGTTTTGCGTTATCATAATCTCACAGATCGCAGAACAGGTAGATCTTGAAAGACCAGTTCTTCGGGAAATCTCTATTCTGGAGATAGGTCCTGACTCACGAATGATGTCAAGAATTATTCCATAGTTTAGTTTTTTGATCAGATCATTATCACCAGTTTTCACATGGATTCCTTTTGCCATACTTTGTTTTACCGTCGTACAAACAAAGTTTACACCTGCTAAATTCATCTGTCAATGATTTTAGCTTGATAATTTTGAAAGAACCTAAAATATTTACGTTTTTGGGGGAGAGATTATTTTAGGATCTCAGAGTCATCACTATCAATCCAATCCAAAAGCCGTTTATCACCTTTCATTGCCTGTAGTGAGGTAATATCCTGAGAGACTTCAAGCGTCCCTTCATATTCACCCTGGTCTGCCCGGACATATCGCGGGCATAGGTAAGTTTGATATAGTGAATTTTGAAATTAGCTATTTTATTGAACTATTAATTTTATACACCCGAGGCTAGTATTTGTCCAGAAAAATCAGTACATATGAGACAGACCTCTTCTGCCCTCAATGACATAAAAAGTGATCTTCCTTGAGATAGTTTCGCAATTCCAGCCATCCCATAGGGTAATGCATCCTTGTCGGTATAGGTAAGAACTTCCACTCCATCTATTTTACCAGTCAAATTATTTCCTGATGCAGTTACCTCAAGTATAACAGACTTTTCCAGTTCCCATGAAAAATCTATCTCCTTCAAGATTGATAGGGAATGGTTCCGTTTTAATAATGCAGCCTTTCCTTTGCCATGCAGCCCAAAATAGTAGCCGCTTTCAGCACCCCGGCTTCTTACTACCAGCAAATGACTATCTCCATATTCAGGTATAACCACACACTCTGCCGTAGAATCTTTTGTATAATAGGATCCTGAATAGAGATGAAAATCATCCATTGCAATAACCCGCAAACCGTTATCTTCAATTTCCCATGCACCACCGACAACAGAGCATCGGGTTAACCCGCCAAACTCATGCTGCTCCTCGCCAAATTTAACAGAAAATTTTCGTTTTCCGGTGATAGAGAAATCATGAAGATAGAGATGTCCAAGATATTTATCTTTATCAAAATTTGTTACTAATAAACCAGCCTCATCGATGGCAAAATCTACTTCAGGCAGCTTCCAATCGATTGAGAAGGTCTCTCCAACAATCGGAAACATATATCCGCCGCTTATTACTTCTTTTGATTCTGCATCCCGCACATAGGGAGCGACTGCGATTTTTTGTCCGCTTATTCTCTCAACTGAACCCTGGATTTTCATTAACTGTCCTGGATAGGCTAAGGGAGTAAATGTCGGTGAGTAACGCTCATCATCAAAATCGTCCCTTCTGTAGTAGGGTTTATAGAATATTCTTGCAGTATCTCCCCGTACCATTCTATCAAGTACGATTGACAACTTCCCCTTCTCCTTCAGCTCTTCCCCGGGAGCAACCGGTGCCAGAAAATCTGACGAAGTCCGAATCCCGCAGGTTGAGTTTGGAAGAGAAAAATCGAGATGTATATCATCAGAGAAAACTCCCGGTTTCCAGGCATCCGGAACTATCTCTCCCTGTTGTTTCAAACCAAGAACCGCAAGTTCCTTTGAAGCTGTAGGCAGATCGATGATATTCAGGGCACCGGAAATACTACTGGCTGCGTGAAAATCATTCAGGGGACGGAGGTAGTGTTCGGGTATACATTCAGGGCCATTCATTACCCCGATTATGGCACCTACATTTCCTGCGTTACAATCGGTATCCCAACCGCACATTGTTGCAATTTCAACAGTTCTTGCAAAATCTCCCTGTGCATAGTAGAGAGCCAGCGCACACACACCAGCATTGGGAATCATGTGGCAAACTCCGGGATATTTATCGTAACCAAAGTCTGATTCGAGATATTCCCGTGCCGCCCTCCAATTATCAGGGTGCTCTTTATAAAAAGCCTTCACCGCTTTTACGACTCGTGCATACTCACTACCTTCAGGAATGAAGGTCAGGGCTTTCTCAATTATCTCTTCAATATTATTATGTGCAAAAGCCAATCCCTTCACGGGTATAGTTTAACCAGGTCTGTCCAATTTTTTGAGCAGTAAGAGGTGCCGGATGATCAAGTAGTGCCCGGATGAAAAAAAGCGGGTCGTTTACATCATCATCAGCGGCAAAATTCTTATAATTCTTCACAAAATGAATAGTGAATTATGCTTCCTTTTCAAATAATCGTAAATCAAACATTTCGCTCAGCAACCTGAAATGTTTGTCATACGAAAATAGCTGCAAATTATTATCAATTGCATTTTGTACTATGAGAAGATCGGGAATTCCTACTTTATTAATTCTATGTAATAGATTCTGGGTCTGCATATAAACTATTTGATTCCAGTTAATCTTTAACTCTGCTTTAGCTACACTCATCAGCATTTCTCGTAATTGCACTTCCTTGCGCTGATTTATTGCCGGCAATAGTTCTGCCAGAATCAGATCATTTATGCACAAACTATTATTGTCTATTAATTCATTTAATATTATTGCCCGTTCCGTTCCTTTAAAATATTCTATCCATACTGAGCTGTCTACAAGTATCATGTTTTTAAGCTCGTTCTCTCAACGTATCCAAATCCATGTTAAGATCCAGTCTTCCATAATACTGCTTCAGACCCTGTATCTTCTGTTTTTGAATAAGATTCTCCAGTGCAACTTTTATCACATCGGTTTTTGTCTGTATCTTTGTAAGCGTCATCGCTTCTTTAACAAGTGCATCAGGTAAATCAAGGGTTGTTCTCATATATTACCTCCTATGCATAATATTATACCTTTTTATATGCATCGTCAATGATATATTTATGCATAATTCATATTGTTTTTTGTATTAAATTTTTCTTTGACTATGTGATCATATTATCAGCGGTACAAACACAAATCCGTAATGTTTCTCAGTCTCTATCTCTTCCATTGTTATCCTTGTAATTTTCAGAATAGAATTTTCAACAGGAATTACCAGAATACCCCCGATTTTCAACTGAAGGATCAGTTCCTCCGGCAGCTCCTCGGAGGTAGCGGAAACAAGGATTTTATTATACAAACTACCGGGATTCCCCAATGCGGATCCGGCTGCAGTTATTTCTGCATGAGAAAAAGAGTATTTAGCCAAATTAGATGCACCAAATTCAACAAGAGTGGAAATCCGCTCCAGACCAAGTACGGCACCTTCAGATCCTGTCATATTTGCCAGAAGCGCTGTTGTCCACCCGGATCCTGATCCAATATCCAGAACGGTGTCCCCCTGTCTGACATCCAGAAGATCCAGCATAAATGCAACTGTATACGGCTGACTGATTGTCTGAGCCCACCCTAACGGCAGCGGACAGTTTTCGTACGCCCTATCTATCAGTGATGGCTGGACAAAATCAACACGATCCACCTCTTCGAATGCCTTTTTTATACGGAGGTTATTCAGAACCCCCTGAAGAGAAAGGGTATATAAAAGATTACTCAAGAGTATCAAGGAAATCTCTCCTTATTGCCTCATCACTACAAATGCAGATTTTTATAATCTGCTGCAACAACAGTATACCTGATTATTGCTACAAACGAAATTATGAAATTCATAATTAGTTATAATACATCAACATCCGAAGGAACCACTTTTATACCCAATTTTAGTTGCAAAACCCTTGCTCATATACTAACTTATAAGTATGACCAACTTCATTTCAGGATTGCTGCTGGTATTCCATTTTTCACTTGTTTTCTCAATTACCCTGCTCTGTTCCATTCTCTATTACCGTACCCGTGATCAGCAGATCAGCAGATTTCTCAGAGCAATGATTCCCCTATTTCTTTTTTCACTTATCTACTACCTGTTCTATCATACCGGTAACTGGATAGATATTATGTCCTCTTCGGCAGCGGAGGGATTTTCACTCTACCTGCTTATCGCAGCATGCCTTTCACTGGCTGCTTATATTCGGGGTGTGGTAATGTACCTCATTTCTCTTCTTGTTCCGGATATTGAAAAACGGAAAATTCCATTACTCGCTACAAATACACTTATCATTATATTCCTGCTGTTCAGCCTCTTCTTTCTCATCCTGCTGAACAAAGCAAGCTGGCTGCAGGCACTATCAATAACCCTAAACGATATGTTTCTCTACAGCAGCATCCTGCTGATCATTCCCACTATTTTTGCCTCTATTTATCTCAGAAAGAATAAGGGAAATGAGAATTATCGATTGCTTTATGAGATAATGATTGCCTTCTACCCTATGGCACTCACCTTACCATTGGATCTGATTTTCTTTAGAGAATCACCCTTCAAACTGACACTTATTACCCACTCCCTCTTTAGTATCTTTGTATTTTTCTACATTCTCCGCCACTACATGATCAATTACGAACCCGAACCCATCAGCCTGAAAGATGAATTAGCGGCATTTTATACCAAACATGCCGTTAGCC
>Ga0075122_10002422_pt1 | contig 12315 bp, 18 predicted proteins | sample AntAceMetag02UKB_FD_69790 | JGI IMG/M metagenome (GOLD analysis project Ga0075122, IMG submission 69790) | Saline lake microbial communities from Ace Lake, Antarctica - Antarctic Ace Lake Metagenome 02UKB | ecosystem: Environmental > Aquatic > Non-marine Saline and Alkaline > Saline | place... | reverse complement strand
ATAGCCATCGCCAGAGCCATAGCCATCGCCAGAGCCATAGCCATCGCCAGAGCCATAGCCATCGCCAGAGCCATAGCCAGAGCCAGAGCCAGAGCCAGAGCCAGAGCCATCGCCAGAGCCAGAGCCATAGCCAGAGCCAGAGCCATCGCCATAGCCAGAGCCATCAATTATTTTTTCCATTCCATTGCTCCCTCAAAAAAAGTTTTAGCAGATATTGTGCAAGGTAAAATTTCAATAGCTTCCGTTAAATAAATTTTAGGGACAATACAAGATATTTTACAGCCATCAGGATTTTTTGATCCGTCTACTGCCAGTTGCGACAAAGAGCATGCGCCAGACCACTGCCATATTCTCCTTGAATTAATAAGCTCCACTTCTTTCACATCTCTTTTTTTGAGATAGCCAACATGTACACCTGCGGAATAAGTTCTGATTACACAATAATCCATACCATCTGTTTTCTCAGCTAAAGTGTTCTTTGATCCTTTTTTAATATAAACTGTTCCGTTAATTTCAACTTCGTTTAAATCGGCTTTCATTTTATTCTCCTTTTATTATTGTGTTGTTTTTGTGGTCTCATGTTAAAAGCCTTTCTCCTATTGCTTTAACTGCTGGAACTGAAACGGCATTTCCCAGGCATTTGTACTTTTGGCTGTCAGATATACCATCTACCCAATTATCTGAAAAACCCTGAAGCCGACAACATACCGGGGGGGTTAATTTTCTTATCCTTCTATCACACATTGAAGTCAACACGGCTTTACCATCAACACGTTTTCTTTTACCAGATGCTAAATAAGCGTCAGAAGTTAAACAATTTGCAACTGTCATATCTATAAAATGTACATCCGCTGTGTTGTGGTGTTGTGCCCTTATACATGGTGATACTTCTATAACCGGCTGACCGCTTCCGTCTTCTCTTGCTCTTGCTGGTATTGTCGGGCAACAATCATCTTTAACCTGCCTGAACCCTTCACCGTCTTTGTGGGTTCTTAATGTTCCGATTTTAATTTTAGGCTGATTGAAATGTCCTGAATTTAAAGTCTGAGAAGCACCGTCAAGTGGTGAAAGTTTTGTGTCTTGACTTCCTTTCCCATATTGTATCATTGTTCTTTTCCCGTCTGGTCCTTTGTAATAGTTGCTATCGATTGCGTTAGCCCGTACCCCGTCTTTAAATCCTTTTCTTTCGCCTTGAGCATTAAAATCACTTTCTCTGAAAGGAAATACTTTGGGTCTACTTTTTTCTCTAAGATGTCCGATAAAGTAAACCCGCTCTCTATTTTGGGGTAAAAACCATCGAGTATTAAGCAACTGCCATTCACATTCATATATCCCAAGGTCGGCAACTGTTCGCAGGACCGTTTCAAAATCCCTTCCTTCTTCACTTGAGAACAGTCCCTTGACGTTTTCAAAGATAAAAACTTCGGGCTTGGTAACTTCAATAATTCGCATAGCCGTGAAAAATAAACCGCTTCTTTGTCCTGAAAGTCCTTTTCGTTTTCCAGCCACTGATAAATCTTGGCAAGGAAATCCGAAAGTACATATGTCAATTTTTGGCAGGGTTTCGGGTCGAATATTGATGATTGATCCAAGTTCTTCTGCATCTGGAAACCTCTTTTTATAGATTTGTGTTGCATATTTGTCTATCTCTGAGAACCCTGTCCAGCCAAATTTGAACCCGGCTTGTTCTAGTCCAAGATGAAAGCCGCCGATTCCTGAGAATAAGTCCAGATAATTCATGCCAAATCTTTTCTATTTTCTTGTCTCAGGTTTTTTGCAACATTTAAAACTACATGGCCTATGTCAGTTTTAACCGGTTCAGGTTTTTCGTCTAATTTTGAGTCGCCTATAAAATCAGGTCTTTCAAATTGCTTTGCTAATTTCTGTTCAAGTGCTTCTACATTTTCCCTATTAAACCAAGGATAGCTTTTACAATCGTAAGATCTGCAAACAGGACACTTCCACACGTAAGAATTGCCGCCGTGTTTTGTCATTACTAGGCCGTCTATACAATCAGGTTCCGAACATTCTTTTCCGTTCCATGATGATTGTGTTCCGTCAATACCTCTGTTTTTTACAATAGAGATAAAGCTTTTGATGTGCTTTAAATTAAGTTTAGCCGGAGGATCTTCTGTCATTTCCTTAAACGCTAACAACAAGGTGCGTTCATCGGTATATTTTAGGGATTCATAAAATGCTTCTAGTGTTTCACTTTTTTTAAAATGAAATCCACACAATGTACACATTTTAATAAATTTTTCATCGAACAATGTTTGACTTATCATACCCAATCACTTTCTTTAGGTTTTTTATTTGCCTTCATGAATAAATTATCCCATCTTTTTCTTAGTTTTTCTGTTGATAAAACATTTGTGCTTTCAAAATGGTCTGTCAAACAAAAGTCAATTACATTTTTAATGTCTTCCTCTGACTGTTTATCAATCCTAATTAATCTATCAATGTGTAAAGCCCACTTTTTTATATGTTCAGTTTCTTGATTTTGTGTATGACTGAAATATTTTGATTTAGGGTTATTTGTTTTTATACCTTTAAGAAAAAACTCGCTAAGTCTGATGCTTGCTTCAGACAAGATAATACTATTCTCTTCTTTGTTTTTCTTTCCTTTACTATCCTTTACTATCCTTTGTGGTTTACCGTCACCCTTAAGGATACATTTAAGCTGTTTAAGGTCAACTTTAATCTGTAAAAGGTCAACTAAACCCTCTAAAGTTATACATTTATTATTTCTCTTTTTATATGCATCTTCTATTGAGTCGATAAAACTTTGATTGAAAAGTATTTTAAAATTTTTCCAAAGATAAGAATTAAACTCTTCAAGCTCTACAAGATCATCTATTATATTCAACAACATTTCTTCTGACACAAGACACTTTGAAGATAAGTACATGACCTGAGCTTTTGAATTTAAATCTATATAATGGTGGCTTTTTTTACCTAAAACCTCTAACATTTTAAACCATGCCGCATATCCATCGTTCTTATATTTATGCTCAATATAGAACATTTTATCAGAATGCTTTACAGTGTGCGGGAAATAGTCAACATCATTTCTTTCAGGTCTTGCCATCACATAGTCTCTTTAATAAGTTCTTTAAACGCTTTTTGACAATCAACTAACCATATTTCATACAGTTTAACATATACGTGTACCTCCGATTCAGAATCTTTTATTATTTCAGGGTTATCTACAGTTGTTTGCAATAACCACTTTCTTAGTAATTTATAATTTTCTTTTGCCACAATTGCCACCCATAAAAAAGGCAGATAAAACAAAAGCTAATCAGCGAAGTCGTGGTACGCCAAAAAGCTTTTGTTAAATCTACCTATTATTAATTTCATTTAATTTCCCCACGACGGAATGTTTTAATAATGCTTATTACATACCACAATTAAATATATATGTAAACTATTTTCTGACCCGCTCCTCAACTGTCTCTTCAATAGTAATACCGTAGATTTTACAGTTCTTCTTTCCTTCCAGTTTAGCCCACTTTTTCAGATCACCGGATGAAAATTTAATGCATCCGACAGGAATAATTCCGTCCCACACAGCCCGACATCCAGCCCTTTTCTCTTCGGGTGTCTCCGGTATCGTTATTTTAAGATCCGTAATTTTGTAAACCGTCCCGTTATCCAGCTTTGTTTTTCGCTCAATAACCGGCTCAACATTAACGGTTTTGGTAAAAACCTCTTCAATCTGCTCCTCTTTTTCTTCGGCCTTTTCCATCATGGCGGCGGCGGCTTCTTTTTTACCTTCTGCTTCAAGTTCCGCGGCTTTTTCTGTTGCTTTTCTGGATGCTTCGGCAAGTTTCATACGTTCTTTTCTGGCTTCTTCTTCGGCTTTTGCCTGTGCTTTTCTTTCTGCTTCTTTTCTGATCCGTTCCTGCTCACTGAAAAACACATTTCTTTGTTGTTTCAAATAGTTATCGGCTACAACAAAAGGGCTTAAAGCTTTTTCAAGTAGCTGAACCGCTTCTTTCCGTGCCGATTCTGCTTCACGCTTAACCGACATTGTTTTGTCAATTAACGGCTTGAAAGTTGTTTCAACATGAGCCTTTGCATGCGCCAGAGCCACCCTCTTTTCTGCTGCTGAATCGTATGATTCAACATCTATAACATTAAGAGTTAAGGCTGTTTCACATAGCTGTTTGGCATTCACTTTTGCCGTTGTCATTTCTTTTGATTCTTCTGGTTTTATTATTTCTGTCATTTTTGCCCTTTCCAAATACGGATTTTATGTTTAAATTCTTGTTTTAGTTTATGATATTCAAGCATTTCACGGAACTTTGGCCATGCATCTTTCATGCTGCATTTCTGAAAAATATACTTATCTTCAAATAATGACAATACCCGGTGTTCATATTTCCCTGGCTCGCCGCCGCTTTTTAGCCATAACTTATAATAAGCCATTAGCTGGATAGGATCTTTTGTCGGGTCAAACGGTCTAGTCTTAAGGTCACAAATTAATTGCCCTGGTATAATCTTGTCACATTTACCGGCATATTTAAGCCGCGGGTCAAACATCATATACTCGGTTATTTCATCCTCAAAATCGTAACCCCTACCCTCAGCATCTAAAAACAATAAATATTGCTCTAATACCCGTTTCTGTGCGTCTGACAGTGTTTTTTCGACTAAGATGCCATACGAAAACAGCTCAATCATCCTGTGTATAGATTTTCCCCAATTTGTTTTGGCGTTTAAGACCGATTCAGGTATACTGTCAAAGTTGTTTAAAGGGCTCATTACCTGTGTAACAGATGGTATTATTTCCCCATCCAGCCGGTAAATGTGATTTTCTTCTTCAAATGTTAAATTCATTGCGCCACATATTTTATAATCAGCTCAAGAGCTGCAGCGTTCTTTGATTTCGGCAGGTTTTCCAGTTTTGAGATGTCAAACTGATCCGTTATATAATCGTCTATCAGGTCTTTTTTCTTTAGCAGGTTGCGGATCTTGCCGACCTGGTTTACTGTGATTGGAACAAATTCGTCCCCTTCTTCCGGGTCCGGTTGTTCTTTTTGGGTTTCGGGTTCTTTTTCAGGTGCCTTATTTTCAGGTTTTTTATCATTACCAATTACACCATTACTTTTAAGATCCTCAATATCCTGCGTAAAAACGTCTGAGGCTCCGGTTGCGGAAAGAACAGCGTCAACAAGAGCGCGCTTCTTTGCCATTTTTTTGACGGTGTTGTAATAATCAGCAGGATTATCATGTTCTTTTTTTTCACCCTGTACCGCAACATACCATTTTTTATCATCACCTTTTGCGATTCCCAGGTTTCCGGTCATGCTTGAAACGGCCCGGAGTATTCCCATTGCTTTTTCAGGGTCTTTTTTCCAGCAGTCCCAATATTCTTTAGGAACTGGAAACTCGGTTGTTTCCCTTTCTCCGGATCTGTATCTGTATTTACTTTCCATAGTTGAGCAGCAGCCAACACCCTGAGAAATAAAAGCGCCGGTTACAATTGATGTCAGTTTACAGGTTATCTCATATTCTCTATGCCCGCCGATTTCATTACTTGATTCAATATCGTATTCAGGGGCAAGCCTGAAAGCAATAAGAAGTTTTTCAGCACCGGGTTTAAGAAGTGTGGGCTTGTCCCCACATCCGGGAATCTTACCGTAATGCTGCCCGTCTTTCATAACCGCCTTTGCAATGTTTTCGATAATAGCCACCTGACTTAATAACTTTTCGGGTGACATTGCATAATCTTCAACACTCTGTATTTCTACCGCATTTTTTACTTCAATTTCAGTTGTCATTCTTACTCTCCTTTTTTGGTTTATTGATCCAGTAAAGATATTTTCTGTTTCCCAGGTGTTCGCGTTTGATAATCTCAAAGCCGAACTTTTCCCGGATATCACAAATGTACTTTGAAAATCGGTGTCCGAAATGTTTTATTAAAAACGCTGTTGTATGCCTTGACCCACACAGGCTGATAAATAAGGATTTTTCTTTTATGCAGGAAATTCGTTTTAACATTTCTTTTTGTTGAACTTTCATTTTTAGCTCCTAATAAAAGATGTCAATATTAAAAACTTCCTGAATTCTTTTTGCCTGTCTGATCGTTGCCGGCCTGACTTTGTTCATGATATTTGAAAGTGTCGCCTGATCTAAAACCTTTCCTTTTTTATTAATCTTATTTAATATTGTAACCCTTGACCAGTGCTTTTCTCGTTCGATCTTTCTCAGTTCTTCCGGTATCTTGTCAATCTGATATTTCGGCATAATTTCCTTTCTATTGTGCCAGCCATGCACACGCCATTAATACTATCATTGTAAGTAGCCAAGCCGTTTTAAAAACATATTCCATTTTATTCACCTATGCCTTCTATGCGGCTCAGTTCTGTTTTTAGTTCCTCTCTCTGGTCAATTATTCTTAAGCTGTCATTATTTATTTTCCGGATCTCTTCTTTTACATTTTTACTGTAAACAGGGCCATCTTTTGTTTGCCACCCTTTGCCGTGATCTAAGCAATATTTACAATCAAACCGATCGTTAATGCCAAGTGAAATTAAATCACATTCAGGCGGCATGGTATGCGATAAAAAATGTTCTTCACAAAGGCCGAACACCCACCCTACACTTTTTGTTCTGTTGTTATAATGCTGATAAATGTTCATGCCGTTCCTTTCTTTTAAGGTTGATATTCAAAATCATAAATTAAAAGCCCTTTGTCTTCAATTTCGGGCAACAGTTCAAATATTGTCTCATACTTTTCAGTATAACATTTCATATTCCCATCATACACCGCAAACAGGCCGTTAATTTCATAAAGGAATAACATACTAGTTTTTGAACAAGGTTTTCCATCAATCATTGTAAGAGCTAAATTATTATCTATTGATGTCCAGAAAACAGAGTCATTATTGCAAAGCGGGTACCGACCGTTATCAACCATTGTGTAAACCGATTTGTATTCAAAAACATTTTTATATTGATTTGCTTTTATTGTTTTCATGGCGACACCTATTTAAAGGATAGCGTTTGTTCTTTCTTCAATTGCGGCCCCGATTGCATCGTGCCATTCTTCCCAATTTAAACCCCATGTTTCCATGTCTGTTTTGTCAGGGTCGGCATTTTGTAACTCTTCAAGAGTGTTTTGGTCTGCACAGGCAACTGCAAAGTTATTATCTTCAGGTTTATTCCATTTGGTTGCATATTCGTTAATTGTCATTTGGTTTCTCCATGTTGGTTTCTGTTTATGTCTTAATAATACTACAAATTTAAGATATGTCAAGTTTATTTTACAAATATTAAATAAACATTGTACAGGGGTAAAACACAAAAAGAAAGGGATTCCAAGTGTTTAGCCTGAAACCCCTTTTTTTATTATTTAATTGTTTAAAAAATATGTTTATTTTCTGCGCTTTTTCCTTCTTGCTGCTGCCGCTTCCCTGATTTTTTTAGCTCGATTTCTTAACAGTTTGAGTGCCGGTCTTTTCTTTTTCTTTGGTCTTTTCTTTCCAGCCTTTGCATTTTCGTATGTGCTGCCTACTTTCTTTGCCATGTCATGCTCCTTAAAAATAGTTATTAATATGTTTTGGCTTTATAAAAAACTATTTATTATTTATTGTCTGTTATACCCGGATCCACAACTTCCATGATATTATCAAGCTCAATGAACTTTTCTTCTGTTATACCGAACATGCTCATGCACATTTTAATCAGCGGGCCATATTCTTTATTATTATGAATAACAAAATACAAGAAAATACTCATGACAACCTTGATGAAGTTAACTTTTTTCAGCCTTGTTTCTTCAGGCATGTTTTTAATATTTTTAAACATGTTTTACCCCTATTGTTTTATGTTTGCTATCTCTTTTAAAATAGCTTTTTCTGAACTATTTACTCTGTCTATCATTTCAATTTTTGCTTCAAGCGCTTGTTTTGCAAGATCATCAACTTTTTTAACCAGGCTTTTATAATCTTCATTGTGTCCAATTTTATAGCTGATAAAATCTTTTGTCTCAAACCTACAAAGTATTGCTTTGTCTCTTTTTTCGTTTCCGGCCTCAATTTCTTTTGCAACTGATTTTATCGCTTCTTTCTGCTGTGTGTCCGCCACTGTTAGCGATCCGTAAAAAGTACCCAAAATCATTACGCAAATTAGTATTACCTGATACCATGTTAAATTTAAACCCCCACGTTCAGCCACCCATAACCCCTCTTCCTAAAATGCAGATTCAACCCCAAATTCCTCACCATCAATTATACTCCATCTGGCCTTTTTACCCCTTACATCTAAATGAAAGCCGGGACTATTCCACACAGGATTAGCCCCCAGCCCAATTTTATCTGATACCTGTAAATCTTTGAGTGTTTCAACGATCAAAACATAAGCCGTGAAAAAAGAAAGCCCCACAATGTGAAAATCGGCAGCATTTCCTATATAGTGCTGTGAATTTTCCGAGTGCCCGGTTAATTCATACCCACAATGAATAACGATATATGCATCTGGATTGATTGCGCTTGCCCGGTGTCTTATTTCATCAAACAGGATTAAGAGAAACCCGTTTATTTTGTCCGGGTTCCCCCACGCTTCGGATCGCTTAAAATATCTTAGTTTATCCCATATCATATTTTTTTGCCCACTCTTCAATGGAAATTACTTTGTTTGCCTGGATAAAATCATGATGCTCATTTATTGACTTGTTTGTCAATACATCATCCAGGATTAAAAGTTTTTGTTCTGTGCCTCCCTTTGAATGATCCATGAAATTTATCACAAATTCACGACCACCGAAGATATAATTTGCAATAGTTTTATTCCTTAAGTGATTGTTGAAATCCCATGAATATTTCCGGGTATCTCCGTGATGGTGTAAAGCGTTCCCGGCCTTGACCCACTTTTTAAATCCGAGTACTGACATTGTAAAATTCAGGAAGTTTTCACCACCGCCATAAATGCCTAGCTCCGTAGGCCAACCCCCAATGTCATCAATAAGCATTTTCTTTGTTATCATCATTCCACAAGTTGACATACAGGGCACTTCGTATACATCCTGACCCTTTGGGGCATATGTGGTAAAAGAATACTCCACAACCGATTCTTCGGGTCTTGAGACAAGTTTATATGCAAGTTTCTTCTGTTCGATGATATGATATGAAAGCGGTAGGTGTATTGATCCGTTAAGCGTTTTGTGATTGCCTTCATAATAATAAAACATGTCATAGAGAGCATCCCGGCCTAACATGCAATGGGCGTCAATAAAACACAGGATATCCCCTGTTGATTCTTTTATCGCAAGGTTTTTTGCTTGCCAGTGTGACAAGGTTTTATCGTACTGCAGCACCTTAAGGCATGGCATATATTTTTGCATGTATTTAAACTGTTCGTTTGTCCGGTCGTTTTTTACCATCTCAAACAGGATTGCTTTTATTTCTGATTCAGGCTTTCCACTTTTAAGAAGATGCTTAACAACAGGAACTTCTTTTTTTGTGAAATTGCCACAACTGATATCAAAATCATTATAAACCCGGTTAACCTGTTGTTTCATGACCGCATCACAATAATTATCAATCAAGATTATCTCATAATCAATTCGACCATCAAGATCCTCTATTATGCTCCGTACCGTGAAAGCGGGGAGAGGCCATTCTAATACATACGGAATTATAACTGATAGTTTGCCCATTTTCTTTTCTCCATTTTGGTTTGTTATTGCACATTGCTTATTGTTAAACCACCACTATTAATATTAGATGTGGTTAATGTTCCGCTGTTGATATTAGATGTGGTTAATGTTTCGCTTACCGTAATTAATCCAACACCCCGTAATGGGTGTGGGTAGGTGTATGGTGTATAGTATTCTGTCCATGTGTCGGTTGATGTACATTTGTATAGTGTCCCGTCTATTGGTGTTGTTGGGCTTGTACCAACATAATCTGTCATATTATCACAAGATTGGGTTGTCAACCAATAAGCAACCCCAGAGGTACATGTTGTGGGTCTTGATCCTATTGCCCCACATCCGACACCACCACCAGCGTCTGAGGCACCAGTACCATCAAACGAACCAGTCGAGCGTTCCGATCCATAGTCCCTGTTTTCTTGTATGTGATCTTCGGCGTGGTTGTGGAGATATGGTGTGACCATAGTTGATGAGGGTTCTATTTTATACAGACCCCAAAAATAACCCGGTTTTTTAGTCTGATCTGGTGCAGGTAACGTTGTTTCATCGACCCACAGAGAAGCGTCAATCCCGGCCCCAAGTTGGTCACGGCAAAGCCAACCATCCTCTCCTGTTGTGTTTTCGTCCCACTGTGATGTTCCGTTACATTCGCCAGCATCACCCCAACTAGCAGAAGCCGTACTTCTTTCATGACCCAACCACAACTGATATACTGGTAAATGTGCAGGGTCTGTACCAATAAAATTATTATTATAAGCAACGCCCGTACCTGATAAAATAGTAATTTGACCTTGCCTATATAATGCTGAAGTAAATTCATTCCCATATATTTCCCAACTTCTTGACCCACGCATGCTGTCGGACTGTAATCCATGAACAAGAATATACCCATCGTCAAAAGTATTGTATCTTGCAACATAACGTCCACCATAACTCTCATCTATAAACAAACGAAGGTATGAAGGGGTATTGTTAGTAAACGAATTATCCTCTACATAAACAGCATCATCTCCACCTAAATCTAAAGCATTATACCAAGCAGATGATATTTGGGCGAAAGTCGCACTTGAAAAACCAAAATTTAAAATTTTCCCGTTTATTACCTCATTGTTGTCTATTAACCCGTATGGCGCAGTTGCTGAATTATGGTTTGAACACTTAATAAAGTTAGATGTTCCGCTTGTGGTACTAACTGCTTCATATTTATTGTTGTGTATCCTCCACCCTTGTCCTGAAACTTCTATCGCTATTCCATCAACATCTGACGCTGAGTAAAACCCAAGTCCACTAATTGTGGTAGCTTTTAGTTCTGCCGTTGCGACATATGGAAAAATTACAATCGCACCATTAGAGGAATCGGTAACTGTTATTGTAAGAAGGTCGGAACCCGGCCCTGCTATATTTAAAGGCTTGTCAATCGGCATAGTTACAGACCCACCAGCCCAAGTAGCGGCACCATCCCCAGCAATTACATTAATTGTATCACCTGCTGTTGCACCACTTATACATTCAGCAACATCTACAGATTCATTACCGTCGGTTGTCCACTCATTACTACCATCATCTGTACAGGCAGAATAACCGTTAGTTACAAAAACAAAAAATAGTGTCACTGTAAATAGTAATATTTTATTGTTCATACCAAATCTCCATAGCCCAGTCATTATTACGTTCCGTATTTTTGGTGGTGGCCTTATAACTGGTACCACCAAAATATTTATCACTATCCCCACTAGTAGCGATACCACATACATTCACCTCAAGGTCTGGTGCCGAAAATACCACATTAAAGTCTGTTGTAACCGTAACCGGCGGTGAAAATGTATATGTGAACTGAGAACAAGTATCTGTGTTTGCCGATAGCTCTACTGTATCAGAAGTCCCATAAGTGGTTGTATTTGTAGCGTCCTTAAGTATTAATGTTGTATCATTAGCAACACCATGAAAATTTCTCAAGGATAGAACAATCTTGCATATATCTTTAGACGAACCGTTGGCAACCTCTTGGAAGTTTTGGTCTACGGTGGTTGATGCAGTCCAGTAATCTGTTGCAACAGCATTAACCCAATTGTCGCCACTACCGATAGTGCAAGTGCCACTACTCGCAACAGCCCCAGTACACACCATTAAAGGATTAAAGGCATTAGCTGGCAAGGCAAAAACGAAGATAAATAAAAATAATAAAAGTAATTTTTTCATCAGTCTGCTGGCCCCCCGTCAGTTGGTGCAACATCAATATAGCCGATGACCTTCCAGTATTCGGCAGCAATGCACATCACAGAAACCATTGACCCATCTACATCTAACTCATCATCTGCGGTAAGTGTTTCATTATCAGCAAGGATAAACATATTAGTTGCATCGTCTGAGGTCAGGCTGTACTTGTTTTTATTATCACTAATTAAGACCACCCAATTTCCAACATCAGCAGCGGCATCACAAGCACCATCCGGTATATCCGCATCGCCTGTATCAGTGCCGTAGTTCACGGCATTAACTGTTATTGTGATAGCACCTGAAGCATCAGTTGTGAACTTCGCCTTGCCACTTAATGACCCTGTGGTTGTCCAATCTCCGGTAAGTTCCTCCGTTGACGCATTATCAGCTTTACCAGAACCATTACCAATAAGGATTTCATTTTCAGGTAAGTCTAT
>Ga0075122_10002421_pt1 | contig 12317 bp, 9 predicted proteins | sample AntAceMetag02UKB_FD_69790 | JGI IMG/M metagenome (GOLD analysis project Ga0075122, IMG submission 69790) | Saline lake microbial communities from Ace Lake, Antarctica - Antarctic Ace Lake Metagenome 02UKB | ecosystem: Environmental > Aquatic > Non-marine Saline and Alkaline > Saline | place... | reverse complement strand
ATTTCCTGGAACTTCCTTGCTATCAATTACATCTTTAATTGAACTGTCAAAACTAGTCATTATTTTTTTTAAGTATGTAACATCCAATCCGATTTTCTCATCAATTGCATAGTCTGTTGAGTCGGAGAATGAATAAATATATCCTAAACTGGTTTGTATTTCAGCTCTATGTGTAATATACTCTTCACTTGATAAAAAATAGCTTACGTAACTTTTATTTTCAAATTGACTTTTCTTATAAACCGGTTTGGAACTATCTAATTCTCTCTTTAAGGACCGGTAAGAAGCGTCTTTTAATACTATCTGTCTCCAAGTTTCTGAACAGATTCCTTCGGAATTCATACGAATAATTATGTTATACATGTTAAATCGTGTGGAAAATGTTACGTCAAACAAAATATTTTTATTAATCTCTTTTTCTAAAAATCCCTTCATGTTTGCAAAAGCAATTTTTGTAATGTCTTTCCCATTTAAAAAATTTTGTATTAAACACAATGCTTTACCTAATGTGGTTTTACCGCTGGCATTTGCACCTAATAATACACCAATTTTTTTGTATTTTAATTTTGGGAATTTCTTATGGGCTTGCGAAATAGGTGAATATTTACTCTCTCGGGAATACGTGAAATCAACACTAAAGTCTTTAAATTGAAATAAATCATCTAATTTAATCTCATAAAAAATCATATCGGTCCTCCATATGTTATATGCAAATTATACACTAAATGACATAATGTGTCAATTATAATTGCTTTTATTGTTTTTTTAGTAAATTTTGCATATTTAATTGACACTTATAGCATTTAAATCTATTCATATAATTTTAAATATATATATAATCCTTTATAATCTTTTTTAAATGATTGTGCTATAATAAAATATCAAATTATACAGTAAACTTTGAAGTTACCCTTATTGGATTCTATGGAGTTGAAACTCTATCATCGAACTCCATACATTCAGGTCATTAACTAGTAAACATATGAAATATATTAAGGGATGTCCATTTTTGGCCATCCCTTATGTTTTATAGTTTTATTTGAGACATTAACCTTTTTAAATATTCTTCTTGTTGTGTTTCAGATAGTGTATGATAATGTATTTCAGGTGTCATAACTGCGTATTGCAGTAACAACCCTGAGATCACTAATCCTAATGATGTATCTGAATGTTCATCATGAATACGATGATATCTATGTAAGGTTTCTTTTATCTTTTTTGAAATCTGCGAAATATAATTTAGGTTCTCCGGAATTCTACCTTGAATGGATTCTTGTATAATCATCCGGATAAGATGTATGTTCTTAGAAACACTCGTTAAACGATTATGAAGTAATCTTTCTACGAAATCATGTAACGACAAATCAAAATTAAGATCTAACACTTCGGATAATTCATGTTCCAAAGTAACCTTAATCATTGTTTCGAATAAGTTTTGTTTTGACTGAAACTTACGAAAAAGTGTCATTTCGGCTACATCAGCAGTTTTCGCTATTTCTTTCGTGGATGAGCCTAAATATCCTTTTTCTGTAAACACTTCAATACTCGCTTCGATTATTTTTTGAGATGTATCCATTGATATACTCCTTCTTTAACTAGTCGCAACTTTTTTTTGTTTCCCTATCACACCTAATAAGGCAGGTAAAACGACGATAGAGCTAATTAATGCTAATGATATATTGATTAACGTCATTATACCAAAATTAGACAGAATTTGAAAGTCAGAAAATACTAAAGCACTGAATCCACCAATCGTTGTTACCGCAGAAACAATGATGGGTTTACTCATCAGTCCAACTGCGTTTACAATACTTGTTTCATGATTATTGGATTCTTTCTTAAATTCATAATAACGCATAAGTATTAATATTGTGAATTCCGTTCCTATTCCGATTATCAGAGCTCCTAGAGTTGAGGTTAGAGGTGTGTAATCAAATCCTAATATGTACATGATTCCACCACTCCATCCAACAATAAAGACAATTGGTAATATCGCAATTAATGCTTTGAATAGATTGCGATATATTAGTAATAATGCTACAAACACCAATCCGATACTTATTAGTGTGATGATTAATCTATCTGAAGTCATAGCACCTAACATTTCTTGGTCTACAACGCTTTGTCCAGTAATCGTAATATCAATGATTAAATTCAAGCTATCCAAAGAATCATTCAAGTTACCAATAAAGCTTTCAAACTCTACATCATCCATATTAGCGAGCGATATATTGATAATACCTAAATTCTCTACCGATGATTGAACCAAAGCTAATTGTTCATCGGGTAGTTGATTCATATAGGTATTATAATTTGATTCATCCCACAAGTTGTTAGAAGCCATATCTAACATGGTAGAAACAGAACCAACCATAATAATACGTTCACTATAATCATTCACTACCATATTCGTTATTTCTTTCACTTCTTGAAGTGTATTGTAATCATCTATTGTATTCGCTTCATACATGATTACGATACGATCGGTAGAACCGATTAAATCTCTTAATTCTTTAATATCAGAAAGAGCTTCACTATCTTGAGGCATAAATGTCTCCATATCCGTTTCTACTCCGACTTTTTGATCAAAAAAGAATCCTACACCAGCAAGTAACACTGCGATGACTACAATAACATATTTAGCTTTTAAAACACCCTTAGTAAACTGTTTCATAACAGAAACATATTTCGAAGGTTTCTTCTTCTTAATCTTTTTATCTTTATCCGCTAATTTCGTTCGTATGGAAAGAATTGGTAACAGTGCAAATAAAGCAAGTAAAAATGCAATTCCAATTCCGATGGTTAACATCAATCCAAAATCTTGAATCATCGGTACTTTTGATTTAAATAAACTAAGCAATCCTAACGATGTTGCGATTAAAGAAATCAATACCGCTGGTGCTAGTTTATAAATTGTTGTTTTTAATGGTTTATTCATTTGATTCACCTACTGATAATTCTTCCATGTACCGACTTTGAAACTGAATACTATAATCTATACCCAAACCGATTAAAACCGGGAATACGGCCATAGAAACCATTGTTAATGGGATACTTGCTACTCCCATCACGCCAATCGTTCCAACTACAGCTATCAAAACTACAACAAGTGGTAGTAATCGAAAAGGAACTGGGAATAGAATTAGTAAAACCACTACCATGATGATACCAGCTGTAATCATCATGATTTTCATGCTGTCCATCATCGATGATTTAATATCATAGTTTAAAACTGGTTTTCCAGAAACCAAACTATCCTCATAAACTGTATCCTTTAAGGAAGCATGTATCTCATTTAAGATCCCTTCCACATCCGCTTCCGTGACTCCTTCTTCTAATATGATACTTACAAATAAATGTGTATCATCAATCAAGAAATTTCCAAGCATCGGATTTAAGTGAATCCCATCTGGATAAACCATATTCGATAATGTGCTTTCCTCTGTAGGGAATACAGAAGTAAACCCATTAAAATTAGCAGCTAGCATCGCTACATTATCTGCCATTGTTGAAAGATTGGTTTGTAACGTATCTAGATTTGTTTCTAAAAGAGACATTGATGTAAACATCGGTGTTAGTTGTGTCAGTATAGTTTGAACCCCAATCGAGGTTTGACTTGTTCCTACAATAAACGATTGAGATAGAGTTATCATTTGGGTGTAAAGAGTATCTACACCAGATAACACTGTTATAGAACTTACGAGTTCTTGATACTCGGTTGCGTCAGCAATTGGATCCAATTCGTCTCTTCTTGTTGTTAACAGTAAGAGTTCATCAAACACATTTGATTGCATCGTCTCCATCAATGTAACTTCCGATTCCAACCCTGTAGTTATATTATCTTGTGCATTTATTATGTTTTGAAACGCTGTCGTTAGTACTACCGAATCAATGTCCGGTTGAGATTCACTCATAGCTTCTATATTAGACGCTATTAATCCTAACCCTCCAGCAATTTCATTTAGAGCTAGTTGATATTTATCTATACTCATTTGACCAGCATAATCAATTACACTAATTGGTCCATTGATATAAAATACACCATCAAGACCTTTCACATTATCATTTAACTCATTGAGTATAGATAATGTTGCATATGAAAATAGATTTGTTTGATTGGTATTTTTTATCACAACAATGATTGGGTCTGTACCAAAGTTTGTTTGATACTCTAAATTATCAATATAGGAATCGCTTGACTCTTCAATTAACGTTTCATTGCCGGTACTCAATTGTACATTTGTAATTCCAGTAGCTACAGCAACAATTAGAATAGTCATAATAAGTAACACCTTAAATGGCCATTTTTCTATAATTTTGTTCAGTATTTTTTTCATGTTTCCTCCTTGAATGTTAGTGCTCACTATCATAGTGTACACGAGTGTGGTATGTTTGTCAACGAATATATTCTTTTCATTTATTCTTGCTTCAATCACAAAGACAAATACAATACAATGAGTTTTAAGTAAATCTCTGCCTTTGTCAAGTATCAGCATAGATTTACTTAAATATCAATATAATGCACATAACATAAAAGACAGATAATCTCGACTAAGATTATCTGTCTTTTAAAAATATATATATCAAATAAACACCAAGCTAAATAGGATTTGCTTGCTTTATTCGCCAGCTGTAATTGCTGCCTGAACTAATTCATTGATTTTTTGTTCCCAATCTGCTGCGAAGACTTCCGGTGTTACCAGTCCTTCCGAAATTTTTGTATAATAATCATTATCATCACTTGTAACCCATTCAAAGAATGATTTGTACCCAGGTAACCATTTATCCGTATCTGGTCTACCAAATTCAATTAAATCTAGATTTTCTCTTAATCCTTCTACATAATCTATAAAATACTCAATTTCAGTCCATACTTCCGGATAATCCGATATTGGATAACGGTCAAGATATAAATCTCCACGATCTTTCATTTCTTCTAAACGTAGTAACCAACCTTCTTTACCAAAACTCATCCATTTTGCTAATAAGTAAGCTTCGTTAGGATACTCTGTTAAAGACGATACACAGACATAATCTAGAATGGTAGGTGGGAACTGCCCTGCAGACCCTCCTGGGTAAGGCCAGAAGCCTACTTCCATTCCATTTGCTTCATACATATCATCAATCATCCATAAATTCCATGAGCCATCGATATTCATTCCAACTAATCCTTCAAACCATGGCCAAATATCACCAATAATTTCAAGTTCATCTTCCGTATAAACAGCTACAACTTTTTCATCCATTAAATCTAATTTAAGGTTATATGCATCAATCCATGCTTGGCTGGTAAAGTTAAATTGTGTACCATCCCAAGTATTGTATCCAGCAGATGCGTTCATGCACACTTGTTTTAATTGATTATTTCCTATATTTTGTCATACTACCATCTCATATACTACCTTAATTAGGAAAAATGCTGGCTACGATACAATCAAGATATTGATTAGTTTTTTTTCTAATGAAGTATATTCAAAAAAAGATTATGTTATAATATTCTTTGGAGGAATTCATATGGATAGTTTTTTTGGTGAATTGTTTGAAATTGTGAAGAGACAAGTCGATACGGAAAAAATGAATGGACTACTGCCAAAGGTGTATCATGAGCTTGATATTTTGGTACAGTACGAAAACATTTCGGAATTGAATGAAATTTACAACTTCGTAATAAAAGAGAATCCAATTAAAACCAGTGATAGCATCTATAATGATATCTATTATTTGCAGTTGCAAAAACAAATCCTAAAACATCTATTTCAATTAAAAGATTATACCATTTTAAATGAAATTATCGATGAATGGATTTCCGGTGGAATCGAAGACGATTTGGAACTCTACATGCAAACTTGGGAAGATAGTGTTCCAATTTATAATTACTTTAGAGATCGTATAGAACAAACATTCACTGCCAAACCAAAAAAGAAACCTGTTGTTAAAAAAACAATTCAAAAAGACACACCAAAACCTATCAAAAAAGAAGCGAAGGTTCAGGAAAAAACAGAAGTCAAAGCAAAACCAGAAGAAACTACTTCTACTCCTGTAGTTAAGAAGGATAAAGCATCTTTGAAACCGATCAAAAAAGAAATTGTCACCAAACCTATAGAAACCAAAACACCAATCAAAAAAGAAAAACCAGTGGAATATAAGAAACCATATACACCAAAGAAACAAGCAGAATCTTGGCCAACTTACGTTGCGCCAAGAGCTTATACTCCTCCAAAAGAACCCGTCAAAGAAGCACCGAAACCGGTTGAAAAACCAAAACAACCAGTGGAAGTTACTCCTGAAAAACTAGAATTAATGAATCTTGTAAACATTATGACAATGAAATACGGTTTTGTCGTTAACAAAGAAAAACTAAAGAGTCTTCATAGTCCAAAACCAACATTCTTTTTAATTGTGTTAGACTTTGTGGAGAGTCAAGTTCAAAAACCTGTATTCTTCTTTGATATATTTCAATTACTGGAACATTACAGTTATCCTGATTTGATTCAATATATCATATCGAGATCCATCCTGTTTCGAAAGCTGGCATCGCTCCACATCGGTTTGGTACAAGAACCAGAAATAAAGTCCAAACAAAAGCTTTTAGATCTATTAAAAGAGAACGATACCGATTACATCGTGCAATCAAGGAAAGAATTAGAACTGAAATTGTTTATTGATAATTTAGAATTGAATGATGAAATCGTTTCTATGATGAAAAGTCATGCGGAATCTGCTTCTATCAAAGCTCCTTTGATGGCAGATGCTCTTGATGTATCCAGTCATATTCATTATTTCAAAAATAACATCATATCAAAAATTGAACCGGTAGTTGATGAATCAAATCCAGCTCACTTGTATTGGTCTATGATACTCGCTGCTTGTCTAGGAATCTATGTCAAAAGAGATACCGTATATGAATTCATTGATTTGATGGATTATATTTCGAAGTCGGCTATATTATTGATAGATAAAATCAATGATACACACCTACAAATCTATGTTAGAGACCTTGCAAAGACCTATATAAGAGCAATCTATAAAAATGGTTCCTTGTCTGAACACTATGAAGAATGGTGGGTTCGACAAAAAGATGATTTCTTAAATTCAAAATTAAATGGAATCAGCGCATTATCTGGATATTAATAACCATAATAATAACCGAAGCTCTTCGGTTATTTTTTATTCCATTCTAGCGCACAGATTTGCGTTTCTTCCTATCAAAATATGTTATAATAGTAAGATGAGGTGACATTATGCAAACGTTCTTAGAAATTCTATTGATCATTACCGCATTCGTTTCGGTAATACCACTTATAAATATGTTTAAAAATAGCAATGACTCGAAATATGTATGTTTAAAATACTTAATATTCGCTGCGGCATTTTGGACCATTCTTATCTTCATTGAACGAGTGTCTTCTAGTACTGCTTTAGTGTACTATGCGAACATGTTAGGGTATCCATTAAAATTCTTGTTATCGTTTTTAACATTTTGTACCATTTTTCAATATGTGGAAAAACGTATACCAAAGATAGTTCTAATTGTTTTAGGAACCATATTGGTCGGTGACTTAGTAATTGCATTATCGAATTCTTCTACTCTTTGGTTCTTAGAATTAGGCTATACAGATCTTGTTACTTACAACGATTTGTACATAACAAACAATGGACCATTGTTTATCTATCATTTATTAGCTTGTTATATTACTTTATTAACTGCTATAGCTTTCCTATTTGTCTTCCTAGCGAAACATCGCGGAGTAAGACAATATAAAGCCGTAACGCGTATGTTAGCAATCTGCGTCGCAGTCGTTTTAGTATTTAATTTATCACAATTATTATTGTTTGATACCAATGTTGATTTAACGTACATATCATTAGTATTTGTAACGTATATCTTGTATGAGGTAATCTACCGCAAAGATATGGTATTTAACCTAAGGGCTTCTGGCCGTGGTGAAATCTTATCGAATATGCGTGAAATGTATATACTAACAGATAGAGATAAACGTATTATCGAAATAAGTCCTTTATTACTTAAAAAATATAATCTTAAAGAAGAGAATGTTGTCGGCATTAGATTTGAACTTCTAGAAACCAAATTGAAAGAAAACGTTGTGTTATATAGTGATTATAATGTCAACGAAGAAAAAGATGAGGACAAAGACCATTATCATTTAAGAGAAAAAGAATTTAAACTACAAGGAATGGATGATTTTGGTCATATGATTCTTCTTTATGATGAAACCCAAATCTATGCACTTCTTAGAGAACTAAACAAACTAAGTAATTATGATACAATGACAGGCCTTAACAACCGGAATTATATAGAGCATAAATTAGAACAATATAATCCATTGAGTAATGTTGGAATCTTATCCTTGGATTTAAATGGACTAAAAGTCAATAATGATTATTTAGGCCATGAACGAGGAGATTATTTATTAAAGTCTCTTGCGAATAAAATGAAGTCCGTATTTAAAAACGTTAATAACAAAGAAATGGCTCGAATTGGTGGAGATGAGTTTTTAATCATTGTTCCTGATACGACAAAAGAATTTGTGGAAGCCAAAAGAAAAGAATTATTGAAAGAATGCAGTCATAATGAGATTGATAAATTGATAAGTGTATCGATTGGCATTGCAATTGACAAAGAAGGCAATGAAAATATCTATCAACTTATCCAACGTGCAGATGAAGATATGTATACTATGAAATCAAAAACATCCAAAGCATATGTAAATGCCATTAAGGATTACATTGAACTACATGGTGATTACATCAGATAATTTTCATATAACAGAAAAAAGAGTTCCTATAAAAGGGACTCTTTTCATATGCATTTAAATCACGCGTTACTATTTGCTGCTTGCGAATAGTTATAACTTTAAAACAACAGCAATTACTTCATTTCAAAATTCATATCAAAGAACAGATACTCCCCTGCTTCCATTCCAACATAGAACACCGCATCATCGGTTGTAAAAATATAAAACAATGGGCTATCGAACACGATGTTTGGGTTCGCTGTATGAATGGACTGGTATGGAGAAACACTGATAGAAAGACCACCATAGTCACCAGAAGGATTGTTATACAATACATGATCCGAATCATCCTTCAATGAATTCAACATATTGGTTATTTCTTCTATATCATAGATAAAATAATTGGTAATAAAGAATGGGTCTTCTGCGGTTTTACGAGGGACAAACAACATTTCATAATTTCCATCTTTTAATCCATATATCACACCACTGTTTGTATACGAAGTTCCAGTTAATTCTTTGGCAGTATCTGAATCAACTATTTTAAAAAATAGCATTTGAGTAAATCCATATTGACTCGTTGCCATGTCTTCTAATTCCATATCATCATAGTCTCTTCTGATAGCGGAACAACTTGTTAGTAATAGAATGATCAAAAAACGGAATAGTAATAAACTACTTTTTTTCATATATGCTCCTTTGAATACTATTTTTTTGTCCAAAAAACAATTATTCTTACATTCATTTCATATCGTAGTATATAGACACATCATCTTCTATTCTTCTGTTACTCCATAGAATACATCTGCACCAATATCTAGGTAGATGTGTTCCAATGTCTCTTCTAATGAAATACTATAATCGATCATATAGTCAGGCGCTAACCCCGCTTCAATCAAGAGATTGTCCTTATCAATCATAGCGAATTGGCTAGAATGCGTTAGAACCATATTATTCGGTAACACCGTATAAATAATCGAACAAGCCCCTCCTGAGGTATGAGTACCCAAAATCATTGCTAACGCATTGTCTCTAGCCATCGATGCGGTTAGATTCGCAGCGCTAAATGTAGCCGCTGATGTAAAGATGTAAAAATCATTCGTTACCGCTCTACCGGTATCTAACTGATAGCTCTCTACATAGATTTCTCCAGTACTTGGGTTGGTATAACGAAAATCAACTGGATCATTGGTCATATACATCAACACTTCAAATACAGCTACTAAATTGCCACCCACATTACATGCTAAGTCTATATAGATTGGTTTGGTTGCATCAATATCAACGAACGCATTTTGCATATACTCTAATGTGTCCAATGTGAATTCATTCAACTCTAAAATATAATACTCATCGTATTCTGTAAAATTGAATTCACCGGTTCGATCAAGACATTCATCGCTAAGATATACATCATATAAATCCCATAACTTATTATCATCCGGAGGCATTACCGTTTGCACTGCATCTGAGTTGTATCCAAATGCAACAATTGAGCTATGTAAATCATTTAGACTAAACATGAATTCTTGTAATAAGACATCCAATTCTACTAGAGACTGGGCGTCATAAAATCCTCTTGTTGTGAGTTCTTCTTTAAAAGATGTTATGCCTAAAAAGTCCTTTAACCCATAGTAATAATCGAAGAATAACGCAGTATAATTCACCGTATTACGGATGATGTTCTGTTCATTCATTTCAACACCCAAATCATTCGTATTGATAATGTCTTCATTTGCATAAAAATCATCTACCACATAGAGATTATTACCAGATTGGTAGACATTTAAATAATCACCTGTGAATAACATATTCGCTAAATATAGAGGAATAAAGAATACCTCTTCTTCTTTGGCGATGGTGATATCATAATCATCAAGATCAATTGTCTTTGTAACATCACCTTCTATATACTCGTTATCCACTACGTTTAAATCCGAGTCATAATCGATATTAGAAGAGGAATTGAAATTTCCTCCAAAATTAAAATCATTATAATAGATTGTATTTTCAACTGGATCAATAACCAACGAATACTCGTAGCCTCCAAAGATATTTCCACTGTAATTTATAATATACGTAATTTCTATCGTATCTGTTGTTGTTACTTGATAATAGACCAATGCATCTTGTAGTACATAAAGAAATTCTTGGATATCCACATAAAGAATATCTTCATTGTCTAAATGACGAAAGGTATGAAGTGTTTGCAAAGACAGATCAAAATCTTCTGCTGAGTCGATGATATTTAACACTCCAAGACTTTGAATGATTCCTTCTGTATCGTCTGTAATCGGCGTATATTCCTGGTAGCACATCTCAAGATCAGGATTTATATTGCAAAACAAGCCATCCGCTGTGCAACTCGATAACGAAATCGTAAAAACCATTAAAAGAACTAGTACTAATTTTTTCATATGCCCCTCACTTAATTGTATGATTTAAAGTTGCTCTAGGATAGACTCGTCTATTCTAGCTACTGCAAGTATGTCGTTATCCTGTAATAGTTCTTCAAAGGATAATAATTTTGTTTTGATAAATTGATTATTTTTTTGAATTAAAAAATGATAACGTTCTAACCCATTGTTAATATCACAATGATTGACATAAGATATCGCATCATTGTTGTCTTCTAAAATCTGTTGCAAATCATAGACGACTGCGCTAGCGGTAGGATACCGTCCAGCACCAATCCCTTGGAACGATTCTTTTTCTTGAGGTTCATAATGTACTTGAACCAAATTTTCTTCATAGTGAATCCTTGAATATACACTGTCACTTCCAAGAATTACTGGTTCTAAATGAATTTGAATTTGATTATCTGTTCTTATCGATGTTGCGATGTATTTCATTTGAAATCCTTTTGATTTCACATAAGAATAGAACTCTTCTGTAATATCACTTAAAGAAATCCGGATGATATCTTCTTCTTGTATATATTGATGATATGCGATCATCGAAAGAATATTAATCTTTCTAAGTAAATCCAACCCATCCATATCATCATTCGAACCTGTTTCAATATATCCTAAGTTTCTTGCTTCTTCTAATGCGTTATCGATATGGTAGTCATCCAAAAATATCTTAGATAATATGTAGTTGGTCGATCCATTCACAATGCCTTCTATTCTTTTAACCTTATTCGTGATAGATTTGGCTTTTAACGGATCTAATACAATAATGCCGCCTCCAACACTCGCTTCATATAAAAGCGTTACATGATTCAATTTTGCAAGGTTTGTTAATTCTTCAAAGCATTCTGAGATTAATGCTTTGTTCGCCGTAACAACGTGTTTCCCAGCTTTCAATGATTTTGTTACATAGGTATAAGCATCGGTTTTACCACCGATTAATTCAATCACCGTATCTACCGAATCGTCTTGCAAGATTTGATCAAAATTTGTCGTTACTATAGTATCCAACCCATTAGCTTTGGACTCATCTCTTAAGAATAAATACTTTACTTTAATATTGGACGTATTATTCTTCAAGAGTTCAAATACACCTTTACCAACAACACCATAACCCAGTAATGCAACAATCATAAGCAAGTCCTTTCTA
>Ga0075122_10002418_pt1 | contig 12322 bp, 17 predicted proteins | sample AntAceMetag02UKB_FD_69790 | JGI IMG/M metagenome (GOLD analysis project Ga0075122, IMG submission 69790) | Saline lake microbial communities from Ace Lake, Antarctica - Antarctic Ace Lake Metagenome 02UKB | ecosystem: Environmental > Aquatic > Non-marine Saline and Alkaline > Saline | place... | reverse complement strand
GATATGTTTATAGAAGATGATATGGATCCCGTAGAATCTACTGCTACCTTTGATGTAATTGAATATGGGGCTAGTTTTACTGATACGGGTGAGGCTGGAAGAGAGCATGATTTTAAATCTCCAGCGGAGATATTTAAAGAAATAAATGAACTAAAAAGGGAAGACTTAACTATGATGGCTATCAATGGAAGGAAGGTTATTCCCCTTTGGACACATCAACAAGACTTTGAAGATGAATATATAGATGAAAAAATAGACGAAAAGAAATGGGAAATATATACTAATACTATTAAAGCATTAAACCAGGATCCTAACGTAATACTTATAACCCCCACAGAAATATATGACTTAAGGCATTAAACATGGAAAAAAAATCTCTTCAAATTATACTAATATTATTGGTTCTTGCAATGATCAGTCTATTGTTGCTCTTTTTTTTAGTCTATACTACTGATGAGTCTGCAGAAGATGTAGAAGAAGAGACTTTGGATGGAATAAGTGCCATAATGCAATTAGAAAAGAGAAATGGCATAGTGATTAATATATGGATTGATAAAGAGAATCTAGATGCTCTAGAAACCCATGGTATGAAATATCTTTTTGTAGATGTGGGAGATACTCAAAAAGATGGGACAATAAAAACATCAAAAAACGAAATAAAGGAGTTTCTGGATCTAATTGAAGATTATGAAAAAGAGAATAATTATGATTTTATTCTATTACCCTATAGTGAAGTTTATACTTATGATTATGATATAACTAGTGTTGAATTTAGAGATAATTTTATTCAGGTGTATTCAGAATTAATTGAATGGGGTTTTGATGGGATTTATGTAGACATAGAGCCTGTTAGACTTAATCAGGAAAATATTTACCTTAATCTTCTTATTTCGTTAAGGAATGATCTTCCAAGAAATTCTATTATTTCCGTTTATTCAGGTAGTTTTTCTGATAATGATGAACGAGATAATGAATGGGAATGGTCTTCGGAGCTTTATGAAAAGGTAGCTGATAGAGTAGATTTGATCTTTGTTCCTAGTTTTGATTTTAATTTAAATAATAAACAAGAATATCAAGACTATTTACAACAACAATTTGAAAAACTATCTTCTGTAAATTTTAATTCTGAGTTTATTTTTGGAGTTCCTACCCATAAAAAAGAACCAGAAAGTATTGGTAATGCTTTAGAATCCTATACTTTAAACCAAAATTCAGAAGATCTATTCATTGGTGTTGGAATCTTTGCAGAATGGACTATGGATAAAGACGAATGGGAAGTTTTTGAAAATTATTTAGGATAAAAAGCTTACAACAGATTCTATTATATATTCTACCTCTTTGTCTGTTAAAGCCGGATAAATAGGAATTGAAAGAGTTGTGTTATGGGCAAGTTCTGTATTTTGAAAATTATTTGGGTTTAAATTTAAATATTGATGTAGTGGTTTGAAAACTGGAAATTCTGCGTTAATACCTATGTGTTTTAATTTATTTTGCAGCTCATCTCTTTGTTGTTTGTTTTTTAACATTATAACATATCTAAATGGTAAAACGTTATTAGGATTAGGAAGGAGGATATTAAGATCCTTAAACGCTTTATTGTATTTTTCTGCAATTTGTTTTCTTTTTTCTATAAATTTGTTTAGATTATTTAATTGAGAAATTCCAAGACTTGATTGAATGTCAGACATATTATAATTATAACCTAATGTGTATGATTCTGTTTTATCATAGGTTGTTAATATTTTTAGTTTTTGTTTTAATTTTTCTGAATTAGTTGTTACCATTCCCCCATTTCCTGTTGAAATTAGTTTAGTGGCATAAAATGAAAATATTCCTATATCTCCTATGCTCCCCAATTTTTTTCCGTTATAATCTCCTCCTAATGCTTGTGCACAATCTTCAATAATAGGGATTCCTAATTTAATAATTGGATCTAATTCTGCAGGTATTCCAAACATGTGGGGGACGATTATTGCCTTGGTATTATTTGTTATTAATGGCTGTATTGTTTTTGCGGAAATATTATATCCGTTCTCAAAATTAGAATCTATATCTGCAAGAATTGGTTTTGCCTTGGTATAATTTACTGCGTTGAGGACTGCCTGACAAACATAGCTTGGAAGTATTACTTCATCCCCTTGTTTGATGTTTAAACTTAGTAAGGCTAGGTGTAATGCTGTTGTCCCGGAAGTGGTTGCTTTTGCGTAATTACTTTTTATTAATTCAGATAGCTTATCTTCAAATTCTTTTGTTTTTTCTCCTGTTGCATGCATGCCTGAATCAACCTGTTCTTTTGTGACTAAACCATCTGTTTCTCCTACATAAGATTTTGAGTGAGGAATTTTATACATTTTTTATTTCTCCTGTTAATTTAGATTTTTTCTTAGTATAAAAACTACTCCTATCCCAGCCTCCGCCCCAATTTCTTTTTCCAAATATATATTGAAGAGTTGTTTTGATAAATGCAATAAACCAGACTGTTGACCAAATAAACTTAATAATGTAAATTTCAGGTAATCTTCTGATTAATTTCCAATCTAAATAGAGTATAGCCAGAAGTGTAAAAATGAAATCTGCTAAATAAAACGCGATTGCAAATTTAGGATAAATAAAAAATAGGAATAAAGAGAATGCAAACAAGGGTGCGTAAATAAGTGTATCAAAATAAATAGGAATTAATGTGGTAAATAATAGGGACTTAGCTTTTAGTAATTCTTTGTTATGCTTATATAGACATTGTATGCTTCCCGAATACCATCTCATGATTTGTTTAATATGTCCTTTAAATGTTGAAGGATCTTTACTTCTTGCTAAAGCATTTTTTTGATAATCTATTCTATATCCATTCTCTAGTGCAATCCAGGTTATATCCATATCTTCGGTTTCAGTTCCCTGGGGAAACCCTTTAATTTTTTTTAAAAAAGAAGTCCTGTAGGCAGAGCTATCTCCACAAATAACTGCCATGGCATTTCTTAATGCATGTGCTTTTTTCCTAAAGCAAAAAAATTTATATTGAAATGTTGCTCCATGGTAAATTATTTTTCCAAAAAAATTACTTGCCTTGATTGGTAAAGATATTCCAGTTACAATTGCAACTCTTTTATTTAGAAATGGTTTTGTTATTTCTTTAATGTAATCTTTAGATAGGAAGGTATCTGCATCTAATACAATAGTAATCTCAGATAAATTAATATTTTCTAAAACATAAGAAACACTATGAGCCTTTCCTTTATTTTCTTTTTTTGTTAATATTTTGAGATTTTTATATTTCTGCTTAGCTCTTGAACAGGATTTAAGAGTATTATCTGATGAATAATCATCTATAACAATTACTTGTTTTGGAGGATGTGTTTGATTGAATGCAGAGTCTATCACTTCTTCTATATTTTCTTCCTCATTGTAAGCTGGAATAACAATTGATACATTGAATGGGGGATATTTTGTTTTTGGTAATCTTCCGGTAAATATAAATTTTATTCCGTTTTTAAATTGAACAATTACTAGGGTTATAATATCAATAAATAGACTAGAAAATATTACTCCTGTTGCCATATGAAAAATTCTTAAATGAAATATATAAAGAAAATTATATGAATAAGGTTATATTAGGGGGATATGTTTTTTTCATCCGGAAAAAGTAGTGACAGGGGATATATCTGTGGAAATATATATTTTTGTGTAAAAGAGTTTATATAAGATTTTTATGATTAGTTTTTATGATAACTAAAAAGATGTGTCATTTGACAGATACAAAATTAAATTTCTTACTTAAGATTATTGAAAGGAGGTTATAATAAAAATAAAATGAAAAAAATACTTAGTTTATTAACTATGGCTATTTTAGTCTTTTCTATTGCGCCTGTAATGGCTGTTAGTACTGGAGACGGTATAACTCCAACTATTGGAACAGAGGATTTTCCTCCAATGGTTTGGCAATGTGGTAGATGGGTTGCAGACGATGCAGTCGAACCACAATTATATAATTCTCCTAGATTTAACAATTACGCTTTTGAAGGTGAATCTATCTCTTGGAACGTTCTTGTATTAGATAAAAACGGTATCAACAAAGTTACAGATGTTTATGCTACATTAGGTAGTGTACAAGGTTCAGACAATCCTGTTGAAGCTAATTGTGTATTAGTTCAACTTGGACCTCAAGAAATTGGGGCTTGTGAAGCTATGATTGGCGAAGAAAATGTTGATCCAGCAAATTTCCAAAATTGGAATCAAGTTGCTGCAATGTATCAATGTACTTTGACTGTAGAAACACCAGATAGTATGTACGGTGAATACTGGGCAACTATCGAGGCAATAGATTTAGATCTAGAAACTGGAACAATGGCTCAAAATGAATACTGGTTCCTTAACCCTGTTGTTGCTTTAGACATTAGGGGAGATTTAACATTCGATAATGTTAGACCAGGTACAGTAGCTTATTCAGAGACATTACTAGTTGGCAATGATGCTGATATCGGTTCAGGAGTTTTACTTGATATGTATATATCAGGAACTAACTTTTACGATTTAGACTCAAGTGCTGCTATGTGCCCTACATCAAATGTATTAAGCTTAAACGCTTTCTCATATGATGCAACAAATGGACAATTTGCAGTGCCTAATATGCCTATTAGATCTGGAGATACAATAGCACAAGCTGGAAGAATCATGGACGGTAGTCAATTCGGACAAGCTGGAGTAAATCCAACAAACTTTTTAGCACCTGGTGCTGAAATAGGATTAACTTTCCAACTTGCTTTACCAGAACCATGTAACGGTGACTTCAATAGTGGAGACATCTTCTTTTGGGGAGAGGCTATTTAAGATGGTACAGAATTTTTAATTTTTTTTTTATTTTTTTATTTTAGAGAAAGAGGTGAAGACATTAGTAAATATAAAAAATTGGAACATGAAAAAAAGAATAATAATCACAATAATAACATCATTAATTTTCGTAATTTTATTTACGAATATAGTTAGTGCTTCTTTTTGGGCTTGCTTTGCTCAGGGAGAAAAAATAGATTTTTGTAATCCTAAAACTCCGGATAGAACTTGCTCTTCAAAATTTGGTTGTAATTCTTACTGTATGAATACTTATAATGAAACACGAGAGTGTTATAATCAAGCAAATCCTAATGCTTGTAATGGTATTCCCAAAGATTGTTCTTCTATGGGGAGTAATCATACTATTGATGGGAAAGCTCCAGAATTCGTACTTAATAATCCTGTTCAAGATGGAGAATATACTTCTCGTTCTATTCTAATTGATTTTGATTTAGATGAAAAATCTGCGATTTATTATTATGATAATCTGAATAATAGAGCTAGATGGTCTAGATTATGTACTCGTTGTGCTGCTGGGAACCCTTCTTATTCAAGAAGTAGATCATTTAGAGAAGGATTAAACAATATAACATTTAGTGCAGTTGATGTTATTGGAAATGAGATTAATTTTACAAGAGTTTTTACAATTGATAGTAAGGATCCAAGAATACATAGAACAGAGCCAAGAAGAGGTTATGCTTCAGGGTCATTTGAAGTTCAATATACTGAAACTAATTTGAAATCTATTACTTTGTTTTATGGAAATGAAGAAATAGGTATTAGAAATCAAACATTAGAAAATTGTGAATCTGGAACTAAAAAATTCTGTGATATTAATGTAGGCTTAGAGGATTATAATGGGGAGAAAATAATGTATTATTTTGTTATAGAAGATGGTGTTGGGAATATTAAAAAATCTCAAATGAGAAGAAATTTGCCAGTAGATACTATTTTTCCAGTGCTAAATAATCCTGACTCATTCTGGACTCAGGGAGAAGGTAGATATGCAAGATATGTTTCGTTTGAATTTAATATTACTGAAGAAAATTTAGCAGGAGCAACATACTCTTATCTTGATAGTAGAGATAGAGTAAGGACAAGGAGACTTTGTAGTCGGTTAAGAAATGGTATGTGCAATGCTAGGACCTCATTTAGTAGGGGAACATATAATCTAGATATTCAGATTGTTGATAAGGCAGGTAATGCAGTAGGATATTCTACTGGAGAATTTGATGTGGACTATTAAAACGAGTAGGGATTATTAAGATGAACATAAGTGAATTGTGTATGAGTGATGATTTAAAAGACTATTGTGTGTTGGTACAAGAAGTAAAAAATCATGCAAAAAAATATTCTAATTCTGAGATAGATTCTGATTTTTTTGTAACTCATTTTTCTTTGGAAACTCAAATTGGAAGATTTAAAAAAAGAATTATAATGACTAAACCATATTATGATAGGCTTTTGGAAGTTTTAGAGGATAAAACATATGATGTTTTGGAGAAAAAGTCTTTTAATTTTGGGGAAGATCCGGTGTAATTTATATAAAATGAAAATAATTTTAGAAAGTAAGGAAGGGAATAGAAGAATTGAAGGTTCTTTAGACATCCAAGATATAATCTTCAAGGAAGATATTTCTGATTTAGATAATGTAGAGGTTGGCTTAGATTTAGAGAATGAAAAGTCAAAAGGAATTGTTAAGTTATCTAAGGATGAAGTGGAGAGATTGGTTGAAAGTGTTAGGGGTAAGATGAAGTTGGTTAAGGAAAGTAAGAAGTTGAAGGGGTGAGGGGTTGGAAGGGGTGAATTTAAATAAATTAAATAGGTTAATGTGATATAGGGAAAAGTGTGTTGATTATTAAAATGGAATTACCAGAAATTAAAGAAATTAATATTACCGATGAATTTAGGCAGTATGTTTCTCTAGTAGATTATATTGAAAAATATAAATCTGATTTAAAATCTCCTGATCTGTATCATAATGTTCGAGAAGTTATGAGTACATTTAATTATTTAAAGAGTGAAATAAGAAATCAGGGACTTTTAATTATAGATAAAAAACCACATTACAAGGAATTATTTCATATTTTAGATTGTAGGCTAGAGGATATTTTATTAGATGTCCCAATATTGAAGGAAGGGTGAAGTTTGGGGTGAGGGGTTTGGGGTGAGAGATTAATTTTAAAAAGCAAATAAATATCTAATTTTATGATAAGACAAAAGTTATTAATTAGTCTTGTATTAATCTTGATTCTAGCAGGAAGCAGTTATGCTTTATTTCAAAATAAGGATTTAACTGTTACTGGATCTGTAGTTAATGATGGTGATCAGAATGCTAATCCAAGTGTTAAGAAAAAGATGGTAATTACAAAAGATAATTTTGCAAGTTATTTAGTTAAGCAGAAGATAATCCAAGATTTGCCAGATGATGCAAGGATATTGTTAAGATTTTATAATTTTAATAGTGGAGCTAGAGAATGGGAAGAAAGTTATCTTATAACTAAGGGGAAGATTGAGCTTGCCCGTAGTTTAGATGAGGGAGATGATTTTTGCACTCAAAAAGAAGATGTTTGCGGTAGTCCTGAGGGTGTGGATGTAACTGTAGAGGATATAGATATTGAGATAATTTTAAGTTCAGATTATATTCCAAAGTTAGGTAATTTTTGTTCAGCAATAAAACAAGCTAATAAGAATGGTGATTTAGGTTTTGAGTATAAAGGGAGTAAGGCGGGGTTGTTATGGAAGTTTAAGAGTATGAATGAGTATAAGGATTGTTTAGGGTTTTGAAACATTAATCCATAGTACTTGCATAGTCCTCATATAATTTTAAAAAAATATAATTATTTTTAAGCTCATCTATCCCTAGCACAAACTTTCTGTTCTTTCCTGAAGAATAGCTTCTTCTTTAGTTTGGAAACAAACTATATTATCTTCAGCAATATTTTTAGCCCAACCACACCTGCATTCATAATATTTATCAGAATTAAGACTTCCTACATATTTTGTTCCTGATGGACAACCTAATTCGCTACATTCAGTTCCAATATCTTCAGTGCAATATGTTACACCATCTGAACATAATTCATCTTCACCCGTAGGTCTTGATGTTTGGTTTTTAATTAATATAATTCCTCCAAATATAATTCCTAAAACAACGAGGAATACAATTCCCAAAATTATTATTGTTCTCATTTTACTTTTTCTTTACCTTCTTTTTCTTCTTGGGCCCTGTTCTCTGCCTACTAAAAATCCCAACTAATTTATCATCTACTTTAATCCCTCTCGTATTCTTTTTCTTTGAAAAAGAAATACAACTTCTTCTAACAATATCTTCGATCTGTTCTTTTAATGTAAATAAATTTCCTTTAGATCTTTTATTTAGAAGTTTAATCTCTTCATCATCTAGTAAAATTGTTATTCTTGGCATCCTACTTCTTCACCACATATGTTTTGTCAACTTTAAAACTCTTATAAATTCCTTCAAGAATATCAGTTCCAGCATAACCTGCAAGTAGACTCAACCTAGGATCAAAATCAAAAATTATTCCAATAAAAATACCAATAACTACGGCAACAACAACAGTTATTGTATAATATCCCCAAATAATTCTCCTTCTAATAGATAATGCTTTTAGTAATCCTACGAAACCTCGAGTTAATCCACCTAATCCTCCTAAAAGTCCTGCTAATAATGTTGGGTCCATCTACTTCTTTTTAATCTCCTCTTTATTTAATTAAGAAATAAGTTTTTATAAAACTTTTTATTTAATTTTAAGGGAGTTTTTCTTAGGATATCTGTGATTTTTGTTCTTTGGTGTTAATTCTTTATTTTTTTGGTTGTGGGTAAAAGGGGGTAAGGGGGTTGGGGTGGGGGGGGGTGTAAGAGATAGGCAGTCGAGGCGTAATACCTTTTTGACCGGACGTTGCACCATCTCAAATTTAAAAAATAATAATACTTATAAATCTGGATTTACTACTAATAATAATTAACACCATGGGCTCTGTAAAAGGACCCCATGATTTTCATTTTAATATGATTTCTGAAAAGAGAAGGGTAGTTATTTACATTGATGGAAGTAACTTTTATTTTTCGATAAAGAATATATTTCATTGTAAAATTAATATTGAAAAATTTAGTGAAAGGGAGAGTTAACTATAGCGAAAGTGGTCAGGCTTGGAATACTATCAAACGAAAAACAGAATTCTTGAATGATTTTCAGCAATTAAGGGAGAAGGTGCCCGTGCCTTACTTTATTTTATCCATTACATAAGAAACCAAATAAATAAATGGCGTATCTATTATTACTATAATTAACTTAATAACCTTGGAGTAAAAATTTAATCAACCCTTTTGCAATATCAGGGTCTGCATCCTCAAAATAATGAAGTTTTTCCCCAGGCGTTCTTTGTCTACATATTATTTATGTCTACAATTTTGTCTACAATCAGGATTATTTAATTACTCTCTTCAAATCCTTATATTCTTTCAGCATGAGCTTAATAGTCGGCCTCACATTCCCCTTATTCTCATAAATCTGCAAAGTTTCATAGTATTCTCGCTGATTTTTTAAATCAATATTTAATGGAGGCAAATTACTCTTCAGTAAAATATTATTCAGCAAAATCCTACCAACTCTCCCATTTCCATCTGCAAATGGATGAATATTTTCAAATTGATTATGAACAACCGCCGCCAAAAGAATTCCAGGATATTTATTATTATATTTATTATACCATACAATTAATTCTTTGAGCAAGGTTACAACCCTAGAAGAAGGTGCCCCTTCATGAACAATAATTCCAGTTCCAGTTCGAACAACAACCTCTTCGCCCTTTCTTCTGAACTCTCCCGCAAAATCCTTAGAATTTTTAAAAACAATTTTGTGAATTTCTTTAATTAAATCAATGGATAAATGATCTTTAGTTTTTCTAATAAAACCAATAGCTTCATCCACCCCTAAAGCCTCTGCGATATCTTCCTTTGGCTTTTCTATTGGCCACTCTCCTTTTTCTATGACTTTCTCAGTTTCTTTTAATGTTAAGTCACTTCCCTCAATTGCATTAGTATTATAGCTAAAAACTTCGGAAAATTTCTTCCAATCAGATTCAGACAAATGAACAACTTTCAGATTCGCTTCAATTTCAAGCCTTTTAACAAAATCAATTTCCTCTTTTGAAATTTTGTCACGTAATGGATCTTTTATTATCTTGTACTTATTAATTTCATCTAGAATTAATTTCTCAGCCTTCTTTTTCCTATCTTCCAAAATCTCCTTGGACAAATCGGTTCCTAATAATTTTCTTATCTTATGTATTTTCCCGCCTTCTCTAAAAGAGTGAGCAAGCCAGTATCTCATTTTGCCATAATAATTTCTTTTTTCAATGTACATAATAATACACTGTTGTCTACATATTTAAATGTTTCTACATTTTTGTCTACATAAAAAAAGGATATACTCAACCTCGACACCATGATGGCGTCTTCTTTGGTATCAAAAAAACAATGTGCCACCACACACTAAAGTGTGTGGTTTGTAACAGGCACTTGTTTTTAGGATGCTCCAAAATTAAAACTTCCTAAAACTACATCTTAAAAGATGTAGTTTTAATTTAAGACATAACAAAACTTATAAATCCGAATTTACTGCTAATAGTAATTAACACCATGGGGATAGGCAACTAACCCTATGATTTTTATTTTAATATTATTTTTCTTATTTCTTGATTAAAGTTTTTTGCTCTTTCAAGAGATGTTTTAGCTTTATTCTGCATTGCTATTTCTCCAAGTTCATAGGTAAATCTTTCTCGTTTATACTTCTCATTAGAATAATCCTCTATGATATCTTTTGCTTTTTGCTTTCCAAGAATTTCAGAAGATTCTTGGCCTGCTTCTTGAAATTCTTTGATTAATTTTTCTTCAATTTTATTTGTTGAATAAAAATAATGGACAAAGCAATTAAGGGTTATTGCATGAACTGATTGTTGAGATTTTATTTTTATACCTTGTGTTTCCAACAATGCTCTTACTATGTAAAACATTGAATAATAACTTGAATTAATTACCCATAAATATCCATTAAAATTTGGAAAACCTAATGATTTTTTAGATTATTATTTATTGAAACATTGTAAAGTAATTTTGCTGAATTAAATGAGTTTTGAGCATTTTTTAGGAAAAATTCGGTGTATCTTCCAGCTTTTTCATGGATTATCTTTTTTTCTCTTAAAAATTGTTTTACACTATTTTTTGCATTCTTAATTATATTGTTATCTATCATTTTTTAATAAATTATAATAATTTTCTGCTCCGAAAATAAGAACATGATTATTTAGAGTTTCATTTAATACATTTATTTTCTCTCTTTTATTCAGCATTTCTTTTGAACTTTTAGTTGAAATAACATTAATATCAAATTTCATAGTAAAATTAGAGGATATATTTTCTAAAAATCTTTCAGTTTCGGTTATATTTTCTTTATCATTAACAATAAATAAGATGTCTATATCATTAAAATTCTTTTTTTCTATTGATGAACCAAAAATAAGAAAAATAAAAAAGGGGTTTTGATAGTTTTCTAGAACATCTTTTGTAAATAAGAAAAGGGTTTTATATTTTTTAAGAAATTCATTTTTTCTTGTTGATTCTATGTAAGCAAGATCCATTAAATTTTCTTTATAATTTAATGAGATAAAGCCCTTGTTGTCCTTTGATATAAAATTTTGTTTTAGGAGGTCTGTAGTAGATCTATGGATAAGGGGGTAGGGTTTTTTTAATATCTCTGAAATCTCTTTAATACTAAATCTTTCATTTATTTTTGAAACAAATATTTGCATGATTTTTATTTGGGTTTTTGTAAACATTTTTGTAGGATTGATATAACTATTTAGGTATATGGTTATATCTTTTTAGTATCTTAGTTATTTAAATGTTTGTGAAAATTTCTTTTTTGTTTTGGTTTTTATTTCAAATCTTTGTATGCTTTTTTGAGTTTTTTATTTTCAAATTCTATATTAATCTTTTTCATATTTTAATCCCTCTTTTTTCATATATTTCTTAGCTAATTGAGGATTCCAAATGTAAACAATAATTCCTTTATCAGTGATTACTATTTTATTTATTTCTTGAAGATAATTTAAAATTGTTACAAAAGTTCCCCACATTACTCTCTTTGGAAGTTTTTCCCATATTTTTCTTCTATTAAATTCCCCACTATATTCATTACATACATTTTCAACCATACTCACAGTATCTAATGTTGGAGAACGAAACATCTGATTAATCTTTTTTTCTTCTTTATTTTTATTTTTTAGCATTTTAAGAAACTTCTCTTAATTTATGTTTATCAATTGATGTATATAAATATTTTGGTTGGGGGGTGATTAGTCTTTTGAGGAGCCAAAAAAATCTATGGGGGTAATGCATGGGGTGGGGGTTTAATTTTGTGGAAAATTAAAGAAGCGGAGCGTAACTTTAATTTTCTATTTTTTGGGGGGTAATGGG
>Ga0075122_10002416_pt1 | contig 12325 bp, 9 predicted proteins | sample AntAceMetag02UKB_FD_69790 | JGI IMG/M metagenome (GOLD analysis project Ga0075122, IMG submission 69790) | Saline lake microbial communities from Ace Lake, Antarctica - Antarctic Ace Lake Metagenome 02UKB | ecosystem: Environmental > Aquatic > Non-marine Saline and Alkaline > Saline | place... | reverse complement strand
AGCCTCCACAACGGGCGTGTCGGCCGCTTCAAGGGGGGTAGGAGCGACGTTCGGGCCAGGAGTGGCCTCAGAGGGGGGTTCGGGAGATAGGGCGTCTGGGGGCGTGGAAACTGTGGCGTCAGGGGCTTGGACTGATGCGTAAACTTGCCCGTCTGGGGCATCCTGGGTAGACGCTTGTACGCCAGATTCGATACCTTCCATGTAGAACGGCTGTGCTGGAGCGCTGATTACCGACTCTAGGCCAGAATCCGGCACGCCAGACTCAGCCGCCTCTCGAATCAGCTTGGATTCAGACTCGATCAGTGCCTTTAGCTCGGCCCTCGCCTTGAGCGACTTGGTTTTCTTGATGTTGCCGGGTATGGATGCCACTCTTGCCGCTGCGCCGGGTACGACGAGGACGCCCAGTTCCGACTTGAAGCCCTTCGCTGTAGCCCAATTGGCATCGTAATTCTTGTCCAGCCGAGCGGAGTATCGTAAGACGCCCTCAAAGCGTTCTTCCAGCCACTCTGGGATCACTCCGTTATACGCGACCTTTTTGAGGCCAGCCCGCATTTTCGGCGAGACCACGATGGATTTCAAGAACTTCGCCATGCCGGGGTTAGCCAGCATCGGACCAAAGCCCTTACGGATTGCCTTGCGCGCCGCCAGCCCTCCGACCAGAGCTTCGCCAGACGTTTCTGCCAAGGACGCGATGAATGCGCCCGCCGTGGCGCGAATAACGGCCTGCAATGGAGTCGTGTTCTCGTCGCGGGCGATCTCGATACTTTTGCCGTCGGGAGACACGTATGGCGAGTAGTTCATCAGCTCGTTCTGGACGTATTCCTTGGCGGATAAGTTCGGAGCGAACGCAGTACGGGCAACGCCCGCGCCAATCCAGCCAGCACCCTTGACAAACATGCGAGCGCCGAGACTCCGCAGGGACACGTGCGCGGCATCTAGCAGTTTCATCGCCGCTTGGCGGGCAAAGGCGCGCCCCGCTGTCGCAACGCCCCCTGTCGCGGCAAACGTAAGCATGTACGGGACCATCTGGCCTAAACCAGAGACAGCCATCGCCTGCCAAGTAGACCCGAGCTTGCCCTCACGCAACTGCTTTTCCATGCGATTGAGCACCCGGTCAACTCGGGCGGGCATTTCGGCTAAAATCTCTTCTTGAATCTGCTTTGGCGTGGCTTCTTTGTAGACTTTGCCTGTGCCGTAGATAGAGCCAGACACGGCTTGGCCTAGCTTTCTGTCCTCAAGGCGGCGTTTAGCCTCCGTCTCCGGGTCATAAAGCACCCTCAAATCCTGCGCGCCAGCCGCGTCCTTGATCGTGGAGACCAGAGGGATAAGCTCCTCGGCGTTCTTGAAGGTGTCGAGTAGCTGCTCCTCGAACGTGACTTCGCCCTCGGGCAGACCCTGTTCAGTAACATGCGCCAAGGCGTCTTCGTCGGACACGCCCTGGCCCCAGCCAGCCATAGCCTGCTTATACTCTGCCGCCGCTTGCTGCGTCTGCTCGCCAATCCGGCGCGTCTTCTCCTTCTCAATCTTGAGCATCGTCAGGCGCTTCCATCGAGTGAAGTCGCCCTTGGTTCGCGCATGCTTCGCTTCCATGCCGTACCAAGCCTCATCGTGCCCGACAAGCTCCTCTTCTTCTTTCATGCGGGCATCATACTCAGCCTGCCCCCTCTTCGCCATCTCGGTCGTGGGCTGCTTCGTGGCGAGGTCCATATAGCCGCGAACCTCTGTGTCGTACTCCGAAGCGTCTGCGGACTTGAGCGTGAACCATTTTCCGGTGGGGATGTGGTAGTATTGGCGAATCTTGTCCTCGCCTCCACCTCGGCGAAGTGACCGTGCAGCGTTGCCCATCCTTTTTTCAAGCATCAGCCAGGGGCCGCTACGCAGGGCTTTCGTTGGACTGCCGTGTTTTACTGGCATCTCCTTGGTAAGAGCGAAGTCGCCAGTGGGCCATCTCCGAGCCACTTGGTCAGGTGCGTCCGCGCCAGCAGTGTCGGCTACGGGGCGCTGGGAGATTGGCCTCATCCCCTGCTGGTCGGCGAAGTCCAGCTTTCGCTGCTCAATCATCGCATCGGCAGGATGCTCTAACTTGGGGACGGCGGGCATCGCGCGGATTTCGTCTAGCAGCGACGCGGGCTTCTGGCGACTCGACGGCATCGCGCGGATTTCGGCAAGCAGGGAGTTATCGCTCATAGTAGTCTAGGGCGTCCTTCTTGACCTTGGCGTCCTTTTTGGCCTTGCGCTCGTAGGCTTCTAGCTTGGTTGGCTTGGGATTCCGCAGCTTGTCTATGGCCTTTCTCTCTTCCGCCTTCCGTGATCCATTCTTCTTGGATGGCCTATCGGTCTTGGGCGGGTTTGCCTTGTCGTATTCCAGGGCGGCTTCGTATAGTTCCTTAATCGCGGCTTTCTCGCCGTACGTCAATGCCTTCGTCGCGTCAGGCCCGAGAGACGCGATTGCTTTCTCTACTTTCGCTACGGTCTTCGCCATACGGAACGAGTCGAGCGCCTTGCGTAGTCCGGCGTGCTTTGTCGATTCAATCGCTGCGGGAAGCGGCTTCGTCATAGCAATGTCGGCCGCTTTGTCAATCGCCTTGTTAAGCGATATAACGTCCTCTGCGCCTTCGACCGATTCTACCAGGCTCGGCTGCCAGTGTCTAGACTTTCCGTCGTCGTATACAACGACTACCGTGCCCTTGTCCTTGCCATTCGCCACCCGGAACATCCCGCGAATCTGCTTGTTCGTATCGCCAAGTTCGCCAGCGCCCTCCTTCAGCGTGAGCAGCTTGCCCGGCATGGGCGAGGTGAACTCTCGCTGCGGCACTCGTGGAGCGGGAGTCGGTGCGCCGTCGCCTATTTCTCCCGCCAGGTCAGACGGGTCTGCCTGGGGGGCTTGCGGCGGAGAAGATACTACCTCGCCTTCGCCTATTTCTCCCGCAGAGTCAGACGGGTCGAGCGGCGTGTCGGCCATATCGCTGGCCTGAAGTTCGCCTGTCGGGTCGGCCAGCGATGGTTCTGCGGCGGGGGGCGTCGCGGCGGGTGCGGCGGGTGCGCCTGATACGCCTGGAGAGCCAGTACCAGCGGCAGGTGGGTCGGGGGAGATACCAGCGATTGCCACCTCGGCGTCCGCCACTTGCTGACGCAAGCCGCCGCCCGGAATCGCGGTTCTGGTCGTGACCACCTCTCCATCAGCCCCCTCGGTTTCCGTAACGCGAATGCCTGTTAGGGCTTCATCTGCGATCTTGCGGTGCTTGTCAGACTCAGATCGCCTTCTTTTCGCCGTGGCGATAGAACGCCTCGCGGTTTCGATGGCCTCCCGCTTGCCTTTGGACTCATCGGACGCCTTCTCGCCATCAGCCATTGCCTCGGCAGCTTCCAAGTCGGCCTCGGCACCAGTTAGCGCGTCATCGCTTTTCCAGAACATCTTCTCCATCTCGACAAAGCGGGCTTCTTGCCTTTTCGCCTCTTCCGCAAGCGGCTTTAGGCGAGCCTTGGCCTGCGCAACCTTGACTGCGGCCTGACGCTTTGCTACGGCGGCGGATTCAACCTTCGCCTCTTTGTCTGCCAGCGCCTTTGCGGCGTTGCCCGCGGCAAATACTCGCTCATCTTCCTCCGACAAATCGCCGCGCGCGCCCTCGTCGTAAGTTTTCAGGCCCATGTTCGCAAGCTGGGTCAGTATCTTCGGCGACACGGCGTTATTGCTCTCGCCCAACTGCTTTTGGATGGACTCTAACTTTTGGCGTATCGTTTTGGACGCGATTTTTTTGGGATTGAGCCTCATTACGATGCGTCGAAGGCCGTCGTAATTCTTCGCCTCTAGCTCCTGCGCATACTCCTGCTTGACCTTAAAGAGGTTAATATCCTGGGTGTACTTGTAGTTCTCTCGGCTCTCGAACTTCTTCGTTTCCCAGGTGCGATCTTCAATCTCCTGTGCGCGCTCTGCGGCCTGATCGGAAGCGGCGTCGGCTCGATTGATGTTGTATCGCCTGTCCCATTCGCCCTGCTGCTGCTGCTGGGCCTGCTGCCGGGCGAGATGGTCGGCACGCGCCTTGGCGTACCCGCCGAGAGAGGCTACGTTCGCCAGCGTATCGGCGCGGCCGTGTTGTACTGTAATCGGCATGGAGGCCCCCTAGTTAGACCGGCTTCGTGACTGCGGACGGAGGTGTCGGGCGTTTGAACCGGCCCTTGCCCAGCACGGCTTCCATCGCGGCCTGTTGCGGGTTGACGGTGTTTGCCGACACGGCGGACTGCAATGGAGCCCCCGCAGGCGGCTGGTACATCCCGGCCCCAGCGTTCGCCATCGGCTGCATGTACGACTGCGGGTTCGGCCCCGCGTCGGTACGAGACTGGTAGATGTTCGCCCGCATCCCCGCCATGCGCTCGCCCAGGTTCGCGTAGCCGCGATTCGCCTCTTCGGCGCTACGACGCTGCATCGCACCCAACACCGTCGCGTTGCTCATGCCCCGGCTCATCATGCTCTGTAGGCCGTGCGACATCGAGCGGTCGGTATTGGTCTGGATGTCCTGCCGAGCCTGATTGCCAATCCCCGCCACGGCGGCGAGTGCCGACCCGTAGCGAGACTCATTGGCGCGGTTCGCGGCGTCCTGCTGGGACTGTAGCTGGCCCGCAAGGCGGTTGCGCTCTGCCATGAACGAGCTTTGGCGGTTGCGCTGCGCGGCGGCAGCCTGCCTTGCCTGACTCTTCTGCTTCAGTGCGAGCGAGTCGGCGGCGTTGCGGGTCATCACTGTTTCCAGCGTGCCGCGTTTCTTTGGCGTGGGATTGAGCTTGAACCCGCCGCCCTCATCATAATCCCAGGGCTGTTCTTCTATCCACTTCGCGTCTTTCCACCGTGGTTCTGTACCCTTCGCCATACTATCCCTCCATATCCTTCAGCAACGCCCCCAGCCTCGTGGGCAGGTCGGCTATTGTCCATTGATGCTCTTTGACCATCGCCACCATGTGCGCCATCGCGTCCGGGCACAGGTGGCAGTCTTTCGTCTGCAAGCCTTCGGTAATCGTGCTGGTGTCCTTCTCGTCGTCCACGCAGTAGCACACGTACGGCTGACGGTACAACGCCTCGCCGTAGCACAGCACAGGCAACCCAGCCTCAATCGCCTGCAACCCGCACGTCGAGTTAATCGTCGCTACCGCACACGCGCCCTCGAACGCATCTTCAACCGTTGGGCTTTCATCCAACTTCGCGCCCGAGTTGTGTAGCTCTCTAACTAGCTCGAAGGGGAAAGCAGCCTGCGGGTGGGGTCTGACTCGTAGCGGCAGCGCCGACTGCTCCGCGAGCATGTGGACCCACGGCGCCATTCGCTTCCACGGGCTGAGTGCCCGTATCTGCATGTCGTCCTCGCATTGCAGAATCACGAGTAGGTCGCCGTCGCGTACGCGAAGATGGTCCTGCGGCGTGTACTCAGGCACTTTCGGAACCCAGGACGCCAGCGAGTTGATGCCAGCCGGGTCCAACTGGAACGTGCCGTCCTGCGGTAGCCAGCCGAGTTCGGCGTACAGCGTATGGGCCGTGTCGGTTAGGCACTCGTGTATCTTGTCATAGACGGGATGCACGCCGTTCCACATCACGGCCAAGTCGCAACTTCGCAACGCGGCCAGTGGCGGGTTGTCGTTGTGCCAGCGGAACGTATAGTAGCCCAGCGTGCCCAGCGCCGCCGCAATCGCGTCCAGCGTCGGCTTGGAGCGAGGATCAGGGCGGGTCTCTACTCCGGCACGCATACGTCACGCTCCCCGCTGCGGCAAAACCCACTGCCCGCCAGTAGGCTCGCCCGGAAGATACAACTGCGCCTCCGACCACCCGCTGCCTTCGCCCGTACCCTGCTTGAGATGGTCTTTGATAGTAAACTCGGCTGGTTTTACCACAACAGCCATCGCGTTCAGGCTGTTCTCGGCAAACGCGCCGTCGCGGCAATCCCACCCAGCCAAGGCCAGAAGGTACGCCAACTGGTGTGCGGAGAACCCCGTGTGAACGTGACCAGCCAACACATCGGCCCGGAATCGCGGCACCGCCACGTACAGCCGCCCGCCAGTTCGGATGGCATGGCCCCATGCGTGAAGCGTGCCAATCGCGTCTCGCGAATGCTCTAGGACGTGGTGGGACCACCCGGCCCCGTAGCTTCCAGGCCCCAAGTCGTCCCACGAACCCTCGATGATGCCGTAGCCGCTCTCCGCCGCATGGGTCACTCCGGCCTCGGGCGGGCAGTGGTCTACGCCAACCGCGAGCTTGCCTCCCGCAATCATCTTAGATACGTGTCTCCCGTGCCCGCAACCGAAGTCCACGATGTCGTCGTCGCCTGAGTCAAGCAGAACTTCCAGCAGTTCGCGATAGTGCGGCTCGAACCTCTCGTCGCTGTCCACCAGTGCCTGCCAATTCGCCATTTGACAATTCATCATCCTTGCTCTCCTTGCTAGCCCTGAAGTCTTCGAGTGCTTGCAAAAACTGGCTATCCTGCTCTCCCTTGGACGCCTTGGTCATCTGGCCGTCATGCTGGCGGTATAGGTAATACGGGTTTTGCACGAAGCCCCATCGCATCTTCGCTCCGATCGCGCGGATGTTCCAGTCGGCGTCGGGGCATCGTGGGTACTTGTCACTGAACCCGCCTACCTTATCGTAGACCTTCTTCCACGCCACAATCGAAGCCCCGATTGGCCCTGTGTTCTGAAAGTTGCCCAGGTACTTCTCTTCCTGCATCCCGTGGTTGTCCATCAGCGCCTGCGGCTTGCCGTCCTTATTGGCCCATACGCCGCCGCACGAGAGTAGGTCAATCTCGCCCGCGTGCTGCAAGAGCGTCATCGCTTCGGCTTCGATCCGCCGTGAGTCCTGCACGTCGTCGGCGTCCATTCGCGCAATCATGTCACCTTCCGCCAGTTCCAGGCATTTGTTGAACGCGCCTGTGTAGCCAAGGTGGCTGATTCGCCCGACGTATATCCGAGAGTCCTGCTCCGCGAACGCCTGGGCGATCTTCAGCGTGTCGTCACGCGACCCGTCGTCGGTGATGATGAGTTCCCAGTTCTGGTACGACTGGAGAAGGCACGACCGAATCGCGTCCCCGATGTAGTCCTGCACGTTGTAGGCTGGCATTAGGATGCTGACCTTGGGCAGTTTCGTACCCAAGCCGCACAGGCTGCGAATGTAGTCGTGGCCCACCGGACCCGACCAGTGCATTACGCTCGCGGCGGGGTCGTTACCCTCCATCCGCAAGTGCTGGAACGTGCGGGGCAGAATCACCACGCGGTCCATGCGGCGCTGAATCATCGTGTTCAGGGCGTCCTGATTGTTCTGGAACTTCGCGGACAAGCAATGCTCCGCCCACTCGCTGATTGTCGGATCGCCCCAGTGGTAGGCCACAACCCCGCCCGCCAGGGGCTTCGGGTTCCCGGCACCGAACGGCGTGTAGGGGTCTGTGTGGAACCCGATCTTGTCATTGGCGATCAGTGGGAATAGCGACGATAGGCAGTCCCGCACTTCGCAGTCCAGGTCCAGCCAGATCGTGCGGTTGAACGGCGTCTTGAGCATCGCCAGCGGCATCATGTGCATCACCGGCATTCCGCCGGGCGGCTTGTAGGCAATCACGCGACCGCGTGCCTTGCAGAACGCCACGAGTTCGGGCGACATTCCCATATCCACGAAGACGACAGGGAGGTCGTTGTGCTTGTGGTAGTGAATCCACCACCACGGAATCATCCATTCGCTACTGGCGTCCGATGCGACCATTACGCCGTCAGAGTTCTCGCGCGCCTCGGGTCGCCACTGGCATAGCTCGGCCACCGCGCCGAACATCGTCGGCATCTCGGGCATCACCGGCATTCGGCCTTCGGACGCCTTCAGGGCCTCGTCCAGCGGCACGTAGTCTAGGTGCTCATTGGCGGGGCTGTCCGGCGTGCAGGAGATAATCTCAATACCGTGCCGCTCGGCTTCGGCCCGCACGAAACCCAACTGAGTGCAGATTCCTTCGTACAAGTCCTTGTTGTGCTTCTTGGCAGCGGGCGTCATTGCCACGTCGTCGTGGCAGTAGTCGCCCTTCTCGGCGGAGAAGTCCGTACCGACGAGATGGATTCGCTTCGCGCCCATCCAGATCAGGACGTGCAGGGTGATCCAGAACGAGTTGCCGACCCACAGGAATTCCGCGTTATGGGCTCGCCGCGTGAACATCTCCTGCAAGCCGCCGGGCGTGCCCGTCGCCGTATAGACGTTGGGATACTGCATGAGTGCCCGGTCGGCTACGCTGTCGTGCATGTACTTCGAGCCAATGACCTTCGGGAACGGCTTGTTCCACACGTCGCGGTCGTAGCACTGCGCCCCGTCCATGCACAGCCACAGGTCCGGCTTCGGGATGTGCGGGTAGGCGGTATTGACCGCCGCCGTGAATACGCCAGGCCGGTCGAATACGGTGGGGTCTACGTCCTTGAGGCTGGGGCCGGGGCAGCACAGATAAATGTCGCACCCGAAGTCCTTCCTCGCCCAATTCGTCGGGACCAATCGCTCGCCGTCGTGAAAAAGAAGACTCATGCTTGCTCTCCCTGCCCTTGCGGTGTGTACTCAGGTACGACAGCCAGAAGCGCATCGACTGTAGCAGCGCCGCTTCCTAGCCTGCGAATGGCGTCCCAGTCCGGCTCGCCTGTGTCCTTGTACGCGAATACCTTTGGGTGTGCCGTGGGTTTCGTGTCGGCGTAATCCAGCGGCTCAAACAGCCGCTCGCCGGGACGCGCTCCCGTAAACTCGATGTCAATGTCCTTGCCGCTCAGCGCAATCATCTGCCGGGCCAGGTCCACAATCTTGACCGGCTCGCCCATGTCCAACAGGTAGATACGCCCCGACTCTCCCAACGCCGCCGCCTGTAGGACAAGCTGCGCGGCCTCTGGGATGGTCATAAAGTACCGCTTCATCTCTGAGTCGGTGACAGTGACCGGCCCGCCCGACTCAATCTGTCGGCGGAAGGTCGGCACCACAGAGCCACGAGAGTCCAGCACGTTGCCGAAGCGGACGGCTACGGTGCGGCAAGCTTCCTCTGGGCAAGTGCAGCAATACAGTTCGGCGGCACGTTTCGTAGCGCCCATAATGGACGTAGGCTGAATCGCCTTGTCTGTGGACAGCAAGACAAACGCCTTGCACCCAGCCGTGCGCGATGCTCTGTGCGCGTGCGCCGACCCGCCGAAGTTCGTGCCAAGCGCCTCTTCCGGATGTCGCTCCAACATGGGAACGTGCTTGTATGCAGCGGCGTGAAGCACAATATCAGGCTTCTCTTGAGCCCACACGGCCTCCACCCGCTCGGGCAGCCGCACGTCGCATAGGTGTGCCTCGGTCGGCACCCGGCCCTTCAGTTCCTGTTCGATGTCAAACAGCGGCGTCTCGGCGTTGTCCACCAGGACCAGCTTCTTCGGAGAGAAGCGGCACACTTGGCGGCACAACTCGCTCCCGATACTCCCGCCTGCCCCGGTCACTAGGACCACTTGGTTGTTCAGGAACTCAGACACGGCCTCCATGTCCAGTTCCACCGGCTCCCTGCCCAGTAGCTCGTTCATCCTTGCTCTCCTTGCCCTTGTACGGAAAATGCTGGTTCAGTGTCTTTTGCCGCCCCTTACAGCCCCCGCATGGCGGGATACCAAGCCGCTTCGTTATTTTCGCCACGGTGTCGCCCAGTCCCCGGCTAGGATACTCACCCCATCCGTACCCCTCTGGGCACGGGAAGTCGTCTTGCGAAAGCCCCTTGAACGCCCTGCGTATGCTCTGCCTCCACTCTCGCCCACCCTCCAAGTCCCGACATGTAGGACAGTGGGCGTGCCCGTGGCACAAGTCTGTGTAGTTGTGACTCATCCCATCGCTACCGTGACAGTCCCGGTGTAGCCTACGGTCCCCAATGCGCTCAAAAGACAGCCCACGCAACTGGCCCCGCACCCTGTTTCATTCGGGTGTGGGCCGAACGTGTCCGAGCAGTCCGACTGGCCTGGGTTTAGGAACTCGGTTGTGTACCCAGACAGGTAGCTACCCTCGAAGAAGGTAATCTGTCCCTCGTCTGGATGCTGATAGTACGCCTTGACGTTGAGCACGTTGCCTGCGTACTGGTAGAAGATAGTCCAGTCTACGGCGCTTGAACCCGTCGCACCACCTACCGAGCATCCGCTATTGAACCACGACTTAGTAAGCCCGCCCGCGTAGGTCTTGCCCCACTCGCATGGCCCGGCCAGTTGAGACAGCGTGTGCGCTGAGTTGATGCTCGGGGTGAGGGCGTGCTGCGAATATGCGTTGATGTCATGGTCCTGCGAGCAGGCGCAAATCGCCACGTCACTGAATGTCGCCGTCACTTTAGCCGGGGTCGGTGCAATGGTATGGTCGCAGTAGAAGCACGAGTCGCCTACCTCTTCACAGCAGCATTCATCTGTTTCCTGCACGCCCCACTTGCCCGCCGAGTTCAAGATGAACTTCGGATTCGTGCCGTCGTAGTTGTCTACGGTCCACTTAGCCATTATGCCGAGCAGCCCGCCGCGTCCAGGGCCTCGTTCGGGTCGAACAGCTTGAAGACGCCCAGGTCGTAGAAGCCCGTGCCGTACGAGCCCGCCGCCGGGGCAACCATCGGACCCACGGCGGGACGCTTCTTGTTCGGGGCCAGCGCCGCGCCGCCGCCCAGGGCGTTCGAGGCAAGGTCCAGCACGGTGTAGGTGTAGGAGCAAGGCTTCGCCAGTCCACCCGCCGAACCGCCGCTCTGTGTGACCAGAACGGGGAACATGCCAATCTGCGCGAGTTCCAGGCCCCACGACTCGTCGTCAAAGTCGATGAAGATGCCGCCAGCCGGGTCGGCCTTCAGCGGGCCTTTCAGCAGCGCCGAGTACCGCCCGTTCTTGTCGCCGACGATAGTGAGATTGTCGCCCAAGAACCCGTCGTAGATGAGGCTGACGGCTCGCTTGCACCCGTCAAGCGTCTGGGGGTCGCGCGGTATCTTCGCTCGCTCTGGCATTAGATGCGGTGCCTACCGCCAGGAGCCACGTCCACAGCGACAGACTCCATCGCCCACGCACTCTCGCCGTTGTTCTGTATCTTCAAGGCGTGTGCCCCGCCGCGTACCCGTGTGCGGTCGTCCTGGTTGCGCCCGGCTTCCCACATACCCGTCGCCTTGGCCGAACCGCTCGTCACGGCCTCCATCGTGTCAGAGGAGTACAGGCCCCACGTCGCGTTGCCGCTAGTGGATGAAAGCGTACCCACCGTGCGATTGACCTTCGCGTCACCCATCGGACCCGCAAACCGCTGGGGATGCAGCCACGCATACGACGCGATCGCCGTACTGGTCGCGCCTGTCGAGTCGGTCGCTACAGAGTCGTCAAAGATGAATAGGCCCCCGGCACGAGAGCCCATGAGCATCTTGCGCAGCGAGGGGTCGCTTGAGTAGAATACCGACGCACAGGTCGGGTCGTGACTCGTCGTGTAGGTCTCGGGGAAGAAGGCGTTGTTCCGCACGTCGTAGAAGTGGTGCGAGCCGATTGTACCCGCCCTGGGGGTTGTGAAGATGTTGATGCCGTGCCGCTCGGCGTCGTACGAGCATGAAATGTGGTTCAGCGTCGTGTCCACGTTGCCCAGCGTCGGAATCCGCTTCCACGACAGGTTCTCCGGCTTGCCGCCCGGTGCCATCACGTAGAAGCCTTCCGCCCCCATGAAGAACAGGTTGCCCTTGGGGTCTTGGCACCACGCATGTTTGCCGACAATCCCCACCCCGTCAGACCGCTGGTCGAGCCAGCCGCCCTCCATCGGGTCGCCGCGCATCACCCACAGGCTTTGCGCACAGCCGATCACTAGCCGATTGTCCGTCATCGGGCACAAGGCCGTCACGGGGTCGCGGACCTTGCCCATCTGGCCCAGGTTGCCCGCTACGGCGCTCTGGGCGTCGTCGTGCCCGTAGTCCCAGTCGAAGGCGTTGTCCTGCCTACTCATGTACCAGTTCGCCGGGTCGTTCTGTGAGCCCGACAGTACCACGCGGTTTCGCCAGTTGCAGACCAGCGTAGCGTCTTGGATCATCTCGCCTTCGCGGGTCTCCCAGGTACTCAGGGTGTCCGCAATCGGATCGTAGACCTTCGGCGCGGAGCCGTTGACGATAAACAGGAGCCCGCCATGACCCGCACCCATGCCGCCAGACGACGCGCCCGCGTTGCCTTCGGAAGTCAGTGCGGTAGCGCCCACGTACAGATTGCCGCCCGACAGGCACGCGAGCTTGCGTTCCGACGCCGTGGGGCGCGTGACGCCGTTCAGAGCCCAGTCCGACACAAACACGTCAATGAAGGACGATGCGATACTGCCCGGCTTCGGGTTGCTCTTGGTGAGTTGGAAACC
>Ga0075122_10002415_pt1 | contig 12332 bp, 8 predicted proteins | sample AntAceMetag02UKB_FD_69790 | JGI IMG/M metagenome (GOLD analysis project Ga0075122, IMG submission 69790) | Saline lake microbial communities from Ace Lake, Antarctica - Antarctic Ace Lake Metagenome 02UKB | ecosystem: Environmental > Aquatic > Non-marine Saline and Alkaline > Saline | place... | reverse complement strand
TCCCACGACATAAATGTAGTCGCCAGAGAAGCAAAAAACGTTCTCTGTGTGGGGGGTAAGAATCTCTGTTTTGGATCACCACAAGAAACGCTTACAGAAAAGAATATTGAAAATTTATACGGAAGAAAAATTAAGTTTTTCCTTCATAATCATTAACTATGGAAATATTTAATTATGACTTTATGGTTAGGGCGTTTATCGCGGGCATTGCCATTGCAATAACCGCTCCTCTTATTGGCACTTACCTTGTTGTTCGTCGTTACTCGTTGATGGCCGACACATTAGCTCATATCTCGCTACTTGGAATAACAATCGGCTTTTTCCTAAACATTTATCCACTCTTTTCTGCAGTTATTGTTTCTGTTTTTTCCGCTATCGTTATTGAAAAAATACGTTCTTTAAAAAAAATCCCTGGAGATGCACTTCTCGCTATATTTATTTCCGGAAGCTTGGCACTAACAGTTATTATTTTTAGTGTTATGGGAGGGGCAGGAATGAATCTTTTTGCTTTTCTCTTCGGTAGTGTTGCAACTGTTTCTTCGAGCGATCTTTACATCATCCTCTTTCTCTCTTTTTCTATTATCTTCTTCTTGCATTATTTCCGCAGAGAACTTTTTCTCTCTTCTTTAGACGAAGAAATCGCCAAGGTTGATGGCGTAAAAGTATCTTTACTAAACTACGTTCTGGTTGTTTTAACCGCTGCTTGTGTTTCTTTGTCGATTAAGATTATTGGAACCCTCCTTGTGGGAGCACTCATCGTAATACCTGTTATGACAGCAATCAACTTCAAAAAAGGTTTCTATATTACAAGAAACATCGCACTCTTTATATCCCTTTTTAGTGTTACTTCTGGCCTCTTCTTCTCCTATTATCTGGGAGTCCCTAGTGGAGGAGCGGTGGTTGCCGTCCTTCTCATCTTCTTCTCTTTTAGTTTTCTAAAGAATTCTTAGAAATTTTAGTTTTCCTTTTTGGAGAACATCTCCTGATTTCAAATCATAATCTACGCTTTTTATCACCTTTTCATTAACCTTAACGCCATCCTGCAATAAAACTCTTCTCGCTTCTCCTTTTGAAGAAGTGAGTTTGCTTTCAAAAAGAACTTCTATAACATTGTAGTCCTTTGGTTTAAACTCAGGCATTTCGCTCGGAGTTTCTTTTTTAGAAAATGTCTTAATAAAATAATCTTCAGCATCAACCGCCTTCTTCTCTGAATGATACATTCTAACAATTTCCTTGGCGAGCTTTATTTTAACGTCTCTTGGATTTAATCCTCCTTCAATTGCCTTTTCATATTCTTTTATTTCTTTCATATCCACCCTCGTTAGTAACGTAAAGTAACGGATAATAAGTTCATCGTTAAGAGACATCACTTTTCCAAACATATCATTCGGCGTATCGGCAAGATTAATAGTGTTCCCCATACTCGAGCTCATTTTTTTTCCGTCTAGTCCCTCAATTAGAGGGTTAGTAATAATATCTTGTGGATTCTGTTTGTAGTACTTTTGCAAACTTCTTCCTGTCAGAAGATTGAATCTTTGGTCTGTCCCACCAACTTCTACGTCAGCTTTTACCATCACCGAATCATAACCTTGCATAAGAGGATAAAGCAGTTCACGAAGTGATATTCTTTTCCCTTCCTTCAATCTTTTACTAATATTCTCTCGTGAAATAAATTCATTAAGAGAAAAAATGTTTGCCTGAAGACTTATCTCCATATAATTTAACTTCCCTAGCCACTCACTGTTGTGATAAATCTCGGCTTCGTCAAGATCAATGATCTTTCCGGCTTGCTCCTTATAATCCTTTAGGTTTTTTTGAATCTGTGCTTCTGTAAGCATCGGACGTTCACTGTCCTTATCTGATGTATCTCCGATAACCCCGGTAAAATCTCCGATAATAAATACTATTTTGTGCCCTAGTTTTTGGAAGTCTCGTAATTTCAAAAGAGGAATAGACCTCCCAAGATGAAGATTCGGACTTGTAGGGTCAATCCCCAATTTAAGGCGCAACTTTTTCTTTCCTTTTAATTTTTTCTCAAGGTTTTTTTTATCAATCACCTCATCTACGCCTCTCTCTAATAACTCTTTTATTTTTTGATCCATACTTTTAAGATATTACTTTCTACTATAATATCACGAGACTTTTATTTTCTCAATGAAAAAAGGAGAGAAGGAAAACTTTTATTTTCAGCGAGGTGCTTACTATAAAAGTTCCTATCTCTCCTTTATGGAGACGGATTCTTTCCTAATTGAAGAGAATCACGTTGTTTTCGGAGGAGAAAGAGGGTGTTTTTAGGTTCTTATTCGCTAATCTTTTGCTCTGCTTGTTTAAAGCAAACAGAGGAAGTATTTAGCATTACCCTAAAAGTCCTTAGTCTTTCTCCTCTTTTTTGGTGGATTAGCTGTTCTCGCGCAAGACCTTGACAGCATCTTCGTACATATCAAGAAGTTCTTTACGCAGTAGTTCATCCTTCTCGATTCCAACTTTTTTCAAAGATGACCCGTATTTACGGATACCATCCTGAATGTTTTCTTCAAGAGAATAAACAATAACAGCTACCAGCAGTTGACGGTGATTAAATCCCGTCATTTTTCTCACCTCCCTCCCTGGCAAGAATAAATAAGAAGAGGAAGAATGGAGAAATTGGAAAGAACTACTCTAGAAAATTTGGAGAAATCCTTCCCCTTCCTGTTTTTATAATAATATTTTAATGGACTGTTGTCAAGTCAAATTTCGTATAAATAGAGAGCGGAACTTTTCTCTGCTTTATCCACCTTAAGTGGAGTCCATCCTTCTATTGGCCAAACGAAAACAACAACCCTCGCTCCTTTTTTCATTTCCTTTTTTAATTTCTCTTTAATTTTTGGGTATACTGCGGGTAAAAGAAAGAAATAAACGACGTCAGCATCGAAAAGATTGGCATTCATTATATCGCTGTACAATATTTTGATATTCTTTCTCTCTTTTTCAAAAATCTTTAAAAAATTAGCGAGAAGAAAAGGAAAGAGAGCTATTTCAAAGCCCTCAGCCACTGCTCCCCTTTGGGCAGATGCAAAAATTATTCTACCGTCTCCACAACCTAAATCATAAATCTTCTCTCCCTTCTTAATGTCCGCTAACTTTAAAAATCTTTCTACTGTCTTTTTATCAGTTGGAATCCACGGCGCTCCTTTTATCCCCGCATAAGCACCGGTTAGGCAAAAAAGAAATATTATAAATAGCAATACTTCAAGCATTATGTTACCCAATATCTTTTTTTGGTCATTTCATCACGCTTCGTTTCTACTTTTTCAATTTCTTGCTTTGCAGCATCTGCTTCTTTTTCAATCTCTTCAGGGCTTAACTTCTTTATTTTCTCTACTTCTTCCATTAAAACTTTTTTTTCGTTTAATTCTGGATTATTAATAACTTTTAGAAGGATAATACTTAAAACATCTCCAATTATTGGGCCAGGAGAAGTGCTCATCATCTCCATTATGTCGTTTCCGGTAATTTTTAACATGTTTGTGCTAACTGCGTCTTGCGAAACTTTTTCTATAAGATACCTCATGTGTCGCAATCTGTACGGCTCTGCTTTTGGAACGCCAGACCCTATCCTATCGGCCATTCTTACCTCTAGAAGTTCTTCAATATTTTCTTTCCCTACTTTTCGCAAAAGTCTTCTTATTGAACTTTCTGAAACCTCCCCAACGTTATAATAAAAAAGATGATAGCGAACAAGAAGAGTTATCTTTTCTCTATCCTCTTTTTTAAATTTCAATCTGTTTAAGATGTTACGCGTCATCTTTGCTCCAATAACTTCGTGATTATGAAAAGTTGCCTCTTCTCCTTCTCCATGTTTTGATTTTGGTTTTCCGACATCATGAAGTAACGCCGCAATGCGAACATGAAAACTGAATTCTTTTTTAACCGCGTATCTTAGAGAATATATCGCATGCTTATAGCAATCATAAATATGATGTTTGCTTTGCGCTACTCCGTATCCCTCGACAAGCTCAGGAAGAAACTGCTCTAAAAGATTTAATTTTCTTAACTCTTCTATCCCCTCTGACGCACGAGGTGTCATTATTATCTTTACAAACTCATCTCTAATTCTTTCGCTCGATATATTTTTTAAAAGCTCTGCATTTTCTTTAATAGCTTCTTTTGTTCTCTTTTCAATTTCAAAATTTAAGGAACAAGCAAATCTTACCGCTCTCATCATTCTTAGCGCATCTTCGGAAAATCTTTCTTCTGGACTACCAACAGCCCTAATTATTTTTTTTTCTAGGTCTTCTTTCCCAAAAAAAGGATCTATTAGTTCTTTTGAAAGAGAAACAGCCATCGCGTTGATCGTAAAGTCTCTTCTTTTTAAATCCTCCTTAATATCTTTTACAAAGATAATTTTTTCGGGGTGCCTTTGATCGCAATAATCGTCTTCTTCTCGATAGGTAGTAACTTCTATTTCTCTCAATCTTTCTTCTTTAGAATTCGTAAAAACAGTTACTGTTCCAAATTTATTATTATAAAGACTCTTTTTGAATATTTTTTCTACTTCTTTTGGGTCAGCGTTTGTTGCAACATCAAAATCTTTTGGTTCAACCCCTCGTAAAGTATCTCTAACACACCCTCCAACGAGAAAGGCTTCATATCCTTCTTCTTCTATTTTTCTTATTATGTTTTCTACTTCTTTTGGAAAATTCATATTTTTTAATTCTATTCTATTCGTCTTTCTTTTTCAAATAGATTGACACAAGTAATTTCTCTGGTATTGTAAAAATAACGCTTGCCCCGGTGGCTCAATTGGATAGAGCAACAGTCTTCGGAACTGTGGATTGGGGGTTCGAATCCCTCCCGGGGCACTTTGACTTTCCATTTTTTCAAAAAAAAGCTATAATTATTAACATGAAAAAGAGAATAATATCTGTTACTTTATTTTTTCTACTAATAGTAATCCCTCTTTTTACAAGTGCTCAAGGACTAGTCCCTTGTGGTCCTGGAACAGGGAAAGAGGTGTGTCAGTTATGTGATCTTTTTCAGCTTTTTGCCAATATTGTACAATTTTTGCTGGTAGTAATCGTTCCTCCGGTAGCTGCTCTTTTCTTTGTTTGGGGAGGAATACTTTTTTATACCGCAATGGGAGATTCTAGTAAGATTACAGCTGCAAGAAACGTATTAACAAGTGTAATTATCGGTATCGCAATAGTTTATGGTGCACACTTTTTGGTTTCAATGATTCTTAATGCTCTAGGAGTAGTAGATGTTCAGTGGCCAAACATAAATATTTCTTGCTAGCCTCTAAATATACACGCCCCTGTAGCTCAGTCTGGCAGAGCAGCGGCCTCTTAAGCCGAGTGTCGTAGGTTCAAATCCTACCGGGGGCACCCTTCGCTTTAAAAATTTAAATTAATAACAAATATCATGTTAACAAAAGAAGAAGAAAAAGAGATTATAAAAGACAATAAAGATACGGGTGGTGTTGAATCACAGGTAACATTGCTTTCAGAACAAATCAAAAAACTTTTTGTCCATCTTAAAGAAAATCATAAAGACATCCATTCAAAAAGAGGACTTTTAGGAATGGTTAACAAAAGAAAAAAACTTTTACTTTATCTTAAAAAACAGGACGAAAAAAGATACCAAGATCTTATCAAAAAGATAGGACTTAAAAAATAAGATATGATTAACAAACACAAAGGACAACGCGTTGCCGTTTTTCTTGATGTTCAAAACCTCTATCACTCTGCAAAAAATCTTTACAACGCTCGAGTAGATTTTAGTAAAGTAGTGGAAACCGCCGTAAGCAAGAGAAATCTCATCCGCGCTTTCGCCTACGTAATCAAAACAAAAACAGGAGAAGAAAAATCATTCTTTGAAGCTCTCATCAATCTCGGCATCGAAATCAGAGTTAAAGATCTCCAAGAGTTTTATGGTGGATTTAAAAAAGGAGACTGGGATGTCGGTCTTGCGGTTGATGCAATTCGTATGTCTTCAGCAATGGATGCTATTGTACTTGTTACGGGAGATGGAGATTTTGTCCCTCTCGTTGAATACTTAAAAAATAGAGGAAAGCGTGTAGAGGTGCTTGCTTTCGAACGTTCTGCTTCGTTAAAATTAAAAGAAGCTGCCGATGAGTTTATAAACCTCGAAGAAAATAGTAAAAGGTTTTTGTTAACATCAACGCCTCAAAAAAGAACTACAAGAAATAAAAAAAAATACAATGAAAAAGTTTAGTTTAAACATTGGAGGAAGAGAGCTTTCTATGTCTTCGGAGAATTTAGCAGAAAAAGCAAACGGACAAGTATTGGTCCGCTACAACGATACTGTTGTTTTTGCTACCGCAGTAATGACTGATGAGGACGTAGATAAAGGATTTTTCCCTCTTTCGGTAAACTATGAAGAAAAGTTTTATGCAGCAGGAAAAATAAGTGGTTCTAGATACACAAGAAGAGAAGGAAAACCGTCAGATAGAGCGACGCTTATCTCTCGAATGATTGACAGAGCAATTCGCCCTAAGTTTCCAAAAGAGATGAAAAGAGAAGTTCAAATTATCGTTACTTGTCTTTCTTGGGATGAAGAAAATGATCCTGGAGTACTGGGAATGATCGCCGCCTCTCTTGCACTTCATGTGTCTGATATTCCTTGGAACGGGCCTCTGGGTGCGGTACGTATTGGTAGAAACAATGACCATATTTTAAATCCAAATTATCAAGAAAGAGGAGAAGGTAAAACAGATATCATTATCAGTGGTTTTTTTGACGAAGAAAAAGAATTTATTGTAAATATGATCGAAGGTACCTTTAAAGAAGAAACCGAATCATCTATTATGGACGCCTTTCTCTTTTCTCAAGAACCAGTCAAAAAGCTTTGTGACTTTCAAGATGAAATTAGGAAAGAAATTGGTAAAGAAAAAATAGAACTTCCTCTTTCTTTTTCAAATAAAGAAATTAAAGGTGTTATTAAAGAAAAAACGGAAAACCAATTATCCGAAATATTCAAAAAAGACAACAAGGAAGAAGAGGTTAAAAAATTAAAAGAAGAAGTTAAGGCTTTTATCAAAGAAACTTACAAGGAAGAAGAAGAAATTAAATATGCATTTTCTTGTCTTGAAGAAGTTATCGAAAAAGAAATAAGAGACAATATTCTAAAAAAAGGAGAAAGAATAGACGGGAGAAAACTCGATGAACTAAGAAAAATAAAATGTTCTGTTGGCATTCTTCCTCGAACTCACGGATCAGCACTATTTGAAAGAGGAGAAACAAAAGCTCTTTCTATTATTACTCTCGGTGCACCAGGGGAACAGCAACTAATGGATGAAATGGAGTTTTCAGGAAAAAAACGTTTCATGCATCATTATAATTTTCCTCCCTACTCCGTTGGAGAAGTAAAACCGGTACGGGGTCCCGGAAGAAGAGAAATTGGCCACGGAATGATCGGTGAAAACGGCATACTTCCTCTAATCCCTGAAACCGAAATCTTCCCCTATACAATTCGCAGTGTTTCTGAAATTGTTTCTTCGAACGGATCAACTTCAATGGCTTCAGTTTGTGGAACAACGCTCGCCTTAATGGACGCCGGCGTACCAATTAAAAGACCAGTCGCAGGAATCTCTATCGGCCTTGTAAAAGAAGGTAAAGATTTCAAGCTTCTTACAGATATTCAAGGGTTAGAGGATCATTACGGTGACATGGATTTCAAAGTTGCCGGTACAGAAGAAGGGGTGACAGTTATTCAGATGGACGTAAAAATAGAGGGAATTACACTAGAAATAACAGAAAAAGCACTAGAGGCGGCAAAAAAGACCCGTCTCTGTCTACTCGAAGAAATCAAAAAAACAATTTCTGAGCCTCGTAAAAATTTATCTCCATACGCTCCAAAAATAGTTACTTTAAAAATCAATCCAGAGAAAATTGGGGAGGTTATCGGTCCTAAGGGAAAAATTATTAACGAAATAATTGAAAAAACAAAAGTAGCAATTGATATAGAAGACACCGGACTTATTTCGATTACCTCGGAAGATGAAAAAGCCATAGAAACCGCCGTTACGTGGATTAAAAATATTACAAGAGAAATTAAAGAGGGTGAAATATTTGACGGCCGAGTTATCAAAATTCTGGGATTCGGTGCTGTTGTAGAAATTCTTCCTGGACAAGAAGGGCTGTTACACATCTCTGAGATTGCGGACAGAAGAATCGAAAAAGTAGAAGACGAACTTAGTATTGATCAAATTGTTCACGTAAAAGTTATTAAAAGAGAGGCAAACGGAAAAACTAGTCTTTCGATAAAACAGGCAAAGAAAGACTAAATTCTATTAAGAATTTACATCACCTTTTTATTTTGGTGTTTGAAAGGAACAAAAATGTTTTTTCCCTTTGCTTTTGTAAAATTTTACTCTATAATGAAAGAACACTTTTATACAAAATATTTTTGCTAAATAAATAATAAATATGTCCGAAAAAAGTCAAAAAGGAGGGATCCGGACAATGAAAGGAGATATCGCCCGTATTCAAAGAGGTGGCCAAGAAGAAAAAAACAAACCATCAATAGATCTCTTGCTTAAAAAGGCAAGGGCAAAATCTGCTCAAAGTTTTGATAATCAAAATCAACTCTCCAACGTTCATCAAAAAGACCAAATCGCCTCTCAAATAAAGAGAGAAAAAGATGCTCTTGCAGAAAAAAAAATCATTGAGGAAATAAAGAAAAGAGCAAAAGAACAGGCAAAAGAAGAAAATAAACAACCATTACAAGAAGATACTGTTGAAGAAGAAGTAAACCCTATAAAAGAAGATGTCACTGAAGAAAAAAAAGAGACTACAGAAAAAAGTTTTGAAGAGATAGAAATAGAACGACAAAGAGAGATAATAAAAGAAAAGGAAGAACAAACAAAAAAAGAAAAAGAGAATATTGAGGAAGAAAAAAATAATGAAAGAGGAAGAATTGAAAAAGACATCGAGAGAATAAAAGAAAAAAAACAAGAGATAGAAGGAAAACTAATTTCCGCAGTAGAAAAAAAGAGAGAAAGTGAAACAACAGAAGAAGAAATTAATAAAAATCTTTCTGATCTCGAAAACAAATATCCGACTACCATAACCGAAGATATTACTCTTCAAGAAAGAGAAGTTCTTTGGGATCAAGAAAAAGAAATCAATCAACTAAAAGAAGAGCTTTATCATCTCTATTTTACTCGCTTCTCAATTGGTCTTGAAGAAAAGATTTTACAAGAAGAATTGTCTTTAATCAAAAAAGAAGAGGTCCTTCTTTCCCTATCTTTATTGTTGTTAGAGATTGAAAAGAAAATTAATCTTCTCGAAAAAGATTTTGATTTTTTTGAAAAAACAGAAAAAATAGTCTCGACAATAAAAGAGAAGCTTGAAAAAATTGTTTCCAAAGCAGAAGATGAAAAAAGGGCATACTGGGAAGAAACTCTCAAAAAAGAGATAGATACTTCTAGTGAAAGAAAAAACTTGCAAGAAAAAACCAGAGAAGATATCTCTTCCTTAAAAGAAGAACTACGCACAAAATTAGAAGAAGTAGAAGAAAAGAAAAAAGAAATTATTTCTCTGGGAACTGATTTAGAAAAAATAAGAGAAGAAGGAAAGGAAGAAAAAAGAAAAAAAGAGGAAGCTTTAAAGAGATCTACTGAAGAAGTAGAAGAAGAAATTGAAAGAATAAAAAGAGAAAGAGAGGAAGCTCGTCAAAAAGAGAAAAAAAGACTTTTGGCAGAGAACGAAAGAAAAGAAGAGGAGATAAGGAGAGAAGAACGAAAGAAAGAAGAAGAGGAGATAAAAAAAGAAGAAAATCTTTTGCGTGAAAAGTGGGAAGAAGAAATGAGAACAAAAATAGAGGAATTCTCTGCCAAGTTTTATAACCAGCAAGAAGAGAAACAAAGAAACGTAGAGGAAAAAGAAGAACATAAAAGAAAAATTGAAGAAGCCCTGCAAAGCACAATCCAGTACAAAGAAAGTGTAGAAATAAAGAAAAATCAATCCAGAAAAAATATTATCTCCCTTGAAGAGAACAGAGAAGATGCAATAAAAAGAGGAGAAGATGTTGAAAAGAAAGAATTAGAAATTCAACAAGTACAAAGAGCAACTCAAAATCCAGAAAAACAAAAAGAGATTGAAGATAAGAGATGGGAGATAGAAGACGAGAGAAAAAAAATAGAGAAAGAGAGGTGGGCCTGGGAGGAAAAAATAGAACTAGCAAAAAGCGACGATCAGCGTCTCTCTAATGAATACTTTTCTGTACAAGCAGAAGAAAAAATACAACGCGAAAGACTCGATGTGATAGAAAAAGAAGAAGGTGTACTTAATTTACGTCTTACTACTATTAACCTTCATTCTAAAATTCAAACAATACAAACCGAAAAAGATTTTTTAAGCAAAATCTTAGAACAACTCTTTAGTAAAGAAAGAAGAACAAAAGAAAAACTAGAAATTCTTTCGAAGGTTAAAAAGATTGTTGAGGTAAGAGAAAACGACATTGAAGAAAGAAAGCGATCATCAAAAGATACTTTTGAAAGAAAGTTTTTGGAAGAAGAGAGGTGGCACCTTGAAGAACGTAGAAAATGTATTGAAGAAGAATCAAGAGATTGGATAGCTTATCTGCAAGAAATAAAAGAACGAACGACTGATCAAAAAAGAGCCTTTGTTACTTTAGAAAATCAAATTACTGAACTAGAAAAAGAACTTCGTGAAGTAGAAGAAAAAATAACCGAGGAAGAAAAAAATATTAATCGCAGAAGAAAAGACTTAGAGAGGGCAAGAAAAAAAGAAACAGAAAGAAAGAGAATGGTGGAAGAAGAAGAAAAAGCCAAAGAAGAAAAGAATAAGAAGCTTGAAGAAATAAGAAGAAAGGAAAAAGAAGAGCAGGCGAAAGAAGATGAAGAGAGAAGAAAGAGAGAAGAAAGAGAGAAGAAGAAGAAGAAAGAAGATGAAGAAAGGAAAAGAGAAGAAGAAGAAAGGAAAAAAAGAATGGAAGAGAAGAAGAAGGAAAAGGAAAAACTTTTCCGAGAGTTTGTTTCCGAAGAAAAACCGGTTCTTCTCTCACAAAGAGAAACACTTGAAGAAAGAGAGCAACTTCTTGAAGAAAAACTGTCACTTGTTTTGAAAAAAGAAACTTCTTTAAAAGACAATATAAAAATAATTATTGCCAAAGAAAAAGTACAAAACTCTACTCAAAAGGAAGAAGAACTTAAAAACAAAAGATGGCAACTTGAAGATAAAAGAAGGCTCTGTGAAAAGAAAAAATGGAAACTTGAAGAAAAAATAAAAGCAACAAAAGAAAGAAGAGAACAAATTGTCCGGATTCTCAAAAAAGAAGATGGATTAAGAGAAGAGGTCAAGAGATTAGCAGAAGTCTTGGGGCAAAAATTAGAAATACCCCAGGGCAAAGAAGCCACCTTTTTTGAAGACGAGACAACCAGACTTCCCTTAATACAAGAGAAGAAGATTTCGTTAATAGATAAAAAAACCCTTTTAGACGAAAAAAACAAAGAACTACAAAGAAGATTAAAAGAAATCACAGAGAAAGAGTATCTAATAGAAGAAAAAGAAAAAGAATTAGAAAACAAGAAGCTTAATACAAATAAAAATGAGGAAGAAAAAATCCTTTCTCTTTATTGGAAAATCAAAGAAGATCGCAGAGGCATTGAAGAGCAACGCTGGGAAACCGAGAAAGCGATTATCGATATACGCAGAGAAATCAAAGAAATTCTGAAATCTTTAGAAGAGCTACACGGAGAAGAAGAAGAAATAAAAATCAACAAAATCAAAAATGACCTGATAAAAAACAGTTTGTTTTTGAGAGAAAAAATAGTCCTTTATAAAGAAGAATTTAGGAAAATAAAGGAAGAAGAAAGATCTCTCCGTGAAATGAATAAAGATCTTCATGATAAAAAAGAAGAGCTTGACAACAACTTTAGAAGAGCTCTTAGTGAAGAAAAAACCCTGAAAGAAAAAGAAAAATTGGCTGAAGAAGAAGCCTCTACCGCCGAAACATCGACTCGTAGAATATCCGCAGAAAAAAGAAGATGGTGGGCCGAAGAAGAGAGGAGGGAAAAAGAAAAAACAATTCTTTTTATTAAAAAAGAAATTTCTCTTCTTTCGAAAAAAATAGAAGAATTAAAATTAAAAATAAATGACAACGCAAGAAAAAAGAATGAACTTCTTTTTAAAAAAGGACGTTTACTAGAAGAAAAAACCCTCCACTTCATCAAAAAAGAAAAAATAAGATTAAGAGAAGAAATAAGAGAGGTAAAAGAAAGAAAAAGACTTATTGAAAAAAAAGAAGAAGACGCTCAGAAGAAAATCGTTCTTTTAGAGGATAAGAAACAAATAATACTTTCAAAAGAA
>Ga0075122_10002413_pt1 | contig 12336 bp, 13 predicted proteins | sample AntAceMetag02UKB_FD_69790 | JGI IMG/M metagenome (GOLD analysis project Ga0075122, IMG submission 69790) | Saline lake microbial communities from Ace Lake, Antarctica - Antarctic Ace Lake Metagenome 02UKB | ecosystem: Environmental > Aquatic > Non-marine Saline and Alkaline > Saline | place... | reverse complement strand
ACCTTAAACATCTCTTCAATTAATTTTTTAATTTCTGGTTTTTTCGCTTTTCTATCAAATTTAGCAACAAGAATATTATCTGTCTCTATTAATCTTACTGCTTTTTCACTTGAAATTAATTTGAAGTTCATTTTTTCTTTTCCTTCTTAGATTTAGTTTTATCTTTCATTTCTTTTGTTTTTTTATTAAAGATTGAATCTTCTAAATCTTCAATTGCTTTTTCACTGAATATTGTTAATCTTGCACCATTAGCAGCTAAATTTGTAACAATTAAATTTTTAGCTTTGATAACTTCAATACCCTTAATCTTTTTTTCTTCTTTATTTCCAATAACAAATAAAACACCCGCATTGCTCTTGTTTTTTCTACTTCTTAATTTTCCAATTCCTGCCCTAATTGTTTTTTTCTTTATAGCTACAGGATAACTTTCCCCCAAAATTTTTTTTAGAGAATTAAAAAAGTCTTTTGTTTTTAATTCCAATATTTTATCTTCAACAATAAGTGGAAGACTTAATCTAATTTCAGTATTTTTTAATGAACTATATTTCTTTTTTAATTCTTCAACTGAATTAGTGAATGTTAATGCAGACAAGAATGCTTTTTCAAATTCTTTTTTATTTATCTTTTTTAATTTTCCAATCCCTTTCGGACCATGAGCTCTTCGTCCACCAATAGTTGAAGGAACAATTGCACCAACCCATGAAAATTGAGTCCCTCTTCTCCACATTACTTTTCTTGGAACTCTTGACATTCCTCTTCCATAACTAGTTCTCCAAACATGTCTTCTGTGATTGATTTTACCTGAAGCTGAATTATTCATACCTGCACCTAACTTATGTGACCAAGGTTGCTTTATTTTTTCAGTTTCAATAATTTTGAAGATAATATCTTCTCTGATTGGTTCTTCAAACAACTTTGTTGTGATTTCTTTTGTTTTCTTTCCGCTTATGTCTAATATTTGTGCTTTCATTTTTATTTTACCTTAATTCAATAAACTCATAATTTTTCTTTAATGTATTTCTACTAGGTCTTAATACACTTGTTAGTAATAATTGTCTTTTTGAAGGTCCCTGAATACTTCCAGAAAGAACAATATAATCATTTCTTATTTTCCCAAAATGTTTAAATCCACCTGAAGGATTAATGTCATTTTCAGTAATAGTTCCAACAGTAATTATTTTATTATTATAAGTTACCCTTAATCCGAATCCCATTTGACCCATTTTAGGTTCCCTAAATGTAACTCTTGCAGGATGCCATGGACCTCCACTTCCAGGACCTCTTCGACCCTTTTCTGACTTATGGTCTCTTAATGCTAATCCAAATCTTTTCATTGGACCCTGAGTTCCTTTTCCAATTGTAACTCCTCTAACATCTAATAATCCTTCTGGAAAAATTTCATTAATTGAAAATTCTTTTTTTAAATTAGTCTTAATAAACTCTAATTTTTCAGAAAAAATTCCTGATAATCCCATTTCGATAATATCTGGTGTTTTTTTAATTCCAGTATTTTTAACTTGAGAATAAATAATCACTCTTAAATCTTCAGCCTCATTCTCAAAATCTTCCATTTTTTTCTTAACTTGTTTTGGTAATTTAACTTTCCTTTTTAATTCTTTATCCAAATTATCATTTAAAACCTCTCCCATAACCTTATCATCTTTGTAAAATCTCACAGAAAAAATCTTCATTTTAGGACATTCAACAATTGTAACAGGGATAGTTATTTTTTGCCCTTTTGTTAATGAACTTGCCCCGTTATCTTTAACAAAAGCAGATTTCATTCCAACTTTATATCCAATAAATCCTAATAAATTTGTACCTTCTTTTCCAAGAGTTTTCCATTTAACACTAGGTAATCTCTTCTTTGCTCTTACTCTTGGGTAAAATTGTAAACTTCCTTTTCTTGGTGGCATGATTTAGTCCTCAAATCTGATAATTAAAACTCAAAAGAACTCTAAATGAGCTGTTTTTGAGCCTGAAAGTAAAAACTTTCTGCTATCAAAAATAGCATATTAAACGTGTAATATGATAATCTAGTGAGAAATAGTTGGTTTATAAAGGTTTCTAGGCAGAATTAGACATTTTTCTCCCAATGAATCTTTTAAAATTACTAGAATTCCATTCATAACCCATAAAATTATTTGGAAACTCATTTAATTGTGAACTAATATCGTGTAATGGAATCATTTTTTGTTCAGGGGTTCTTAAATCAATTAAATGTTCTTCTTTCGGACCTGTTCCAATTAATGTAATTGGGACTTCCAATGCTTTTTCTAATCTAAAAACATAATCTTGAGATTCTTGAGAAAGTTCATGAACATTTTGTTTCCCATAATCTTCTGTATTAATATAATCTAAAAACATCAGTGCAATCTGATCTGGTTGATTAATTTCAATGGCTTTCCATAAAATTGACAAATCTTGTTCAAAAACTCTTCTTTTTCTTTTAGTTACGGTAGTAAATTCACTAATAGGTTTCTTAGATCTACTTCGTTTAGTAATCTCTTCCCAGCTAATCTCATCTGAGCCGGTAGGTCCACTATTACCTCCAACTCTTATTGGATACGTCCTCATAACCCCGAGGGTCTGCCTATGGAATTTAGGAGAAATTCCAGCATCTGATAAAAGGGAAGAAGAATTAATATCCCTACTTGTAACAAACGGATAGCTTCCATGATTTAAACAAAGTCCAAATCCCTGAGTCCCTTCTAATAATACTGATCCTCCAATTTCAATTTGCTGATTAATTGATTCAGAAGTATTTCCTGCAAAAAAATACAATTCAGGTAGATCATAAGCAAAACACTCTCTAAAATTATTCCAACTATTATTCCCAAAGAGTTTAGCCCGTCTCCATATTTTTTCAGATTGTGCAGCTCCAACACCCTCTAATGTTGATGCTAATCTCTCCTTAAGAGATGAATTTGCCTCAGAGTGAATATGCTCCGGAGAAACTACAAGAGCATTATTATCAATCATTAATTGAGCAGGAGTTAAACCATATCTCATTATTTCATCATTTAAAACTTCTAGATTAATTATACTATTCGCAGAAAGATAGAACTTACAGTTTAAATTATTGATTCCACAAGGAATTTGTCTATTAATATATTTCACATCTCCTATGAAAAATGTATGGCCTGCTTGAGGCCCCCCAGATCTCACAAGCCCATTATATTCTTTTGAGAGATGGGATGCAATTTTACCTTTGCCTTCAGAACCCCATTGTAAACCAATCAAACAATCTACTAATTTTTGAGACATACAATTTTAAATAAAATATTGTTTATAAGAATTATTATATTTACGCCTCAAACTCAACTTCTTTTCTAACTTCCTTGCCATCAATATCTAGAACTCTTTCAATCTTCCCAGCCCTTTTAGCCATCTCTCTTATTTTGGCAAAATCTTTTTCATCTGTTTCAGGCATGACTATATTATCAATTGTAAATTTATGCTTTATCTCAATTTTCTTAAACTCCTTGGCTTCATCATCAAAAATTAAAATATCTACTAATTCTTTATCTGTTGTTTTAATTTTTATAAAATCAATTTTAGATTTCTTATCAGGATTTTTCGAACTACCGGATCCCTTTGCAGATTTAGGAGATTTAGACTTAATTATTAAACTGGTTTTATCAGTATTAAAGGATAGTCCAAAAAAAGCTTTTTCAATTTTATTACATAATTCTAAAATTTCATTCCCACTCATTTCCTTGTCATAAATCATATATTTCCTTACACCCATAGCCATTTTTCTTTCATTATATTCAAATCCTTCCAAGTCTAATGCAGAAATTACTGCCCCATTAACACTTACTTTTTCCTCACCTAATTGCCCTGCAAGATACATAATTATCTCTTTAGCATATTCAGCAGTTGTAGAAATAGTGTAATTTCCTTTAGTATTCCTACCTCTGATCATTGCTCTTTCTGGAAATTCTCCTTTACTAAATTTAATAAATTGAGAATGAACCCATTCATCTGATTGTTTTTCAAAGATTTTTTTAATAAAACTATCCATACCGATTTTAAAATTTCTTGTTATTTAAATGTTTAGTTGAAAATAACCTTTCTAACAACATTTATAAATATTTACAGCTATCTTAAGCAATGTTAAGCGAAAAGAATTTTAAAACAATAGTTACAATTGGGATAATCTCTGTTTTAGTTATTCTAAGTTTTTTAATTTTACAAACAATAATTTTTCCAATAATCTTTGGGACCTTATTAGCTTATATCTTTTCACCAGGTTATCGATGGTTAAGGAGTAAACTTAAAAGTCCAAATCTATCCGCATTTATAATTTGTTTAGGAGTATTAATAATAATTTTAGTTCCAATAATTGTTATATTTTCTTCTTTATTTGACCAAGCAATTGAAATCTATTTATCTTTACAAAATGTAGATTTGTCAAACATTGCAAGGCAGATCCTTCCTGAATCTGAATTTTCTGCAACATTTGCAGGTTCTTTAAATGGATTTATCGCAGAAAGATTTGCTGATGCAATTGGGGGTTTTAGTAATTTTATTGTGGATCTCCCAATAAATCTTTTAAAATTAATTTTAATTTTTTTTGTTTTCTTTTTTACATTAAGAGACGGTGAAAAAGCAGTTCAATATCTTAAATCTCTTTCACCATTTAAAAAAGAAACAGAATCTCAATTTTTTAAACATTTTAAGGATGTAACTTTTTCAGTTTTAATCGGCCAGATAATAATAGGAATTGCTCAGGGGATAATTGCTGGAATCGGCTATTTTATTTTTGGAGTTCCAAATGCACTATTTTTAACACTTTTAACAATGATCGTAGGAGTTATACCCTTAATCGGTCCCTGGCTGGTTTGGGTCCCAATAGACATATACTTATTCGCCTCAGGGGATAGTGGTGCTGGGCTTGGTTTGTTAATCTATGGATTATTGATAATAAACTGGTTAGACACAATTATCCGGCCTTTAATCGTTTCACGAAGAACAAAAATGAATTCTGCCATTGTTATTGTAGGTATGATTGGGGGACTTATTGCATTCGGAATTTTAGGTTTAATTATAGGTCCATTAATTTTAGCTTATATTCTTTTAATAATAGATATTTATAGAAAAAGTAAAATATCAGATGATATTTTCTTTAAGAAAGGAGAATAGTTAAATCTGATAAAAGGTGATTGAATGAAATTAAAGGTCAAAATATTAAAATTTTTAGCAGGTAAGCCTGTTTGTATGATTCATAAGAATACGGCAAAAAAAATGAGTATTCATGTTAGTGATAGAGTTTCAATTTCTAGAGATCATAAAAAAATAATTTCTGCAGTAGATACCGCCGAAGGAATATTAAAACTAAACGAAATTGCAGTTTCTGAAGAAATCATTACAAATCTTAATTTAAGGCAGGGCAGTCTAGTTGAAGTAAAAATAACTTCGAGACCTCACAGTATTACCTTAATAAAAAAGAAACTTTTAGGAAAAACATTAGCTAAAGAAGAATTAGAAGAAATAGTGGATGATATTGCTAATAATTCATTAACTGAAATAGAAATAGCATTTTTTATATCTTCAGTTTATAATACTGGATTTACAACAAATGAAACTAAAAATTTTATTGGAGCAATGATTCATAACAGTAATATTATGACCCTAAGAGGCAAGATTGTAGATAAACATTGTATTGGGGGCGTCGCAGGAAATAGAACTACTCCGATAGTAGTTTCTATTTGTGCTGCAGCAGGATTAACTATGCCTAAAAATTCCTCAAGAGCAATAACTAGTGCTGCAGGAACCGCTGATGTGATAGAAACCTTAGCTAATGTAGATTTTAATATAAAAGAGGTTAAAAAAATAATAACAAAAACAAAAGCTTGTTTTATTTGGGGAGGAGGATTAGGCTTTGTTCCAGTAGATTCTAAAATAATAAAAATCGAAAGAATGATTCATGTAGATTCAAATGCCCAGATGATTGCAAGTATTTTATCAAAGAAGATTGCAGTAGATAGCGAATATATTTTGATAGATATCCCCTACGGCCCCTCAGCAAAAGTAACTAAAAGAAAGGCAGAAAAATTATCTGAACAATTCATTAAAATTGGAAAATATTTCAATTTAAAAATTAAAGTAGTGTTAACAAATGGAAAAGAACCAATCGGAAGAGGCATTGGTCCTGTTTTAGAAATGACAGATGTTTTGAAGGTTTTAGGAAGAGAAGACCCCCCCCAGGATCTTGAACAAAAATCATTAATGCTCGCGGGAACAATTTTAGAAATGGCAGGTAAGGCAAAAAAAGGAAAAGGAATAAAATTAGCAGAAAAAATCCTTTATTCTGGAAAAGCATTCAATAAATTTAAACAAATAATAAAAGCTCAGGGAGGCAAAATAAAACCTCTGGAAAGGGGTAAGTATAGCCATGTAGTCTATACAAGAGATAATAAGAAGATAAAACATATAGATAACAAGTTATTGAATACTCTTGCAAGATTTGCAGGTTGCCCTGAAGATAAGGCTGCAGGGATTTATCTTCATAAAAAAGCCGGAGAATCTATTGAAAAAGAAAGCAAAATAATGACGATATATGCAATGTCCCAAGAGAAATTAGATAATGCTATGAAATTTTATAATAAAAACAAGAATAATTTAATTAAATTTTATTAATTAGTATAGTATATTATGAATTGATTTTAAATAACTTATATGTTCTTTTTTTAAATCTTTTAATGAAGATTTATCTCTCTTTATTTTTTTAATTAATTCAAATCCTTTCTGACCTCCAATAACCTGAGGTAAGATAACATAATCTGCACCAGCCTGATATAAACTAAATGCGTCATCAATTTTAATCGCTACAACAAAAATCATTACCTTAGGATTGATTTTTTTTGCTTTTTTAATAAGTAGGAGATTATCTTCTATATCGGGAATAGTACTTATAATGATTTCAGAATTTTTAATATCTACTTTTTCTAAAATCTCTCCATTAACAAAATCCCCATAGATACAAGGTGTTTTTTTATTTATTAGAGATTTAATTATTTCAGGATCATAATCTACTACCAAAACTTCTTCCTTTATTTTTTCAAAATCCTTAAGGAATAGACTTCCCATCCTATGACAACCAAAAAGAATAACCCTTTTTCCATCTTTAACATGATATTCTAATTCCTCTTCTTTTGATTTTATTCTCCTAAAAAAATTTAAAGGCCATGAAAATAAGTTAAATAACCTTTTTTCATAACTCATCAAATAAGTTGTGAAGGACATTGTTAAAATTGTTAATAATATTAAAACACTAAATAATTCTGCACTAATATGTCCTAGTCCAAATCCTAACGTTGCAATTATTAATGAGAACTCACTTGTTTGAGCAAGACTGTTACCTGTTAAGAATGAAGTTCTCTTTTTATAACCAAAAATTCTAATCAAGATCATTATTACCAGAGGTTTAAGTAGGATCACTAATCCAAACAAGATTATTAATAGGATTAATGACTCTTGAGAAATTAATTTTAACTGCATACCTAATGCAACAAAGAAGATTACTGCAAAAAAATCCCTTAAGGGTCTTATCTTTCCTTCAATCTCAGTTTTATAATCTGAATTAGCTAAAGCAACTCCTGCAAAAAATGCTCCAATGATTAAAGATAATTCTGCTAAAAATGCTCCAATTACAAACAAAAATAAAAATGATATAGAAACTAATAATAATAATTCAGGATAACTTGCAGCCTTTCGAAATATAGGATTAGAAACTTTTGATAATATTAATGCAATGATAATGAATATAGCTGCTTTTCCTAATGCAAGCAGAACACTATTTAACCCAAAATCAGTACCCAATACTGTTAATGCAATTATTGCAACAATATCTTGGATGAGTAAGATACCAATGATAAGTCTGCCATGCAGACTATTTAATTCCTTTTTATCTGCTAATATTTTTAAAACAACCATTGTACTACTAAATGCTACAACTAATCCAACATAGATTGGTGCTTGCCCTGTCAATCCTAACCAGATAGCAACAAAGAATGCAACTGCAAATAGAATAGCAACCCCTAAAATTCCTCCAAAGGTAGCGGTTTTTCCAACTTCTTTTAATTTTTTGAAATTAATTTCCATTCCAGCTGAAAAGATTAAAAATGCAACTCCAATTTCAGATAATGATGCAATCAACTGTTCATTTTCAATTATCCCAAAAACTAATGGCCCTAAAATTATTCCAGTTATTATATATGCAGGAATTAATGGTTGTTTGAATAATCTTACAATGAATGCTAAAATTGCGGCAATGATTAACATTGAGCCTATCTCGAATAAGATATAAAGATTTTCAGGGATTACTGACATAAGACTTTGTATACTTTCAATTACCATTTATCCTCTTTTATATTGACCTCTCTCAATAAATCTTATTAAAATAAGTATAAAAACATTTCTTTTATCCAACCTAAAGATTTTATTGTATCCCAATTAATCTTTTAAACAAAAAGACTCTCTAATTCTTATGGATATTCCAAAAAATCACATTAGCCAGTTAGCAGGGTATATTAAAAAAAATCTTCAGAAGGGATATAATCAAGATACCCTAAGATATTCCCTAATAAGCCAAGGATATTCAAGAATTTCTGTTGATAATGCAATTGATCAAGCTCATAAAGATTTAGCAAAAAACATTAAGCCAATAAAAGAAAAACCAAGCATAACTTACAAGATAATCACAAAAGACGAAACAGGGCAAGAAAAACAAAAAGAAATCTTAGTCTCCGGATTAAAAAAACCCTGGTGGAAAAGAGTTTTTTTGTAAAGATATTTTTATAAAATTTTAATTAAGAATTATATTAATTTAAAATAAAAACGCCGTCGCTCGGAATCGAACCGAGAAGCCCAAAAGGGCACTGGTCTCAAGCCAGTTGGAGTACCATTGTCCCACGACGGCATAAATATGTTAGAATTAGTTAGTTTTTAAAACTTATTATCGTGTAATTACCAACTTCTTTCTATAAGCCATTCATTCTCTTTTTCTCTATTTCATTATATGATTCAATATCTAGTCCAAAAATATCCTTAACCTGAATTTTATTTTCAAGAGTTGCAGGAACAGCCTTATAAAAATTAATCGAAAGGCACCTTAATCTCGATTCTGAAATTTTACCATCCATAACTTGCTCTTCAGGGCTGGTTATTATCTCAATCCCCTTACTGCATAAATAAGAATTTGCATACCTTAAGTTATTGGTTTGATTTTTAGGATCCTCCATAATGCTAGTAATGATATCTTCTATAGATGTAGCTCTTTCCTGATAACTATATTGAATTTCAATAGATCTTATGGGATAAATCAAAACTTCTTTCCCATTTATATGGGGTATATTATCTTTAATTTCTAGTGGATCCATAATTCTTTCTTTAATTTAGGATATTTATTCTTTTATATAATCAAAAACTATATTTCGCATTCTTCCTCTCGCCAACTATATCAGCAAAAGGTTTTTTAGAAACCTCTTAACCTAGCAATTACTAGGCTGGCTCTATTCAGTCTAAAATTAAAAATAAATTTAACCGAATAGAGAACTTAAACCTGCTGCCGATGCTTCTTCAGACTTCTTTTCTTCTTTAGGTGCTTCTTCAGTTTTAGCTTCACCATCAGCTGCTCCAGCTGCTGGACCTGCTGCACTTGCAACAACCGCATTTGCTAATTCTGCTTCTATATCTACACCATTTAAGCTCGCAACAAGGCTTTTTACCTTACTCTCTTCTATTTCTGCACCTGTAGCAGAAAGAATCTTATTCATTCCTTCTTCATCAACTGGTTTACCCAATTTGTGCAATAATAGAGCTGCATAAACGTATTCCATCTAAGCTTTTTCCTCCGGGTTATTTAATTGAGTGTCATTTTCTTCTTTGCCTTCCACAGAAGGTACACCAGAGGGTGCCTTTTCTTCATTAGTTGCTTCTTCTTCTTTCTTTTCCTCAGCAGGAGCTTCTGTAGGTGCTTCAGTAGGTTTCTCATCAACTTTTTCTTCAGTCTTTTCCTCAGCAGGTTGTAATTTTCCCAAAGCCTCTCCTTCGGCATTTGCTTTAGCTAATAAATAACCAATTGTTTCCTTACAAGCATAAACAATCTTCTGAGCAAATCCTAATGCTTTTCCAGCAGCACTAGATAATGAACTAGCTGCTTCTTCGGAATCAATCTTAATATTTATGAATATTTTTTCAGATTCAATATCATAAACCGCAACAGGTTCTAATCCAATGGTCATTGGTTGAATATCTAATTTTTGTAATAATGATGCAACTTCTCCACTAATAACTCCATCTTTCTTAACAACAACCTTTGGTTGTTTAATTGCAATTTTACCATCTTCAACAGCAATTTGGATTCCTAATGCCCCTAATTCACTAATGGCAGGTCCTGGGACTAAATTTGTTGGCCCATCTTTTACTTCAATATCATCTGGAGCAATTTGCCCTGCTTTTGCAAACATTGAAGTTTTATTTTTATTAAAAATCCCTGCTAATTCAAAACCCTCTAAATCTGAGGTAGCAAAAGCAGAATTTTCTTTAATTTCTTTTTCTAAAGGTAATATAGATTCTTTTCCAAATTCTTTTAATGTTCTTAATAAGATATTCTTCTTTGCAACCCTAATATCCGCATATTTTCTTATTGTTTTTTTAATATCTTGAAATTGCTTAGAAGGAAGCCCTTGAATTGAAACAACCATTAAAGTTTTAGCATTTTTTATTGCCTCAGATAATGATTTAACATTTTTTTCTTTTGCATTGTGAGGTATTGGGATTTTTAGTACTGCCATTTTATAACTCCAACTTAACAGGCTTATCCATACTGAATTTAATCATAATATTTCTAATATTATCATGCTTTCTAGGAAGATGTTCTAAAATTTTATTATAAACTGTAAGTGCATTTTGCATAATCTCTTCATCTTTCATAGACTCTTTTGCAATTGGTAATTTAATACTTGGTTCCTTTACTCTAACCTTTACTGTAGAATTAACTTTATCCATTAATTTTTGAATTGATTCATCATTTTCAATTGGAACAATACCTAATTGAGGAGACGGCATTTTACCTGCAGGACCTAAATATCTACCAAAACTTGTAGCAACAGCAGGCATTAGTTTAGCATTAGCAATAAAAAAATCATATTCTTTTAATAATTTTCTTAAATGTACCCTATCTTTATATTTATCAAAACTCTCTTTTTTAATTGAATCGATAATTTTAGAATCTTTTTCTAAAAACCCTGCAACTTTTTTATCTTTTATTTTATATGGGACTGGAATAAAAAGATTAAATGCTTCTCTTCGAACATCAAATCCTTTTAAATTTATCAATAGATCTACTGTTTGATCAAATTTTATTTTTTTATCTGTTTCTCGCAATTTTTTAATTGCATCTAAAAACTTTTGTTCGTTAATTGCCATATTGTATTTGTATCTTCTACCTATGCACCCAAAACCTAGAAAATAAGATTTGAATGATGTAGTTTGATAAAATATTATGAAGAGTTGAGTTTAAAAAGCTTACTCTTTTAAATAAGATTATGAGATGGATATTAAGATCAAAAATTCATAAAGCGATGGTAACTGAGGCTAATCTAGAGTATGTTGGAAGCATTTCAATAGATAATGATTTAATTGAAAAATCAGGCTTAATCGTTGGAGAAAAAGTTTTGGTTGTAAGTAATACTTCGGGAGCAAGATTAGAAACTTATGTGATTCCTGCAGAAAAAAATTCAGGAGTTATTTGCATAAATGGAGCTGCAGCTCATTTAATTAAAAAAGGAGAAGAAATAATTATTATGGGGTTTGAATTATCAGATAATCCTATTGAATCTAAGAAAATACTTATTAATGAAAACAATAAATTTGTTAGATATATGTAATCATTATTAGAGATGCTATTCCCAATTATATTTATAACTTAGTTTTTTAAACTCATTTTATTGTATATTTCTATGCTATCAGAGAAACTTATTCAAACATTAAAAAAACAACACTATGGACTTGTGGGGAAGCATAGTGGTGTTCAGATTTGTAGATGGACAAAAAAATCATTATTAGATGAAGGAGAGTGTTATAAACAACAATTCTATGGGATTAAAAGCCATAGGTGTTGCCAGATGGCTCCAACATTAGGATTTTGTCAAAATCAATGTATTCATTGTTGGAGAGCAATTGAATTAACAGTAGGTACAAAAATGGACCCAGAGTTAGTAGATGAACCTAAAACAATAATCAATGGAGCAATAGCAGCTCAACAAAAACTTCTTAATGGTTTTAAAGGAAACGATAAGGTAAATTTAGAAAAATTCAATGAAGCTC
>Ga0075122_10002410_pt1 | contig 12351 bp, 19 predicted proteins | sample AntAceMetag02UKB_FD_69790 | JGI IMG/M metagenome (GOLD analysis project Ga0075122, IMG submission 69790) | Saline lake microbial communities from Ace Lake, Antarctica - Antarctic Ace Lake Metagenome 02UKB | ecosystem: Environmental > Aquatic > Non-marine Saline and Alkaline > Saline | place... | reverse complement strand
CGCCGTTGGCGTGTCTTGTTCTTCGTACCCGACTCGCTCGTATTGTTGCCCCATGTGCTCGACAAGTTTCTCCATCATTTCAGCCGCCTGCCGTTCCTTTCGCTCGATGTTCGCCACGACCGCGCCCTCCGTGTCTGCCACAATCAGATGGGCCGTGACGTCTTTCGTCTGCCCAAAACGCCAACACCTACGGATGGCCTGATACCACTGCTCCCACGAATCAGACAGGCCAACAAACGCAACGTTATGGCAGTGTTGCCAGTTCATCCCGAACCCGGCGATAGACGGCTTGGTGACGATGACGCGGTGCTCTCCGTCCGAGAACCCAATCATGCGCTCGGCTTTCGTTTCTGGTTTGTCGCTTCCTTTCACCTCTACAGCACCGTCTATTGCCTTGCGCAGCGCGTCGCTCTCCGCGTTCAACGCACACCACACCACCCACGGGCCGGGCGTGCTGTTGACTAGTTCCGCGCATTTCTTCACGCGCTCACCTACCGACTCGCGGCGGGCGCGGATTCTGTCTTGCAGGTCGGCGGCCTCGACGGGGAATAGGTAGCCGTCTTCGACGTGCCCCCCCACGACATGTGGGATGATATTGAGCTTTGGAAGGTTGAACCGTTCATCCTCGAATCCAATATCGGCAGGCGTTCGGATTGCCAACGCCCACGATGAAAGCCAGCGCCAGAAGTCGCGCTCGGCGTGGCCTTTCAGTTTCCATGAACTTGTGCTGTTTCCGTCCTGCCGGAAGAAAAGCGCCTTGACCTCCTTCCCGCTCAGGACGCCCAAGAAATCCGCATGGTTGACGATCTCTATCAGGTCGTTTGGGGCCGGTGTCGCCGTGCAGGCCAGCCGGTAGTGAATCGATGCGGAGAAGTCTGTTATCTCTTGCCGATACTTGCTCGAATAACTCTTGAGAATGCTACTCTCGTCGAGCACAAGGCCGCCGAATGCGTGCGAATCGAAGTGATGCAGCATCTCATAGTTCGTGATGTTGATTCCGTCCACAACGTCGGCTTGTGATCGGACCACGTTGACGGGGATGCCGAACTTCTTCTCACCCTCGCGTTGTGTTTGGGCCGAGACAGCCAGCGGCGCAAGGATCAAGACCGGCCGCTCAGTGTGCTCGCGCACCTTGTCTGCCCACACTAATTGCTGGACAGTCTTCCCGAGGCCGCAATCCTCGAACAATGCGGCGCGTCCCTTTCGCAGCGCCCAATCCGTCGCGAACTTCTCAAACGGATACAGGAAGTCTGGCAGTTCGCCCGGCTCGAAACCCGCGTCGCTGTGTGCGCACCGTTTGGAATCCACGAAGGCCACGTAGTCATCCGTCATGCTCTTCTCCCATCTCCTGAAACACCACAGGAATCCCGAGCGAGCGAGCGAAGTCGATCTCGGCCCGGATACCAACGCTCGTATCCCAGCCGCGCACCTTGGGCACAAGCACTTCCTTCGACGCGCGGATGAAGGCTTCGTCTTGTTTCCGCCATGAGTCCCAATCACCCCGAAGTCCGCCGTAGATTGCGAGCGGGTGAGAGTGGGCGATAGGCGCAATGACCACGTATCCTTCCATGGCCAGCTTGGCCGCGAACTGGGCGCACTCCCTGAAACGCAGTTCCCGGATCTCGGGGTCTGGGTGCGAGTACGGCCAGCAGATGTACTTGTCGATGGTGGGGTTCAACTCAGGCATTCGCCGCCCCCATCCCGCGCCCTTTGCGCGCTTCCAGTCCTGTTTTCATCCATCATCCCTTTCGTTGGCTAGGTTGTGTCATGCAGGCATTATATACCGTGTATCTAATACTGTCAAGTACTTTCTTCGGGTGGGCTTTCTGTTATGCCCGCTTGCCCCCATGTCGAATTGGACGCCCCGCGTTGAATTGGTGCTTCATGCGCACAACGGCGTCAATATCGACTCCCATTTCGTGCAGCGCATCCAAGATCCGGATCAAGGCATCTACCAATTCCACCGCGACCCCCTCGGGTTTTCCGTCGAGCACATAGATGTCCGGCTTCTCGTTTCGCCATTCCTCCAGCGCCTCTGATAGTTCTGAATGGATCAACGCGAGGCGCAGCGGCACATCAAGTTTCTCTTTGTGCCACCCCTTCTCCACAGCCAATTCATAAATCGCCTTGCCTAGTCCGTTGACACCCATGCCAGCCTTCATGTCATCCCCCTTCCGTTTCCCCGCCCGGCCCAACCCCGGCGAGCTGCGCCACCAGGCTGGCTTCGCGGGCTCTGGTCTTGTCGATGCTGGCCTGGAGCCGCTCGCGTTCTGCGGCGTCCCTGGCGACCTTCACGGGGTTCAACAGGAGATTCGCCGGGTCGGAGTAGAACTCCTGAATCGCCTCCTCTGTCATCTGGCCGCCCCGCTTGCGGCCACCGCCCAGGGCTTTGTAGATGTTGCGGCGGATGGTTTTGAGGATAGCAGACTGAACGGCATTTACGGCGTAGTCCGCTTCAAGCATTGTGCCCATCTCGCCCAAGCTATCAGGAAGCTCAACCTCGACGCTCGCCGAGACCTCTTCCTCTCCAACCGTTCGCGCAATGTTCAGCGTAAACTCTTGCATCGGCGCTTCTCCTTTTCCCTCGTTTTGAATATGCCCGTGGCCGGGTTCACGCCACCGGCTCCCTCGCTCAGGCCCACTATTGGCAGTTTCTTCGGCACTCGGCCTTTCGTTGGGCGAAGCTTTGTCGACTCGGCGCTGCCGCGCCGCACGGGCAAAACTTTGGGCGCCGACGGGCGTTACGGAAACCGCACTAACCCCGGGTGTTCCCGCCGCGCGCCCAAAAACTGCGATTCAATTGTAGCCCGTGGCCGCTGGGGACGACCACGGGCGGGGGCGACGCGGTGGATGAGGCCGCGCACCATCGCCCCGGAAAGCTAAAACGGAATATCGTCTTCGCTGAGGGGCGGCCCGTCGTGGTCATCCGGTGGGGCCAGGGGCGCTGTTGGCGCCGGAGGTGCAGCACTCGCCGCGGCCGGGGGAGCGGGCTGGCCAACGGGCGGCGCGGCCGTCTTCTGGTCTTGTCCCCAGCGAGCCGTCAGCTTGGCTACCGTTTCTTGGGTCACGGCCTTGCGCTCCGTGCTGCCCCAATTGGCCAAGTCCCACTGCTCATAGGTCTTGTTGTCCCGGTTCTGGTGTTCACACTTCACATGCACGCCGCTGTTCATGATCTCGTCAGAGAATGCCGGGTTCTGAAAATCGCCAGTGAACCCAAGGTGCTTCAGCTTCTTCTGGGTGTACTCGTAGGCGGCCTCGGCGAAGCTGAACCTGAGGGTCCGCGTGACGGCTTCTGTTGGCGCCCAAGCGCCGTTCGCCAGTATGTGTGTGACATCGACCTCTACGAAGAGGTACGGGGCTGTGCGGCCTTCTACGAGCCCGATGGTCTTGATTGTTCCGTGATAGTCGCCCGGATCTATCTGGGGCATGATTAGCTCTCCTTCTTGTTGGCCGTCATGTAGTAATCGACGGTTGCCCACATCTGATTGGGATCGTCCGGAAGCTGGATCATTTCCGGCATTCCGAACCGGTTCTTGGCGTCGAAGGCGTCACGGCGCTCGGTATAGAGCATCCGCGTTGTGCCTCCGACGCCCTTCTTCTTGGCCGAACCATCGACCTTCTGAACGTCCGTTAGGAAGTTCATGAAAAGAGCCGCGTCGGACCAGCGGTGAGTCGCGGCCCACGTCTTGTGATGCACGTCGGCTTTGTATTGGTCAAAATCGTCGCCGAGGGGGTTCTTGAACGGGCGGACCTGGCAGTGGCTCAAGAACACGACGTGGGTTCCCCGCTCCTTCATCTTGTCCAGAATGTGCAGGAGACGAAGCCATTGAGTCACAGACACGTCGTATCCGCGCTGGTATCCGGTGAAGCCTTTCTCGCCCCAGACGCCATTGAACTGCGTTTCACAGATGTGCTCGTGGCAGAGGCGCTCAATCCCGCCTATGGCATCAAGCCCTATCACGTCGTAGGCGTTCTCTGTGTCGGCCGCCACGGCTTCCAGGCTGGCAAGTAGATCAGTCCAACGATGGGCGTGCAGTACGTCGACCTCGGGCACCCTGTGATTGTTCATGAGGGTCTCGTAGCCCGTTTCGTTGCCCGCCATAACGATCAACGGATTAGGGGCACAGGCTACGAGTGAGGTTTTCCCGACGCCCTCGACGCCTATGAGCACAATGCGGTTACCGATCGCGCGTCGCGCCAAGCGCGTTGGTTTCTTCACGGCGGCTGCCGTTGTTGCTGCCGTTGTGGCCACGGGGCCATTCGTGGGTGCTGGCGGGACTTTTGGTGGTGCTGGGGGGGCCATTGGGCCTGCCATTAGTCTGCCTCCAATTCGGTGTGATTCGTTTCGGGTCGACAAAAGCCTTCGGGAACCGAATCGGACAACGGGTCAAATCCGGTTGTGCATAGGTCGAAGTACGGACACTTGCCGATGCCGACACATGCCCGCGTGTTGCGCGGCCAGATCCCGCGTTGTTCGTGGAACCTGATCCGCTTGGCCTCTTCCCAGACCTCGAACCGGGCTTCATCGAGATCGACTTGGACGCGCGGGATTTCGCGGCGCTGGAAGTAGTGCTCGGGACGGTGGGCCAGGTCGGCATTCAAACGCATGGCATAAAGGCCATACGTCTCGCGGATGGCGTAGCCTTTCTTGCCGGGGATGACCTCGGCCTGTTCGCCATCGACGAACACAGACTCAAGACAGTTCGCAGCATCCACAAGCCCTCTGTCGAATGTGTTCACGCGCCCAGCCTCGACCGATTCCCCGTCGCGCTTGATGCGGTAGACGTGCTCATCTGCGAGTTCCCGGGTCTGGGCTTGCGTCAACCTTGCGAGCCCAATGGTGGGCTTTCGGACAACGTCATAGAGCACGGTGTCGATTTCGTAGCCAAGCGCGCGCGCGGCGATGAAGTAGATCGAAATCTGCGAATCAATTCGGAGCCGCTTCCAGTAGTCGGAGTCCGGGCCAATATCGTCGGCTGTCGTCTTGTGCTCCATGACCGCGAGCCGTCCGTCCGGGAGCTTGACGATCTTGTCGATCTTGCCCGCGAGCGTGAACGTGCGGGAGGGTCGGTTTGTTTCGGGGTTGATGATGGGCACATCGAACGAGAGCTCCGACGCCACGACCTCGCATTCCTCGTCCATCTGTCCCCATCGCCAGTGGTAGCCATTCAGAAGTGTTACAAGGGACGTGCGTTGCAAGCGGTACTTGTCGTAGCTTTCCGCCATCGTTCCTGGGGCGTTTTTGTCGTAGGCAGCGAGCGAGGCGACGATGGCATCGTCTATGGTGCCCTTCGCGCGGACATCGAGTCCGACGTGTAGGCCATCGCCGAACCGGAAATACTGGGCAGGGTCGCGCTTGCGCAAAGACAACCCGTAGGCGAGCTGGTGCTTGCGCAGACAATCGCGGGCCGTCTGCATTTCCGAATTTGTGAGACGGCGATCTTCGGGTTGTGCTTCTGTGGGTGCTTCCGTCATGATCTGTCCCTTTCCGTTGTCATGCAGGCATTATATACCGTGTAACTATTCTTGTCAAGGACTTTCTGTATCAATCCGCTGGCATTCCTTGCAGTAGACTGGCCCGTCGAGTTCCGCGTCGGTTGTGTCCATGAGCCCTTCGCACCCCGTGCAGATCAGGAGATCGTGTTGCTCGCGAAGGCAGGTTGAGCAACAATCGTCTCCATTGACGCGCCGGACATCCGGACCGTGGTGCTCGCACCAATCGCATTGGCGCGGGTCTTGTAGCCCGGTCGGGTCATCGCGATCGGTCGTGTCAGGATCGGGCGGGTCGATTGTTGCTGAATTGAAGTATGCGGATTTCATCAGTCGGTCTCGACAAGCGGCGTACCGTCTTCGAGCACGATTGAGCATTCATCGCCAGTGCTGACGCGCGTGGCAATGACTTGAAGTCCCTCAGATTCCAACCACGCCCCAAACTCGCGAAGCGTGTCCATGTCCATCTGTTCGAGCTTATCCATCAGCACGAATCCACAATCGGGATTCAAGCCGCGAATGACAGCCACGGATACGCGGAGCTGTTCGGCGTTGCTCATACAATCCCACCGCTGGCCTTGATAGACCAGTTCGGCGTTCTCGATTGCCAATCCCGGCAAAGGCAACTCGGCACCATCCAGAAGCGACAGACGCTTGGCTCGCACGTCTTCGATTGCATCCGTCTTGGCATCGTACTGTGCCGAGAGTTCCGACGCTTCGCTTGTGGCCGTGGCTTTCTGTTTGTTCGCCGCAACCTTGGCATTTACGGTTTCGGCGCTCGCAATCTGCGCCTCGATCTCGGCGGTGCTTTCGTCTTTCAGTCCTTCCGCCAACTTCAACGCCTTGGCATAGATATGTTGTACCCGCTCTTGTGCTTCGTGGGCCTCGGCGATCTGGCCTTCAAGGCGGAGGACTATACCATCGGCTTTTTCCACGTTATCAGCGCACGCCGATGCGTTTCTGCGACCATCTTCATTCTCGCGGTTGGCCACAATGATCGCCTGCTGTTGACGAATGAGATCCGAAACACTTACGATTTCCGCCGGCGCCTCTGGATATTCCGGGAGAGAAGCGGCGTGTTTCGTCTTGGGGTCCGCAATCGTTCCAAGCGCGCGCCGCTCGTCGTAGATGAGCTTCTCGGACGCTTCTAGCTGCGCCAATTCGTCCCCGATGCCCAGAATCTGCAATAGCCTCTTTGCCTTCTCGGCCGGGCTGGCGTTCATAAACTTCGGCAAATCCAGCGCGAACTCGGACACAAACGCATCCAACAACGCTTGACCTCCGCGCATTCCGGTATCGTCCGTGACGGTTAGCGCGGATTTCTTTCCCTTGCGTTCGACGCGAAGCCCGTTGCTCATCGTGATCGATATCACAGGATCCTTCTTCGATTCGTCGCGCTTGGCGTTGCTCGGCCTGCGTTTGGCCCCGCCCAAAGCCCATGCGATGGCATCCAAAACGGAAGTCTTGCCTTGCCCGTTCTTGCCGCCTACGATGGTCAAGCCTTGTTCGGTGGGCTCGATATAAACCGCTTTCAGTCGTTTCACGTTCTCGATCTCGATGCACGATATGTGCAACTTTCCAGCGTCATCCATTTCATCCATCCTTTCAGTTCTGGCGCAGTTGTGCCACAATGGCGATTTGCGCTATGCCTTGTCGATGAGCCCCCGGATACCCGCAGACAAGCCCTGGTCGCCGCCCTCTTTATTGGCCTTGGCGATTTGGGCATCCGTCAACATGGCACGGACCCCGCGCTTGGGATCACCGTCAACCGGGCGGCCTGGGCGGCGGCGTGCGGACTTGGCGGCGAAAGGCTCCGGGCCAAAGCATGACGCGGCGGAAATCTCACCATTCGCCAGCAAGAACTTGCCAGGGTACAGCTTGCCGTCAACGTCGATCCACCAATCGCGCCGCCCTAGCGTTGCCTTGCCCTTGCGCACGGCGTTCCTCCACCCGCGCAAGGTGTCAACGTGCTCGCTCACGATCTCTTCTTCGCGCGTCTTGAGGTTCCTGCACATGAGGTACATAGGTATTCCTTTCGGTTAGCCCATGGTGGGCTTTCCGTGGATTATATACAATCTATCTATCCAATGTCAAGGGGGTTGGCTAGAGGCCTTTCCATGTAACGTCTGGGCGTTCAACGGCTTCATCTTCTCCGATACCCCGAGATCTAATCGCACCAACCAGCGCCGACAGGCCAACCCTATCGAGGCTGTCTTCGGCGTCTTCCAGCGCGCGTGCCTCTGTCTTGTGACCCCTTGAAATCGCGCGCCCTGTCTTGACCTCCGTGACGCACCACCGGCAATCAAACAGCTTGCCGACCGTCACGTACCGCGTGAACACCTGGACCTCGGGATGCCCGGGAATCGTCGCGAGGTAGCCTTCGACCTCGAATATCCCCTGGTCGGTGCGGATCTTGTAGGTTTGCGTTTCGCGTGTTGGCATTAGAACCTCCAATACGTGAGCGCGTCGAAGCGCGGGAAGATCGCGCGGGCGACTGGTTCGGACACCCTCGCGCCATGGTCGAGCACGTCCGCGGCTTCGTGCTCATGGTTCCGGCCCGGCACAGCGTCAAGGTAGACGCGGAAGTCACCAACGGCCGGCCACACGTGCGCCACTGCAAGGACGTTGCGGGCCAGCGCGAAGTGCGCGAAATGCTTAGCGGGTTTGGTGGGGCTCGCTGGCAATAAGGCCGCCGCCTTCGCGCACTCGGCTTGCTCGGGGGTCATTTTGGGCATGTGGTCACGTCCTCCATCGGATCGGGGCGGTTGTAATGCAAGAGGCAGAACCACGCGCCGTCCTCTTGCGCGTCGGCCTTCATATACGCCTCGCCTTCGCCCGCAGGGTCAAGCGTGCCGTTGTTGGATTCCAGCCCGTCAAGGGCGTCAATCAGCGCCTCAGCGGCGCAATCGCCTTCGCCGGTCAATGTGCTGTCCCAACGTCGCGGCCTGATACCCAGGTCGGCCCGCACAAACTCGATCTCGTAGTCGTGTACGGTCACCATCGTCAGTCTCCTTGGTTGTTGCAGTTATGCGGGGACCGTCACGTAGCGGGCGACGGCCTTTGACCAGTACACCGGAATCACATCATCGGCGCGGTGGGTTGCGCCGTTGCCTTCGTCCGTGTAGACAAACGGGCCGCTGAATCCCTTGACGGTTTCTAGCACGAGCCGCCCGGCTTTTCTCACGCATACCTTGTCGCCTTTTCGCATCGCTCGTTCTCCCTTTGTTACGCTTCAACTGTCTATATTATATACCATGTATCTAATGATGTCAAGCCCTTTCGTGAGAAAATCGGGGGTTTTCTGAGAAAAGTTTGGCGTCAAATTGGAAGTCGTGTCATAGCAAGGACTTGCTGGGGAGAATCAAACAACCATCAAACAAGCAAGGGCCGCCCCGGAGGACGGCCCCGTTACTCTGCCCGCGCGTGGCGGGTGAGCTATAGCTTGATGCGCTTCCCTGGAACCATGGCGCGAACGCTCACAACGCAGCCGCGCGGGATGACGGTATAGTCACATTGTTTTGCAGACACTGTGTGCGCAAGAACCAGTTTCGTTCGCGTTGCCTTCAACAATAGGCCGCGCGTTTTGCACTTCGATGGCCGCGCCCGCTTTGCCTTCCGTAGCCCCAACCACCTGGGGTCGGAGGTGCTGTCTACCCAATGCACAAGCACGTCAATCGGTAGCGTCGGCTTCGCCATTGGCGTCGGTGCCCTTCCCCATCTCGCGCTGAATGAGTTGCACGAGGTTGTGATGTGCTTTTTGCAGATCCACCAAGCCGCCCTTTTTTGGGTAGCGGTAGATGTACTTGATGATATTGGCTTCCATGGCGATGAACTCGTTAGAGTTGATGAACTTTTCCGGCTCGATTCCCCCGCGCCATGTGTAGTGTGGGGGATTCTCGATTAGGTCACTCATCGCACGGCCCCCAGAGGACAGATCTGCCGCGGATTGCCACGCGTCGCACAAGGCCCTCCAATTCGAGGGCCACCATGTTCGCGTGCACGGTGCACACCTTCTCGCCGGTCGCTGTGGCCACGCTCGAATTTGTGCACAATAGGTCCGCGTCACCAGCCCCCAACGCCTCTTGCGCCGCGCGGCGCACCTCGTCGAGTACGCGCTCACGGATCGGGCGGTCTTGCTCCGACACGTTAGCGAGAAATTCAGACATCGCCGACGCGGTTATGCGGGGCTTTGCGCTCGCCTTAGAGTTCGGCATATGTGGTCGCTTTCACCCTCGGAGTGTCGACTTGCAGGCAGTTTGTCCGGTACCCGCGGTGGCCCCAAACCTCGTCCCTGGTCATCAAGACAATCCCATGATCGGGTTGCCAGCGCCAATTGCGGCCCTTGATACTGTACGGGTCTTGTAGCTTCCAGCACGGGCACTGCACAATTACCTTGCCGAACGCTACAAGTTGGGAATAGAAATGGACGTGGGAGCGCACGATATGGGTAGCTTTCGGGAGTTGTTTGACCTCTTGCGCGAGCGTCGCCCACAAGCCCTCGCGCTCCATCATGGTTGCGCGGTACATCGCCGCGCCACCTTCGGGATGGTGTGCTACATTCAAAATGGCATCGCCGTCAAGTCGGATATCGCGTACCATGCCGCGCCGGTCGTCGCGGGGCGCCTTGATCCCAAACTCCTGATCGAGCGCCTTGAGTGGCCCATCAAACGTCTCGTGGTACGGTGTGCCCGACATACGGATCGTCTTGCGTGCCTTCGCTACAACCGGGCGTAACGTCTCAACAGCCATCTCGGTCTGTTCGCTCATCTTGGTCGCAACCAACCCAGTGGCATCCGACTTGCGGGCTTTGCCTTCAACCAAGTCACCGTTCAAGATGAGCAGGTCGACCGCGGGCAGTTGATCCACAGCCCACACCCAACAATCCCATAGTTGCTTAACCGCTTTGAGTGTGCGCCCGTTCCACCAATCCGGTGGCACAAGCGCGTAGGCAGACCCACAATGGATGTCTCCCAAGATAGCGACGGTATTGATTGGTTTAGTTGGTTTGGTCGGTTTCTTCACGCGGCCCGCCTTCCGTTTGCTTTCTGTGCTATCGCCTATCGCTTGCGCCTACGGGCGGCCCTGCGCCGCCGCTGGCCCGCCGTGAGTTGGTGGCCGCCCCATGAGTACGAGAAGAGCGTCACCATGCGGCCGCGCAATGCCCGGCTAATCCGGCCCAGGAAGGAACGCGATCCGGTTTGCGAACCATCCACGGAGCATGTCTCTGTTGTCCAACGCCTCATAGTGCTTTCCCTGGAAGTAGTTGGCTGCGTTCACGAGGGCATGATTCCATTTGATGTTGGCCCGCATGAAACTGTTGAGCGCGTGCGCGGTCTTTGGCCCGAGCGCGCCGTCCTCGATGAGCAGCGCGATCCTGAAGTCGTCCGGGCGAAGCAGGTTGAAGGCTTGTTGTGAAAACCGGATCCCATCCCCGGGTCCGCAGTTCACGCCACTATCAAAGATCTCCGCTTGGAGCTCTGGGCTGTCGATTTCTGCCAAGCCCATCGGTACCCAGAATTCGCGACAGTAGAACGCGATAGCGCCTTCCATCGTTGGCCGGCCGTTCTGCCACATTTCCGGGTGCCAGCGTTTCGAGATCCCGAACATGGTCTCGCCGCCGGGGTCGGACTCGTGATCGGAATACCTGCCCTCGACACGAAGCGTCGCCCCGAGCGCGTTTAGGTAGTCTTGCGGTAGGTCGATTGCGATTCCCTTGTAATCAGGCATCGGCCTTTTCCTTCGCCGGGGCCGTCTCGGCGCGCATGAAGGCGGCATATTGGCGCAGACTTCCCATGATCGCGTTGACTTGGTTGGGAGGAACCGACAGCACCGACGCGCCCAAGACGTTCGCGAGCGCGTCCAGGGCGCGGCCCGCCCCATCGTGCATCTGGGCGAGCATGGCCGCCTTGTCCGGTTGGGGCTCCGGCCCTGTGTTGAGTTTGCCCTCGTCCGGTTCGGGCTTCGGCTTTGCTGCGGCCTTGGGCTTGGCGGGCGGCTTCTTGCGTGTCGGTCTTGCCTTTGCTTTCGTTGCCATGGTGTTCCCCTCTCGGTCGTGTTGCCTTGCCACCGATCCTACTCTTCCGGATCATCCGGGATAGGGTCTGTGGCTGTGAAGATCGCCTTAGTCTCGTTGAATTGGACGTTGAGCGGAGCGGCTGTCTCGCCAATGCTGGCGAGGATGGCCGTCTTTTGGTCCTCCGTAATTGGAGCGCCGATGCTCTCCATGCTGTTTTTGAACTCCACCGCCTTTGCGGCCTTTCGTGCAGCTTGCCTGGAAAGACGGGCGAGGCTTGCCGCACTCTCCGCAAAATCGTCTACGTTGTCCCAAAGCATTGCCATTGCTTATTCCTCCCCTACGAGGCCGCGTAGGCCGGTAGGTAGTAAGTTGTTCCGCCAATCGAAATCTGCACCCAATCAGCCGGGGCGTCCGAGGTCGGGTCTTTGCTGGAGTTGCCCATCCCAGAACCAAAGATGAGGGGGGATGCGGCGGACAGGGTTGCAGCGGCTCCAAAGACGCCCCCAAGGCAGGTGACGTTGTCTTCGACATACAGACTGGCCTTATAGGTGGCGTCGGAGTTTAGTATCGTGAGAACAGTCGCGCCTGCGGCGCTATAGGCGTCGATTGTGGTGTTGCCATCCAAAGCGATGTTCCCGCCCACGTCAAGCGCGTCGCCCACATCGAGGTCGCCACTTATTTCAACGTTATGCCCACCAGTCCCAGCAGTGAATCGTGATGTGACCGTATCATTTGTGCCAGCTCCGAAGAATGACATTAAGAGACTGGAAAACCCAAACATCTGATATTTATGGTTAACATTTGCACTACCATAAGCATCATTGTCCCACTCTTGTATAACAGAT
>Ga0075122_10002407_pt1 | contig 12356 bp, 8 predicted proteins | sample AntAceMetag02UKB_FD_69790 | JGI IMG/M metagenome (GOLD analysis project Ga0075122, IMG submission 69790) | Saline lake microbial communities from Ace Lake, Antarctica - Antarctic Ace Lake Metagenome 02UKB | ecosystem: Environmental > Aquatic > Non-marine Saline and Alkaline > Saline | place... | reverse complement strand
TTCTTTAGCCGCTCTCTGACAAAGATCATTTATGCCCCCAACATTTCTCATAACTTCTTTTCTAGCGATTCCTTCGCCCCCAAGATTTCCTAAAAAATTCTTTAATGTCAAAAATCCTTGCATTGCAATACATGCTCCTTTCAAACCTTGAACAATCTCTCCAAGCTTCTCGGATTTATCTTCCCATTCCTCAATTGTATCATTCAAATCTTCTATCTTATCTAAAGCTTGCTCAGGACTCAACTGAATTGCTCTTTTCTCGATTCCAACTTTAAATGGAAAACTAGCCTCGCTGTAAGTATTTTCAACATTAGGCAACAAAGAAACATGCGCTTCTTTTTTCAGATTAATCTTTTTCAAAACTAAAGTATATTTACTTCCAAAATTCTCGGGCTGATTCAATTTCAGAGTTTTTGGAACTGCCGAAGTCGTTGAAGTTGTTACACCAGACCCTGCCGGTTGCAATGCAACATTAACTCTAACATTTTCCTCATCAATAATCTTTTCTAATTGGATAAATTCGGAAACATCCCCGCTTTCAGTTATATACCCTATTTGTTCCTTTCCAAGATTCTTCGGTTCTCCAACTAATTCACCCCCTTGTAAAACATTAATACTCACACCATAATCTTCAAAATCCGGTTCTTCTATTCCTTGAAGAGAAATTCTTTTTGCCCCACCATTGATTAAAACTACTTTTGAATTCACTGCTGAATTTGAAAACTTATAACTTTCAGTACAACCATTAAATTTCCCATAAGAATTTGGAAAATCTTTTTTATAATCCAAACAAAACTCCAACATATCTTTATTCTGACCAACTTTTTCCGCCAATTCGATCATCTTTTCATAAGCATCAATTCCAAACTCATTTCCATTATTAGAAGTATCTTTTTCCTTTCCATAATTATCAATTATACTTTTGTAATCCTGAACAGCAAGGGCGTAATTCGTTTTCATTGCCCCAATCTCCCCTGAACTCCCGGCAGCTTCAGTAAAACTTTCTAAATCCCAATTATTTTGCGCCTGACCAAAACCCATGAGTTTCACATCCCAATCAATCCCGCTAAGATTTATCAAAGAAAATTTATCCGCTGTAAGCGGAATTCCCACAATAGTTTGATCCCTCTCTATTTTCTTAACTTCTTTTCTACTGAATTTCTTATCAATTCCCGCAATAGATTCAAGCTGACTTTCTGAAAGATTTCCCCCTTGATCTGAATTAAACTCAACCAACCGAACATACAAATCATCTAACTCTCCCGAATTTCCTTTTGAACCAATAAATCCTAAATAAATATTTTTTCCGGGAATTGGAAGCTTCTCCCCTATTTCATAATCGTTTTCTCCCCCGATATCTAAGTTAACTTTTGGCCTAACCTCAAGAGTAAAACTTCTATCTTCTCTATCTTCAGTATTACACCGAACATCAACTTTTTGAACCAACCCTTGTTTTTCTATTTTTGTAACAGTACATAAATTGTCAACAAATTTTCCATTTTTATTTACAAAAACATCGTCAGCATTTACCCTCAAAACCGCATGAGTATCTGGATCAACAAGATTATTCAATCTAACTTTCAGGCCAGCAAGACAATAAAACCCTGGGAGATAAATCTGATTTGAAGTTTCTCCTTTGTTCAAATTAACACTTGCGATTTTGTTTTGCAAGTTCTCATCAGCATAGATAGAAATTCTTGCCCCATCTTCATCAACATAATCTGCTTTCAAATATCCTCTACCATTCCAGAAACCATAACTATTAAATTCATCTTGCCAATCTGAATCTGTCGAAGTAGGTAAATAAAACTCAGATTTTCCAACACCATAAGCATTTCCGATATCATATCTTATCCTCGCTGTTAAATTTCCTTCAACATAACATATATCTCCACCAACAGAAGATTCGCAATTTTGTAAAGAAGAGGAATTTCTTTGTTGTCTTAAAACGATAACGGCATAACCAATATTTTCTAAGATCGGGGAATTCAAACTTCCTCCAGTCCCTTCTATTCCCAATGCAGACCTTGCAGGATGAAAACCAACACCAGAAACTTCTTGAGGATAATCCCCTGAAAAACTCATACTTTCAATCGCTTCAACTTTAATCAAAGGGTTAATTTGCGTCGCTGCTATCTGACAAAACACAGGAACATTCTGTTCCTCAAGCAAATCTGTTCTAATAACACTCGGCTCGCATCCAAAAGGAGCAATCTGCAAAACAAAATCTGTTCCTCCTTCTTGACAAGTCTGCTGATCAAACTGTAAACTCTGACCTGAACCCCCATAAGCATATTGATCAATCTGAGCAGAATTTCTAGTCCACGTCGCACTTATATTGACAAGTGAAAAAGGCAGAAGCGAAACTATTAATATTCCCATTAAGAAAAAGCCCATCAACTTGTTTATCTTTCTATTTTTCATTTTATTTGAATTTCCTTTGGAATTTAAATGATTGAAAATCTTTGATTTTCATTTTATCCAAAACTTACCTCCAATGATTGGCCCTCAAAAATTTCATAGTTTTTCTGAAGCTGTTCAAGACTTACTGGCATCGGTAAATTTTCTCCTACGATATTTATTTTTCCTGATTGTAATTCGGATTCGAGGATATAATAATTTTGGCTTCCGCCACCAGCCAAAGCATTTTCAATATTCGTCGCTGGAATCTCAACATCATAGCATTCTTCTTTAGTCAAACCAATTAAACTTCCAATTCCCGAACGAGAAACCTCAACACATTGCTCATAAGTCTGCCCTTGCAATCTCAGACTTGAATCTCTATAAGCCATAACCTTTATCTCATATTGACCTTCACTTAAATTAACAATCTTTTGATCAGGATAAAATATAACTTTACTTCCAGAACCATTTTTGTCAAAACTGATAGTCGCTGAATTAAGATTGCCCTCTCCTAAATTCAAATTAACATCTAATTCATATTCTCTTTCTAAAATTATTTCAACACTTCCACCTTCAACACTTGAGAAGATCTCCCCCCCATTTTCATAACTTGGAGCTTCAGCAACCAATCTTCCGTTCACACAATCTGGAAAACCGGTTGTCAATCCAGAAACCGAATCTGTTTTTCCAATATAACAACTTGTTCCTGAACATTCATAATAGATATCTGCCTCGACAGAATTTAGGTTTGTATCGTAAACATTCACACTCACAACAGAATTATTATAAATACAAAAATCTTCAATCTCTGCATTTCCACCGACAGCAGATGCATCCAAAGCTTCTCTTGGAACGTTCCCTTCTATTACAACCGCAAGAGGGAACTGAAAGATCTCCATCCCCATATCTGAATAACCATAAACCTGAACTAAAACAGGATACTTCATATCGTAAACAAAATGATACGGAACATAACAAAACCCTAAGATTCCCAAGCCTTGCTGATTACCAACGGGCTCAGCCATTAAAACTGGGCCTTGACTTGGACTTACCGAAAAAGAATTCGGCCAATTCTGCGAATTCAAAAACCTAACTTCACTATCTACAGGAACATCAACAATAAAGTATTTGCTATATTCAGTATTCAATTCATAATTTCCTCCAGGAGTTCTCAAAGCAACAGTATTCGCTTCGATAGCTTCTTCTAAATCATCAAAAACTTCCTCGGCATTCCAAACTAAAGGACTACAATCAATTTCAACACCATCAACAGGAGCGTACAATCTCAAAATATCGACTGCGTAATTTTCCAAGAACAAATCTTCCTGTTCATATTCATAGATTTCCAAAGCATCCGAATACAATTTTCCTAAATCTGAACCAACAATTACCTCGTGATTCCGAACCAAAGCTGTTTCTTCACCTCGAGAAATCTCAAATCCCATATTGATTTTAACATTAACCACATTATCATCAATTTCAATTCTCGATTCAATATTTTCCACATCCTGAATTACTGAAAACCCGTTTTCATAAAAAGAGTCAAACCGACATTTATCAATTCTCTCCTCGAGAAATATCTCCAAATCTTCCTCCATATTTTCCATAGACGGAATTTGTTCTTTCGGAATATTATTTCCAGAGACATAATACCAATAAGGAATTGGGTTGCCTAAAAAATTCAGCATTGAAGAAAATGGGCTGAACTGGCTTCCAGGTTCAAATTCCAATTCAGAAACATAAATATAACCCCCCTGGCTCTCGAGTAAATTAATCCCTGTCTTTGTCTCTTCTTCTAAACATAAAAGAAAATTATCGTAAACCGGCTGCATCTCAGACGAAAGAGTTGTTGGATTAAAATTGCTTCTAAAAATAAAATAACCTCCAACAGCAGCTAGAAGAATTATCGCTATAATTACAAAGATTGTTAATTGCCCCACCCTATTTTTTTTGAAATTTTTAAACATAAAACCTTCCTCTTTTATCATTAAAGAAATTAAGAAAATACCTTATATAAAGTTTATTGAGGGACTTTTTATTGACGCTCCTGAACTTTTTGCCTTCTCGCTTTCCCCATACCAACCCTTAAGAAATTAACTCCACCCCAAACTAACAATAAACCAGCTATAACAAATATCCAATCGCTGAAACTTGAAACAGATTCAGGAATTTTAAAATATTCAAAAGCCATGTTAATAACATAAAGTCCAAAGACAACATACACTATAAATCCAACCCACATCACACTCTTATTTGCCATACCAGGGAAAACAAAATAGAATATTTAAAGGTTGCGATGGTCCTGCACAGAATTGAACTGTGATCTAATCCATTTTGATGAATATGCGCGATTCTCCCGAGGGCAATTAAGAATCGCCGTTCCTACTTCGAGGAAGTTTGCAAGGAACCAGCGGGTTCCTTTCATAGTCAAGGATTCGTCTTAGCCATTGGACTACAAGACCATTAAAAAATCAGATTAAGGGACTTTATAATTTTTTCTCAAGAAGAATCCCTATTATGATAATGATCAATCATTAATCTTAATCTCGCTCTCTCATCTTCAGGCATATGTGCGGCTAAATCGTAAATATCACTCTCACGACCTGTAACATGCAGACCTTTTTTCCTGCATAAAGAATAAGCAACATCAATAAAGGTATTAACACTTTCGGCTCTTTCATCTCGCGGACAAATAACGCTCGGAGTATCTAAATTTCCTTGAGAAGTAACAAACCTTCCAACAATATCAAATCTACAAAGTGGAACTTTCACTCTTAACAAAATTCCTCCCTGTTTCGTAAGTGCAGCAAAAACATGCCCCTGCCAACCACTACGACTAATTTTTTCATCACGCACATACATCGCAGGATGAAATTGATCAATATCTTCTGCTGAATGTCTTATTGGATCCCTTCCCATAACCGTATAAAATTCTCCGGGAGTAAATATTGAAGTTTGTTCTACCATAAAAGAACAACCACAATCTTATTTTTAAACATTTATATGTTCAAGTCTCTATTTCTTCCGCCACACCGAACATCTTCTAAGTGTACAAAACCCTTGGTTTTGTATCAGACAAAAATTTTAAGAAAATTTTTGGATCTCACTTTTTTGCCCCAGAATTCCGCAATTTGGGGTACGCCGAGCGGCGCTCCTTTTTCCGACGACCTTTCAAAATCCCTCTTTTTCGTTTCCCTTTTTTTCCTCCAATAACTTGCCCCCAGCTATCTCCAAGAATTTCAAATCTTAATTTCTTTTTATTTATCCTCGCTAACTTACACAATTCATCAAAAACATCTTCAGGTAAAAACAAAGCTTCAGAATAATAGTTTTTCAGACTTGAATATTCAACGCTCACTCCCCGTCTACGAAGTTCACGAAGAGAAGGACATCCAATGTTCTCCAAAACTTTCTGAAAAAACCTTCTTTGCTGTCCTTTTTTAAATTTTATTCGTCCCATTTTTTAGTTTTCTTTAAACTTTCCCGGGATAACTACAGGACCATAAGTATAAAAAACTTTCTATATCCAAAGATTTACAAGTCTCAGAATATTCCGCGCGATTTCGCAGGAGACATTTAGAAATCGCCGTCTCGTGCCCTTTAGGGTACCCGCACTTCAAGGAGGTTTCCAAGGAACCAGCGGGTTCCTTTGATTTAACTGGAGGACCATACATAACCAAAACTTTATAAACCTTTTTACAGATAAATTTTCATGGTCAAAATTCCTAAGACAACAAAAAGATATTGCAAATTCTGTAAAAAAAGGACAGAACAAAAAATAAAAGTAGTCAGCGCAGGAAATAAAAGAGGAACCTTAACAAGAGGTTCAATTTCACGAGCGAAAAAACGTGGACTCGGAAGAGGAATCGGAAACAAAGGTCGTTGGGGATCAAAACCCGCAGTATCGGCCTTCAAAAGAAAATCAAAAACCACAAAGAAAACAAACATAATGTATTCATGTAAAGAATGTAAAAAATCTCTTTACAGAAAATCAAGAAGAAATAAACGTGCAGGTAAACAACAACAAGAATGAAACTTCAAAAATTAAATAAAATTTATGCGATTTCCCTAGAAGGCATTTCTGGAAATCGCCCTTCAGCGCTTCGAGGAAGGAGCGCGAGGAAAACAGGGGGTGTCCTCGCATGGCTCAATTAAAAAAGAAAAAAAGATTTTTCAGCGTCGAAATGCCTCTGATAAAAAGGGCAACAGACCTACTTGCTTTCAGTCCTGAAGAATTGGAAGACAAATTAATAACTTATGATTTGACAAGGATACTAAAAGGAAAGGGTGCATTGCTTCAACTTATTGTCAAAAAAACAAAAGATTCAGAAGAACTAACTTCGGTGCCAAGACAATTGAAACTTCTTCCATATTTCTTAAAAAGAATGGTAAGGAAAGGTTCAAACTACGTCGAGGATTCTTTCTCTACAGAATGTAAAGACGCACAATTGAAGCTAAAACCTTTTTTAATCACAAGAAGAAAAGTTCCAAGATCTGTGAGAAAAGCGCTAAGAAATTTATGCAAAGAAGAACTTACAAAATATGTAAAAGATAAAACAACAGAAGATGTTTTTGACAACATTCTAAAAGGAATGCTCCAAAAAGAGTTAAGTATAAAATTGAAAAAGATTTATCCTCTTTCACTTTGCGAAATAAGAAGAATAAAATTTGAAAATAAATTAGCTGAAAAGAAAGAAGAACCTTCTAAAGAAGAAGTTAAAGAAGACAAACCTAAAGAATAATTCCCTAAACAATCCTTAACTCTTTTCCGAAATAATTTTCAACAACTTGTGCCAGTTCCAATAATCTTCTTTTGTTTCTTCCAATCAAAGCAGCTTTGCTGTGACTTCCGGCATTAATAACAATCTCTTTATCAGTTATATTCAACTCTCTGAATGTAACTGGATTAATAATAGCTTCAATAAACTTTTTCGCGTCTTCAATTCCATTCGGCAGAGCAACAATCTTAACTCTTTTTCTCAAAATTTGGCTTATCTGTCTAACATTCGATCCTTTTTCTCCGATAGCCCTAGATAATTGTCCTCGAGGAACACCGAAAACTAAATGCTCATTATATTTAAAAAAATGTCTTGTATCTATTCGAGTAATTCGACTAAAAAGATTAAGATACCGAATGTCCTGCATGTTTAATGTATTCACCATTTTGAATGTACTTAATTTTGAAAGATAGAATCGTTTTATAAATCTTTGCATGCCTAATTTATCGAGGAGAATAGCCCTTATTTATTAACTCTTTCAACTGTCTTTTTCTCAGCTGATTTTTTGTCCTTATCTTTTTTTGTCAAAGGTCCTGTAACTTTAACCAACAATCCAGGAAGACCCGTACCAACTGGAACCGGCTGATTCAAAATTATATTCTCGATAACACTGCTCAACTTATCTGTTGTTCCTTTAATCGAAGAGTTCACGAACTGCTTTATTGGAGTTTCGAAAGTTGCCCTTGCTAAAATAGAAGCTTTCTGCGCAATAATTCCCATTCTTGTAACTCCTTTAACCATTCCAGAAGAAGTCATCGCGTCCGCAGCAAGTTTCAAATGTCTTTGATTAATATCAATACCTTGCCCGTCAAGAGTATCCTGAATCTCTTCCATTATTAATTGTCGAGCAGCTTCAATTCCTAAAATCTCAGCAATCTCATAGAAATCATTAGAAATTATCCTATCTGTATTAACTTCTTTCAAATTCAGAATAGTTTCCAAGTTTGTTCCAAGAGTAACGATAACATAATCACTATCTCTTTTAACAATCAAAACCTGCTCAATTCCTTTTACACCAGAAATTATTGCTTTCTTCAATTTTTCTTTAAGTTTGTAAATTTCCTTGAAATCATATTCTGAAACATTCAAAGAGATAGAATTGCCGTCGCTAGATTCTTTAACTTTAAAGTCCAAATCAGTCAATCTTTCAACAACTTTCTTAATCCCTGTATGAGTTGCTTGTAAACCTTTTTTATCAATAACAATTTCAATTTTTTTCTCACTAAAATTCAAATTAACCTCACTTGAAATTTCTTCAAGAGTAACTTGTTTTATCTTTTCAGCAAAAACCCTCGCTGAATTTTCATTATTATTTTCTTTATTCATATAAATTTCCATCTTAGGTGAACTCGGTTTTTTCCTCGCGTCGAAAATCTCAATCAACCTAGGAAGACCCTGAGTAACCTGCATTTCTGCAACACCGGCCATGTGGAAAGTATTCAAAACCATCTGTGTCGAACTTTCACCAAAACTTTGGGCAGTAACAATACCAATAGCTTCACCAGGTTCAATATCTTTACCATTATGCATCTCAGGAATACTTTTCCCATCATCACCAAACTTAAATTGGATAATATTATTGTTTCCATCTCTTATAGTTCCGTCATATTCAACTCTCAAATCCTGAAGCGCATTCGCCAATCTTCTATATAAATAACCTGATTTCGGAGTTCTCAAAGCAGTATCCATCAAACTATCCCTACCGGTTATAGACTGGAAGAAAAATTCATCAGGTCTTAAACCTTTGATAAACGAACTATCAATAAATCCTCTCGCCCGAGGAGAAAGATCATGTTTCTTAAAGAATGAAAGCGTTCTATCATTGTAACCCATATCAATTCTTCTACCCCTAAAAGACTGCTGACCAACACAACAAGCCATCTGCGTAATGTTCAACATATTTCCTCCACCACCAGAAGTTATAATATAATTAACAGGATTGTCTTTAGGGAAATTAGTCTTAACAATCTTACCAATCTTTGTTCTAATCTCATTCAACGTCTGCAAAATGTTAATTTCCCTAGACTCTTCTTGAGATTTCCCCGGAATAATATCCAAGGTGTCTTTCTCATAAGAATCAATAATCTCCGAAGTTTTATCTGAAGCTTTTTTCACAACTTCACTAGCTTCTCCGAGAGTGCCAGCATCTAAATCAAAATCGTTCAGTGCAATTGTAATTCCCCTATTTGTCAAATATTTTGTTCCAAGTTTGAAAGCTCTTTTAACAGTATCAAAAGTTTCTTCTCTTCCAACAGTCTTATCCAACTCTTTAACTAAATCTCCGTCCTCATCACCAAAAGTATATTTATCCAAAACACCTTTCAAAACAGTTCCGTCTTTAATAGTAAGATTCTCCGACTTATAATCAAATTTTGGAAGAAGTTGAGAGAACAATTCCAAACCTTCAATTTCTTTTTTACTTATCTTCATATTCAATCCAGAACTATAAAGCAATTGATTTGCATCTTCTTTAGAAAAACTAGTTTGGCCAAGTAGATAATTTCCTGTTATAGCATCCTTTATACAACCAACTAAATTAGTATCGTTCTTAGGAGAAAACATATTTCTTTTAACATCCAAAAGAATTTTAGCTTCTGCTCTTGCTTCTTCTGTTTGCGGGCTGTGAATATTCATCTCATCACCGTCGAAATCGGCATTATATGGTCCTGCGGTTGAAGGATGTAATCTAAAAGTTCTTCCCGGAAGAACTTTCACGAAGTGGGCCATCAAACTTCCTCTATGAAGACTTGGATGCCGGTTAAACAAAACTACGTCGCCATCCCGAAGATGTCTTTCAACTTTATACCCTGAAACCAACTCCTCAATAATCTCGTCCTTCAATTCTTCAGTAATCTTTTTTCTTTTTCCATCCGGCCTAACAACATAAATTGCTCCGGGATATTCATCTCCTCTCTTAACTAACTTTTTCATTTCCTCAAGATTCAAATCATTTACTGTCTCAGCAGAAGTTACCTTCGTCGCAATCTGAAGGGGCACACCAACCTCATTAATTTCAATTTCAGGATCAGGAGAAATAACTGTTCTCGCGGAATAATTAACTCTTTTACCCGCAAGATTTTTTCTAATTCTTCCTTCTTTACCTTTGATTCTTTCTGTTATTGTTTTCAAGGGTTGCCCACTTCTATGTCTGGCTGGAGGGATTCTTGAAACAGTATTATCAAAAAAAGTTGTAACATGAAACTGAAGTAAATCCCAAAGATCCTCGATAATAACTTCGGGCGCACCGGCGTTCAAATTTTCCCACAACCTTTGATTCGCCCTAATTATATCGCTCAACTTGTGAGTTATATCATCTTCTGATCTTTCACCACTTTCCAAAATAATACTCGGACGAACAGTCACGGGCGGAACCAAAACAACTGTAAGAACGCCCCATTCGGGACGGCAAGTATCTGTGTTTACCCCAACTTTTTGTAATTCTTCATCCGGAATATTAACAAGCATCTCACGAATTTGTGTCGGGAAAACCCTTGTCTTGCCTCTAAAAAAACTCGTCGGTTTATCCAACTTAATTCTTTCCTGATTAGCTTGGCAATGTGGACATTTCTTTTTATCCTTCGCCTTCTTCGCCCTTTCACTCGGAGAATATTTATTCAAAGCATTATCATCAAGTAAAAGTTTTCCGCAATCGTGGCAAAAAGATCTCAAACCCAATTCAATCAAAGGAATATATTTCAAATGCATAACCGCTCTTGCAAGATCAATACTTCCAGAATGTCCTAAACATTCTTTGATTCTTCCACCACATGTTCGACACCTCACACCCGGATCAATAGCTCCAAGCCTCAAGTCCATCAAACCACCATCAACAGGATATCCGTCAATATCATAAAGTTCTGGTGTAACTATTTTCGCCGCACTAAGTTTCTTAATCTTCTCAGGACTAAGTAAACTAAATCCTATTTCAGCAATTTGTTTTTTAACCGGTTTATGCATTTTATTTATCGTATTTGTTTTTCATTTTTAATTCTGCATGTATTCCTAATCCTTGCAACTCTTCAAGCAATAATTTGAAAGCGTATGAAACTTCAACTGGCTGAACTTCTTCACTGTTACAAATCGGACAAACTGTTTTTCCTCGAATATTGTCCTCAACAGCAATGCTTCCACATTTTTCACAAATCGGAAGAACAACTTTATCTGAATCATATCTTTCTTTCAACAACAGCGACGCACCATGTGCAACCAAAGCTTGCTGCTCCATTTCTCCTAATCTTAAACCACCACCCCTTGACCGACCTTCCACCGGCTGACGAGTCAACAACGCAACTTTTCCAGACGCCCTTCCATGAATCAAATTCTTAACCATACGTTTCAACTTCAAATAATAAAGATTTCCAACAAAGATTTTCGCTTCAAGTTTCTTTCCCGTTATCGCGTTATACATAGTTTCTTTACCGTCATACCTAAACCCAAGATCCCGCATATCCTCTTCGAGCTCTTTCTTTCCAACCCCGCTAAAAGAAGTACCATCCATAATTTCACCTTTCAAAGCCCCAACTTTTGCAGCAAGTAATTCCAATAAATAACCAACAGTCATACGGCTCGGCAACCCATGCGGATTGAATAAAACATCCGGCTTCAAACCTCTCGACGTAAAAGGAACATCAACTTCAGGAAGAACCATTCCAACAACACCCTTCTGACCATGACTTGTAGCGTACTTGTCCCCTAATTCAGGAATCCTCAAATCCCTAATCCTAACTTGAATGAGCCTATTTCCTTCTTTATCCTCGGCAAGAAAAACATCATCAACAACACCAGTCTCTCCTTCTTTAATAGAAACGCTTGCTTCCTTTTTAGTCCTTATTGAAATCTCTCTAGCCTCACTTAAAAATTTAGGAGGGGCAACTTTACCAATCAAAACTTCTCCTGAACTCACATCCGCACCGGGATAAATAATTCCATCGGGCTCCAACTTTGCATAACTCTCTTCTGTTTTATATCCCGAAGTATCTTTCTCAGGAACCAAAACTTCATCTTTCAGACCACCAGCATAATTCATTTCAACTGTACCATACGGCCTAAAATAGAAACTTCTTCCAACACCACGATCTAAACTTCCTTTATTGAAAATCAAAGCATCTTCCATATTGTAACCCTCATTTGTCATAACAGCAATGGTAAGATTCTGTCCTGCGGGATAATTTTTCA
>Ga0075122_10002406_pt1 | contig 12361 bp, 6 predicted proteins | sample AntAceMetag02UKB_FD_69790 | JGI IMG/M metagenome (GOLD analysis project Ga0075122, IMG submission 69790) | Saline lake microbial communities from Ace Lake, Antarctica - Antarctic Ace Lake Metagenome 02UKB | ecosystem: Environmental > Aquatic > Non-marine Saline and Alkaline > Saline | place... | reverse complement strand
ATGATGAAAATGCAAAAAGTAGTAATTCTATTAGTATTACTATTTATGTTAGTAGGAAGCGTCTTGCCTACAAACCCAAACAAAGTTCACGCTTTGGATTTACCCGAAGAAAGTGAACCTTCAGATGTTTTAGCAACAGATGTATATGAAAGTGATGATTTAGATCCTTCACTAGTTCCAATAGATTTTGAAGTAGAATCTATGAGAACGGAATTTGAGAAATATTTTAGAAAGATTGATGGTACTTATGAAGTAGCTATTTACGATAATGCTATTCATTATCTTGATGAGGGAGTCTATAAGGATATCGACAATACTTTATCTTTAGATGAAACAGATAATAGTTATGAAAATATAGCCAATAAATTTAAAATTAAGTTACCAAAAATAATAGATGACAATAAGAAATTTAAATTGACGATGGGTGATTATAGAATTGATTGGACAATAGACGATATTAATAGTTCCGACATTACATACTCTAATGAAGAGCAAACTTCTAACAATTTGAAAGAATTAGCAAATATTAACCAAAGCGTTACATATTCAAATATTCAGAACAATGTTGATTTAGAGTATATTTTAAGTGGGAATAGCATTAAAGAGAATATTATATTGAATGAATACATAGAAGATTACTCAATCGGGTTTAACTACTATGTTAAAAATTTATCTTTGATTCAAAATGATACTGGGGATTATGTTTTTATTAATGACTCGGGTGAAGAAGTCTTTTCACTAAGCACTTTGTATATGATAGATTCAAATGGAGAAATCTCATATGATATTGAGTTTAATGTAATTGAAGTAAGAAAAGATGAGTATCAAATAGAAATCATTCCAGCAAATGATTTTCTTTCAGCCGCATCTTACCCAGTCGTGATAGACCCAGCTTTATATAGCTCTTCAACTAGCATGCAAGTTTATGATACATATATAAGAGAAGCTTATCCTGTAAATAACTATTCAAGTTCTACAATAATGGTGATAAGCAATCAGTATTCTTATGACGAATATAGAGGATTAATATATTTCTATATTCCTTCAGCGATTATGGATCAAGTAATTACATATTCTTATTTGTCATTTGCAAAATATAGTGTAACAAGTGGAGCTCAGTTGAATCTGTATAAAAACACAGAAACATTTGCTTCATCTTCAGCAACATGGAACAACGCACCGTCCTATGATACATCTGTGGTGGATTATTACACAGTTAACACTTACACTCCATTTATGTTCGAAATAACAGAATCAGTTAAAGAGTGGCAAGCAACTGGGAACAGAATGACTACGGGGTTCACAATAGCTTTAGATGAACAATATGGTTCCTACAACGCAGTATATCAAATGGGGATAAGTACCTCTTCGTTGAGACCTCTAATTACAATAGGTTATGAAGATCCTGCTGGTTTGAAAGACTACTGGACCTATACATCCCAAGATATGGGAATGATTGGATCCGGAAACATAAGTGACTATACAGGTAACCTAACGTGGATTAGAAACGAATATAATCTTGATAATGAATATATGCCTTTAACATTGAGCTTTTTCTATAGTAATTATTCAAGGGATGAAGATATTGGGTATGGTGCTGGATGGCGAACTAACTATAATATGCAAATACTCCATGACACTACCAGCAATAAATACTATTTGCTAAATCCAGATGGCAACAAAATATATTTTGATAATATAAATAGTGAAGAAATTTTTAGTGGTTATTGGAGGTATACTTATATAGCCGAAGATGGCTCGAGAATGGAATTGGAAAGAGATGAATATCAAGGATCTACACAAAATTATAAGATAAATACTACCAACGATATAAAATACTATTTTAATAGTATTGGAAGACTGTATAGGATTTCAAATCTTAAGACTTATCACGATCTAAATATATATTATATAGATACTTCTTCTCAAAAAATTGACTATGTCACGGATGAAGCAAACAATCGCATAGAATTTAGTTACTCAGGCGATAGAATGTATAAAACTGAACTTCAACTAAAACAATCAGATTCATCATTGAGAAGCGTTGAACGAAGATATTACTATTATGATACATATGGCAATACAAATTATATAAACTATGATTATAGATATGGGACCGGGACAGACACGCTATGGACAACGGATTTAAATGATAAACTGGAATATACCTTCGATAGTGACAATAAGTTTGTTTATGCCTACAACCTTCAAGACAACTACAAAATAGAATATTCATATGATACTGCATATAGAGTAGAAAATATCCTTGTTACAGATAATACTCTTAATATTGGAAATACAGATATTTCATATGAAACTGGAAGAACAATCTATACCGACTATGAGGGAGATAGCATTTATTATACTTTTGATAATTATGGCCATACAATTAATATTATGGATGATTATGGAAATTGCACATATTACAAATATAGCGGTTTATTCACGAATATAGACGATTTATGGGACCCGCTGAATGGGTATAATCTTGTTAATGCATATCCTAATTACTATAATAATCACAACCTTATTGAAAGCTCTGATGTTATTAAACAGCAGCAAAACCCTTTAAATAATCACGGATTCGAAGAGGGTAGTTCGGGTTGGACTTTATATGAAGGAAGCGATGGAAATATAGAATTTACAAACTCAGAATCGATGTTGGGAGATTATTCTCTTGCGGTAACCAAAGTCACATCATCAGTCTATGCAACTCAAAGTGTTTATTTGGAACCGGGCAGTTATACAATTACTGCTTGGATAAAAAACGATGGAACAACACCAGGTGCTTACGTTGATGTAATTGGTGAGACTTATGTTAGCACAATAAATAAAGTCTATTCTTCAGATGGCTGGGAGAAATATACTTTGGCATTTTATTTATCAAACTATACTACAGTGGGAATCAGCCTAATTAATGAGAGTGTCTCAACTGCCTACTTTGATAATATTCAACTAACCGAGGGAAGCGTTGAAACTAGATATAATGCAATTCTAAATAATTCATTTGAAGAATCAACCTCCTATTGGACTATTAATCAAGCTAGTAGAACTACTATAAGTGAAACGGGAATCATGAGTGACATACTAGGTAGATATGCAATGTATATTAATGGCGATGGAAGCACCGAAAAGTCCATTTATCAAGATATAACAAGTTTGATTACAAATGGAGAAACATACATTGTTGGTGCATGGGGCAAGGCAGATGCGGTTCCAAACAAAGCATTTCTTAATGGCTGGGAGCGTTCTGATGATAGATTCTTTGGTTTAATGGTAAAAATTGAATGTGTTCCAACAGAACAAGGTCAATCACCATATTTCATGTACCAATATCTACCATTTAATACTTCTATAGAAGAATGGCAATATCAGATGTTATCATTTGAAGTTCCGGATATTGCACATGATGTAGTTGTATATGCAATTTACCAAGGAGAGGGAACAGCTTATTTTGATAACATTCAGCTATATCACGATAAATTAAGCACAGAATACGGATATGATAGTATTAATGGAAATATTATTTCTATAAATAGTTCTAATGGAACTAATACAACTCTTGGCTATGATGAAAATAACAATCTTGATACAGTTACACAGGATAGTATAAGTTCAACAATTAATAGAACATCAACCTATCTAGTCGAAGAAATAGATAGTAATAACGTGAGAACAACTTTTGAATACGACTCCTCAACAAAACAAATGATTACTGTTTACGTAGGATATGATAAAGATGCTTCAACCCAAGACAAATGGTTTAAAAGCACTATCGGTTATTCTCAAGATGGACAATATATATATTCAACAACAGATGAGTTCGGAAACACAAATTATACTAACACTAATTCGACAGTGGGTCGATTATCGGGTATTATTGATGCAATTGGAAATTCTCAGACATTTGAATATGACAGGTATGGAAATCTTGTATCAACAACAGCAAACGAAGATGGAACATCAGCAACCATGGTAGCTTCATATGAATACGATAATCAAGGAAAATTAGAGATTATACATAGGGATGGCTACTATTATGAGTTTGTATATAATAACCTTGATCAACTGCTTTTTGTTCGTATAAATGATGGGTCAACATACGAAAATCTTATGGAATATGATTATTGGGAGGAGACTGTTGGATCTGTAACTTATTATACAGATTTGTTAAAGAAACAAACATATGGCAATGATGACTATGTTTCATTCACTTATACAGATGAAAATCAAATACAGACTGTCAGTTTCAATAACACGGTTAGATATGAGTATGAATATGATTCGTCAGGACGGCTTTCCATATTAAAGGATATACACAATTCAAACATATACTTCTATTCCTATGATTTAGCGGGTAGATTAGAAACAATCACAGATAAGGATGGAAATGAAATTAATTATACTTATGATGAAGATGGTAATCTTAATCATGTAAACTACAACATTGGGCTAATAACAAGAGGAGTAACTTACCATTATAATTCTACAACCGGTGAATATGATTATACTCAATATCAAGTTGGAACTACAACTATTACTAAGGATTATGATTATGACACCGATTCTTTAAAAAGATTGAATACAATTGAGTTGGCAATCGGCACTTACGATTTTACTAAGGTATTTGAGTATGATGAGGGCGAAGTAAGTTCATCTATGGGTAATGCAACCAATAGAATTTCTAGCATTACATATAACAATAACGGAACTGAAACACATCATATATATCTTTATGATGATAATCAAAACATTACTCGCATTACAGTTTGTGATTCAACTTGGCAAACAATAGATGTATATGATTACTTTTATGATGGATTCAATCAGTTAGTTCGAGAAAACATCAAAATAAATTCAGGGTCATATCAGAGAACATTCGTTTATGAGTATGATGATCAAGGAAATATTACATGTATTTATGAATACGAGTACACAACACTTTCAACTATCTCAACCACACTTTTAAAACAAAAAAATCTAGATTATGACAATACTTGGGCGGATCAGTTAACTAGAAAAAGAGTAATCGTAAATAGTGTTGTTGTGGAAGATATCAGCTATACATATGATGATAGTGGGAATCCCGTAACGTATTACAATAATTTATCTCCATCCTCAAGTAAAAGCCTAGACTGGGAAGGTAGGCAGTTAACAGAAATAAGTGGTTACTCTAATACTGTTTCCTTTAAATACAATAATTCCGGATTGAGAACAGAAAAGAATTATGATAGTATTAGTACATCTTACGATGTTTATTACATTTTAGATGGAAATAAAATTTTAGTTGAATATAGAGGCAATGATACTATATATTATACATATGATATAGATGGTTCGTTGCTCAGCATGAATTATAATGGAAACGAGTATTTCTATATCACAAATATGCAAGGAGATATAATTGAACTTGTTGATATAAGTGGTAATACTGTGGTAAAATACAAGTATGATTCTTGGGGAAATATAGTTTACCAATATGATTCTGGTTTAGGAATTGACGATATAAACCCATTTAGATATCGCGGCTATTATTTTGATATTGAAACTGGTTTATATTACTTACAGTCAAGATATTATAATCCTGAAGTTGGGAGATTTATAAGTGCCGATGGGCTTGTTGGATCATTGGGAAATATTTCCAGCCATAACATGTATACTTATTGTGCAAATAATCCAGTCATGTATCTAGATCCTAGCGGAGAGTCATTTATAGGGATTCTGGCGACTATAGGTTTAGGAGCACTAATTGGTGGAATTTCGGGCTTTATTGCAGCGGCAATTAATGGTGATGATTTGGGAGCTGGGTTTTTAAGTGGTGCTATTTCAGGAGCAATTATTGCTGTAGGTCTAGCGATTTCATTAGCCTTGCCTGCTGCAGGAGGGGTTATTGTTAGTTCTATCTCAGGTTTTCTTGGTGGAGCAACGGGAGATATATTTAATCAAGCATGGAATAATGGATGGGATAATGTTGATTTGTTGCATGCTGCTGGAGTAGGAGCTTTGTCAGCAGTATTTACACTAGGGTCATTTGGGTGTTTGAATCATATATATAGAACAACACCAAGTTTATTTGGAAGTATTACAAATTCATCATTATCTCTCTTTTCTAGAATGGGAAGTTCTTTGTCAATGAGTGTAGCTACATTCTATATAGGACTAACCTATGGAACTATTTCAACTTTTACTAATGCCATATTCAATCTAACTATACAAGATTCAGTAAGCGATGATGAAGCATCAATTGATATAGATGCATATTGTTAAAAGGAGAATACTAAAATGAAGAAGTTAAAAAACACTTATTTTGCCAATCATATAGCAATGTTTGGATCTATATTTATGATTTTATTAGGATATCTATTTTTCATATTTATATACTTTCTTCTACCTAGAGTTAATTGGGATAGAACCCCTGAAATTGGTAAATGGATAATGGTTTTTATGTCAATTATCGCTCCTTCGTTATTTTTTATATTTTCACTAAAAATTGCTTTTAGCAAAATAACAATAGACGAGTCAGGAATTCGAAAATCGCTATTTAAAAGATATTTTAAGAAAAGCATACTTTGGTCTGAAGTAAAAGAAATGAAAATTTATAACAGAGTAGATACCTGGATATTTATTAGTAAAGTTCCAATGGAAGGTATGACATACTATCAACTACTAAAACATAAAGATATCATCCAAGTTACAGCATTACAAAAAATTCGAGATTTAATTATTAAATATTCCAAAAGTGATTTAGAAGAATCAAACAGTGTATAGAACATAAAATTACAGATTAAGAATTATTTCTTTTCAGCACTGAAAGCAGTTAAATTTTTAAGAATAAGTATTTAGTAATAGGAAAAAGGGCTTGTATAGTAATCTTTAATAATAAGAAAAGCAATACAATAATTACTGATTTTATCAAAAGACAAGTATTTTGCTCCACTGCTACATTCTAGATACATTACTCCCGTTATGAATATTGATCCAAATGGTGAATTCTTTTTTAGTTTACTCGCATCAATTGGTATTGGTATGCTAATTGGAGGAATTGCTGGTGCAATTTCAGCTGCTATAGCTGGAGAAGATGTAGTTGCTGGTTTAGTTAGCGGAGCTGTCTCGGGAGCTATAATTACAGTTGGTATAGGATTGGCTTTAGCCGCAGGACCAGGGGGTATTGTTGTTGCTGCCGCAGCTGGTTTTCTAGGAGGCTTTGCAGGAGATTCTATTAATCAAGGAATGTCCGATGGTTGGGATGGGTATAACCTTAATCACGCACTAGCGGTAGGCGGAATAACTGCAGTATTTTCAGTTGCAACATTTGGTCTGATGAGTTTTGTTTATAGTAACTCTGTGGGAGCCAGTGAAAAAATTGTGGACACAGCCTTGAAGTTTACTGAAAGAGCAGTAGCTTCATTAGGTTTATCGGCAGAAACTGTGTTTATGGCATTTACAGTTGGTGCAGGATTAACACTTGCAAGCAATCTAGCTAATTTGCTTTTCCCAAAAGAAGATGCAATTGTTATCGATGCTATTGCAGGATGCGATGGAAAAGCTTAAGGAAGAGGTAATCTTTGTGAAAAACAAAAAAATAAAAACAAAATTTATGGAATCAGCATTTTTGGGATTTGGACTCACTTTTTTATTATTAGGTGCGTATTCTTGTATATTTTTTGTATATTTTATAGTACCAAAATCTTTGGAAACTGTAACAATATTTTCAAAACTGATAATGTTTTTCATGCTTGGAGTGTTACCAACTTTAAACTGGATTTTCTTAATTCATCGTGGATTCTCAATTGTTGAGATTAATGAAAATTATATTAGAAAATCATTATTCAGGATATTCCATAAAAGAACAATCTACTGGGATGAAATTAAAGAAATAAGAGTTATTAATAGAGTTACTAATTGGATTTTCTTTGGAAAACTTGATATAAGGGATATTTCTTTTAATAAGTTAGTAGCACATAAAGATGTGATTCGCTTAGAGTTATCAGAGAATGTACTGAAAGTAGTACGTATGTATTGCAATCAAGAAATCACTGGGTTAGACTCAATTAATATTCACTAATGGAAAAACAAATTCAATTTTATGAAATAGAAACGTAACAGATAATTGAATTTGAAAGGAATACTTACTAAAAATTTCAGTCAACACAAATTAATATATTCTCAAATAATTATATACAAATGCAACGATTCATAGAGCATATGCGAACTATGCTCTATTTTCATTTGAATATCATTAAAAAAGAGAAAGACTATACTGGATTTGAACTATAAGGAAACTGCAATAAAAAAGACCGTTTTTCAACGATCGTAAGGTTAAATATCTATAAACACGACATTTTACTTATATTTTCATACCTTGTTTTTCGTGCACTGCTATGAAAAAGTGGGACACATAGGTACCACCCTGAAGAAGAAAAGATAGTATAATAATAAAAAGGAGATAAAAAGACAATGAATCAATACAGTGTGGAGTTTAAGCTAAAAATAGTGAAGATGGTTTTAAATGAATTTATAAGTAAGAAAGAGATAATGAGAACGTATAATGTCGCAACAAAAACCCAAAGGCAGTGGATACAAAAGTATCAAGCAGAAGGGATTAGTGGATTAGTTAGCAAACGAAAAATAAGAGATAAAATACCAACGGATCAAGAAGAGCAAGGTGTTGAAGCATTGAAACATGAAATCCTTCTTTTAAAGATAGAAATTGAACGATTAAAAAGAGGATATAATAGTGAGGATGCGAAATACCTAAAAAAAAGAACTCTTGAATTATGAATACAATTTAGTTCATAAATTCAGAGCGAAATTTTATATAAATGAGCTATGCAAATATATTAGTGTTTCAAGGAGCGGATATTATAGATGGTTAAGAAGAAGAGATAATAAAACCCATCAGCAAACCACGAAAGATTATTTAAAAACACTAATAAAAAACTATCATGAACTGTATCCCACAAAAGGATATCAATCCGTAAGAAAAGAAATCATCATCGATATGGGTTGGATAGTATCCTATTACTTGATGTATCAATGTTTTAAAGAGATGGGTATTTATAGCAAAGCGAAGAGAAAGGCGTTTTGTAGGCCAAAAGGGGTGTCAGACAAATATAAAAACATCATCGATGGAGACTGGACTACGATGAGACCATTTGAGAAAGTATGTAGTGATACTACAATGCTTATTCATAAGGGAGTTAAATACGATTGGAACTATCACGTAGATGTTTATAACAATGAAATAGTAGGATCTGATGTAGCATCTTATAAGCATTGTAATGGTGTAATGAATCACTTAAGAAGTTTAAATGATTTCCTTCGAATAAAAGAAGCAAGAGGATACAAAGATAAGCCTACAATATTGCATAGTGACCAAGGTATTGTTTATGCATCAAAAAAGTTTGAAAAGGCACATAAAGAACATCCAATAACTAGATCAATGAGTAGAGCTGGTACACCAACGGATAATCCTGTTATAGAATCATTGAACGGATGGATAAAAGCGGAACTAAAGCACAATTTAAGAATGAATGATTTTACAGATATTCAAACAGCGATTGAACTATATATAAATTACTTTAATAACAATAGACCAGCTTGGAAGTTGGATTACTTAACACCTGTTGAATATCGAACAATAAATGGATTTAAGTAAATACAATAAATGGTATTTAAAACATTAAAACAAAGTGATATAATATAAGAAATTAGTAAGTTTTACAATTATTTTTTCACGCTTAGGGGGGGCTATGTGTCCCAGATAATCGTGGCAGTGCAAATTTGATGGAGGAGTACCCAAGAGGCTGAAGGGGCTGGCTTGGAAAGCTAGTAGATCTTAACCGATGCAGGGGTTCAAATCCCCTTTTCTCCGCCAAAATCCAGACAACTAAATCAAAAATCTTAAGGGGGGATTATTATGTTTAGAACAAGAAAATATTTTTTCATTCATGTTTGTATATATTCTTTATTTATGCTTATGGGATGCACAGATGTTAGTTTTGTTGTTTCATTTGATTCGAATGGAGGAAATATAATTGAACCCATGGAAATGAAGTATTGGAAAATCCAACTATTTCCTAATCCGACTAAAGATGGTTATGAATTTGTTGGATGGTATCTTGATGAAAGTTTAACTATTCCGATAAGTTTCACCGATATACCTCAAAAAGAAGTAACACTTTATGCGAAATGGTCACTGGACGAAATATACATATATTACACGCTTACATACGATTGTGTTGGGGGATCACCAATTGAGCCGGTGAATATAATGGAAGGAAACAAAATGCGTCGATTCTTTTCTACAATAAAAGAGGGATATATTTTTGACGGTTGGTATCTTGATTCAAATTATACTCAAAAGTTTAGTTGGAGTTACGAATTTTATCAAGATGTTACAATCTATGCAAAGTGGCTGCCTGAATAGATTACCATCTGTTACGCTCTAATTTGTATTTTTTTTGCTTTAAGCAGTAAGCTTATAGTTCAAAAACAGTAAACACGGTATAACTCCAGAGTGAAATACGCTATATTTTTAGTAAAAAACATGATAAACACCGTAATGACAAGACAGCACGGTTAATGAGATTTGAACTTGATTTATGATGAAATATGTTTCTATACTTTTTCTAGTGCTTGTGAGTGTAAACATAAAACGGTCATTTTGATGTTACTTGAGTACACACAACACCCCGTTTTCGAGCAATATGGTGCACTCAACGCAGCATGTGTATGGGAACATATTTACTTAAAAGTGAAGGAAAACGGACAAAACTAAGTAGGATGGAAATCACGAAATAAAAACCCCCTTAGTTAAGCCATAGTTAAGGGGTGCGTAACTTTTCAACATGGGTGCGTAACTTTTTAGTAGGGGTGCGTAAAAAACACTCAGGGGTGCGTAGATTTTTCTAGGGGTGCGTAATTGTATTAAAATAGGTCAAGCAACACATATAACAAGCATAGGTTTGATACAAAAGTATTAGGCCTTTTTTTATTGCAGATAGGGCAATTCTCCCTATATTCCAAAACTCAAAGTAGAACAAAATGATATTTATAAGTCAGTATGTACGACTTTTTCATTCAGGCAATGAATTTTTACACGATTACAATTAGATTTACACGATTACATCTGAATTTACACGATTTGAAGAAATTTTACACGATTACAAGTGATTTTTACACGATTACATAAAATTGTTTAAATGTTTATTTTATAAAATTAAAGAACATGTAATCCATCCCGGGCAGATTTTGGCGGATTCTATGTATTCTTAAATCTATTTTACTTTTACATTGAGATATGTTTTTGTATATGAAAATTAAAATATATCAAAACCACCTTGCGAAAGAGTGATTAGGGTTTGATTTATAAAACTTTCTATCTAAATTTATGGGTTGGTCTTTATCTGTATATGTTAGTTTAAATAGAAAGAAACATAGTGTATAATGAAGGTAACCACACAATAATAATATATGTATATAAATTATTTAATTTAAAATAGAGAGTTGAAAGGCGGGTTTGTAATGAAAAAAATAAGTATAATATCTGTATTAATTTTTATGTTGCTAATTCTAACTAGTTGTTTTTCAACTAGATTGGATTTATTTACTATTTCTTTAGTAGAAGATCGTTTTTATTATGCCGATAATGATCCTGTATTTTATATGGATAAAGAAATAACGTATTTTACTATTGAGCTTACATCAATGAACAAAACTGTGTTAGAAAAAGATGAGTTTGAAAAGAATACAATGGGAGATTTTTCTAAAGACGAAATAGAACTTTATGAGATATATCTTTATATAGGTTTTGATGGTCAGGCTCCAACCTATTATGATTTAACTTTTGAGGGTAGAGCAAACCCAGGTAGATCCAACGCTTATAAGTTCACAATAGAGAGTTTTACATCCAGTAATTACCCAATATATATAGTTTTTGATTTAAATCAGAATCAATCTAATGAACTTAAAGAAATTAGGGTCGATATTAAAGATAATGAAACTGTGGGACCTAATAAAAAAGGCGCGTCCTTTAGAGTAACTTGTGAAAATAAGATTACATATCAATCTCAACCTTTTAGTAGCCATTTAGATAACGATCAAGAAATAATGTTAATTTCTACAAAGGAAGAACTAGAGTTATATATTGATAGAATTAATCAATTAGGCTTAGATGAAGATTATTTAGATAACTATAATTACTATTTAAATTCTGTTTTAGAAAAAAGTTATTTCTTTTCATATAAGGTATTAATTTTAATAGACCTGGCATTATCATCTACTAATATTAGAATATCAGTTAATAGTATAGAAACTATTGATAACAATCTAAATGTCATTATTGATAAACTTACCCCTG
>Ga0075122_10002405_pt1 | contig 12361 bp, 10 predicted proteins | sample AntAceMetag02UKB_FD_69790 | JGI IMG/M metagenome (GOLD analysis project Ga0075122, IMG submission 69790) | Saline lake microbial communities from Ace Lake, Antarctica - Antarctic Ace Lake Metagenome 02UKB | ecosystem: Environmental > Aquatic > Non-marine Saline and Alkaline > Saline | place... | reverse complement strand
ATTTCTTTTACAAATGTTAACCGTGATGATGATTGGTCTGTTTCTGTTATTGCAAGAGATGATGAAATTTCTACAAATACTCTTGCAGATAATTTTCCTTTAATTCAAAATTCTGTTCCGAGTTTAAATTCTGTAACTCTTTCTCCGGGATTAGTTATTCAAGGAACAGAAGTTGTTTGTACTGGTTCTGCAACTGATGAAGATGGTGATGATATTGTTGATGAAGAATTTAGGTTTTTAATTAATAATACTGAAGTAAAACCTTTTTCATCAGATAATCATTTTGTGTGTTCTGTTTCAGAATGTATTAAAAACAATGTGCTTGTTTGTGAATATAAAGCAGAGGATGGGTTTGAAGTTTCTTCTTCTTCTAAAAGATCTCCCTCTTTAATAATTTCTAATTCTCCTCCTGTTGTAACTGATGCCATAATTAGTGCAAGTTTAAATCCTATTACTGTTGATTCAAGTATTATTTGTACTGGCCAGGGAGCATTTGATGTTGACTCTGACCAAAATTTAATTCATTATTTTAAGTTTTATTTTAATGGTGTTGGAAGGGGAGATATTTTGTCTTCAAATTTCGATTATCTTAGTTTAGACTGTTCAGACATAACTGATATTTCAAATAACAAGATTGAGTGTAATCGTGATGAAATAGTTAGTTGTGAATATTATGTTAGTGATGGTGAAAGTAATAGTCAAATAATAACTTCTTCTAATACTATTTTGTTTGTTAATTCCATTCCCTTGGCTTCTAATCAATTGATTAAGGTTATTCAACCAGACAACACTCTGCCAGTAATTGAAAATCCCACAACTCATGATGAATTATATGCTTTTTTCGATTTTAGTGATGTTGATGCTGATTTAGAATCAAATTCAGAAATTTTATGGTATAAAAATACTGTTTTACAATCTGATTTAGGAAACTCTGCGGATGTAGTCCCTTCTGATAAAACATCTAATGGGGAAGAATGGTATTTTACTTTAAGACCTAATGATGGTTTAGAATTAGGCAATATGATTACTTCAAATATTGTTTTAATTGGTTCCGGAAATGTTCCTCCTTTAGTTGAGGTATCCCAACTTTCTGGAACCTTTTATGATACTTTAGAATTGCATTTTTCTTATAGTGATGTTGATGATGATAGTTTAGTTTTTGTTTTAGAAGAAAGTTTAGATAATTTAGTTTGGAATGTTGTTGCGTCTGATATTATTGTTTCTCCGTACTATTGGACTTTGCCAGAGAGGGATGGACTTACGTATTTAAGAGTTAACGCGTCTGATGGAATTAGTACAACAACATCAGATGAAATTCCTGTTAGTTTAGATAATTCGTGCGATTGTGATTCTTGTAGTTCTTGTGAAGAAAAGCTTTCAAGGCCTAATTCTTGGTGTAATAAAATTAGTTTAAAACATTCCTTGAGTGATGTATTAAATTGTATTGACAACCCGCTTGATATTGATGGGAAAACTTTTGATTGCAATTTTAGTTCAGTTTCTGGTTTAAACAATGGGGATTTTTTTGTATTAAATTCTAAATCCAATGTTGTTGTTGAAAATTGTAATGTTTCTAATTTCGGGTATGGGTTTAATATTGAAGATTCTACTAATATAACAATTATTAATAATGAAATTAATTATACTTTGCTTAATAATATTTTAGTTTCATCATCTGATGAAATACTGATTGAAAATAATGTGTTGTTTGATGCAGGTTCTGGTTTTCAGTCAATTTATTTATTTGAAAGTTTAAATTCTACTGTTAGTAATAACGAAATTTATTTTTGTGATGAAGGAATTGGATTAAGATTATCTAATTATACTATTTTGGATGGGAACATCATATATGATAGTTCTAAAAATGCTATTGCGTTGTTAAATAGTGTTGAAAACATAATTAGTTCTAATCAATTATATAATAACGATGTTGGAATTGATTTAAGAGAGTCTTCAAATAATGTAGTTTATAATAATGTTTTATCTAATCTTCTTAACGCTTTTGATTCTGGGGTTAATGCTTGGTTTAATGTTGATTTAGGTAAAGGTAATTACTGGGCTGATTTAACCTGTACTGACACCAACTCGGATGGTATTTGTGAAGAAACCTATTTAATTGGTTCTAATGTTGATGAATATCCTTTGGTTAGTTCATAAAAACATTTAAATACTTATTATATCAATTAAGATTATGAAAAAGTTATTATTAATTTTAGCATTACTTGTTTGTGCAACAATTACCTATGCTGCTGTTGATCAGGCAATGACTAATGCTCAGTTAGAAGTTAAAATTTCTTCTCTAGAAAAGAGGTTAGTTAATGATTATGTTGCTTTAGATAATAGGATTTCTTTGTTGGATCAAGAAGTTGATGCATTAAAACAAGATAAACCATCTGAAAGATTTTCTTTGTCTAATTCAAATATGTTAGTTTATGGTATTTTTCTAGGTCTTATAGCTTTTGTATTTGTGCTTAATATTACTACGTTACATAAAATGCATGCTCTTTCTAATGTGACGCCTAAGTCTGCATCGGCAGTTAAGAAATCTGTTAATGAGCGTCTTAAAAAATATGTTGATTATTGTCGTTATCAAAAAGGTTTGTCTAAAACTGATTGTAAACTTGAATTAAAAAAGCGTGGTTGGACTGATTCTCAACTAAAGGGCATTTTATAAAAACATTTAAATATTCTCCCCATTCTTTAACGTGTATGGCTAAAGTTACTCCTTGGGATGTTGAAGGTAAGATAGATTATGATAGGTTAATTAGAGAGTTTGGAGTTCAAAAAATAACGGATCCAATTCTTGCTCAGCTAAAAAAGCTTTCTGGAGAGAACAATTTTATGTTAGATAGAAAGATCTTTTTTGCTCATAGAGATCTAGAATTTGCCCTAAAAGAGCATGAAAAAGGTAATTTATTTCTCTACACTGGGTGTGGTCCTTCTGGTTCTATTCATTTAGGTCATGCAATGGTTTGGAAGTTTACTAAATGGTTACAGGATGTTTTAAAGGTTGATTTGTGGTTTCAGTTCACTGATGATGAAAAGTTTTTATTCAAGAAAGACAAATCATTCAAAGAAATTCAAGAGTTAATGTATGATAACATGTTGGATGTTATTGCTTTGGGTTTTAATCCTAAAAAAACACACTTTTTAATTGATACCAAACATGCTAGTATAATGTATCCTGAAGCTATTAAGGTGGCGAAAAGGTTAACTGCTTCTTCAATCAAGTCTTGTTTTGGATTGGGGGATAGTGATAATGTTGGTATGTTTTTTTATACTGCTATGCAGGCAGTTCCTGCATTTCTTCCTTCAATAATTAAAAAGAAAAAGATGGCCTGTTTGATTCCTCACGCGATTGATCAAGATCCTCATTTTAGATTAACAAGAGATATTCTTCCTAAACTTGGTTTTTTCAAACCGGCATCTATTCAGTGTTCCTTCCTTCCACCATTAACTGGGGTAGAGGGTAAGATGTCTTCTAGTGGTGAGGCTTTTATAGCTCTTACCGACACACCCGAACAGGTAAAAAAGAAAATTAACAAGTATGCCTTTTCTGGCGGTCAACCAACTATTGAAGAGCATAGAAAAAAGGGCGGAAATCCTGATGTCGATATTGCTTTCCAGTATTTAAGATTCTTATTTGAACCTGATGATAAAAAATTAGCTAAGATAAAAAAAGATTACAAATCAGGTAAATTATTAACTGGCGAACTTAAACAAATTCTTATAGAAAAAATAAATGCGTTCTTAACCCAACACCAAAAGAAAAGATTAGAAGCAAAAAAGAAGATAGACCAGTTTATTTTTAAACCCACTGGACATTTTTAAGCTCCACTGGACAAGTCCTGACGCAAGGTATTTAAATGAGTTAGTATTTCTATTGTTATGAATAAAAAAAATAAGATTGTTGTATTTCAGGATATGAAGATTAGAAGGGTGTGGCATAAAGATGAATGGTATTTTTCTGTGATTGATGTTGTTGAAGTACTTATAGAACAATCTGATTTTCAAAAATCAAGAAAATATTGGAATAAACTTAGTCAAAGATTAAGAGATGAAGGAAGTGAAGTGGTGACAAATTGTCACCGGTTGAAATTGCTTGCTGAAGATGGAAAGTTAAGAGAAACAGATTGTGCTAATACAAAAAATATGTTCAGAATAATCCAATCTATTCCTTCTCCAAAAGCTGAACCTTTTAAACAATGGCTTGCTAAAGTAGGATATGAAAGAATTCAAGAAATTGAGAACCCTGAACTTGCTCAAGATAGGGCTAAAGAATATTATAAACTGAAAGGATATCCAAAAGAATGGATTGATAAAAGACTTAGGGGCATTGCAGTTCGTCAGGAATTGACTGAAGAATGGAGTGACAGAGGAATTGAAGAAAAAAGAGATTTTGCAATTCTTACTAATGAAATAAGTAAAGCAACTTTTGGTGTTGGAATTAAAGAACATAAAAAAGCAAAAGGATTAAATCCAAAATTCAAGAACCAAAATCTTCGTGATCACATGACAGATTTAGAACTTATTTTTAATATGCTTGGAGAAGCATCAACTACTGAAATCGCAAAAAAGAAAGATGCGCAAGGTTTTGTTGATAATAAACTTGTGGCTAAAGAGGGTGGAAAAATTGCGGGGGATGCAAGAAAGAATCTTGAGTTAAAGACGGGAGATAAAGTGGTTAGTGAAGAAAATCATTTAACTTTGAATAAAAAAAAGCTAAGAAGGATTTAGATCAGTTTATTTTTAAAATATGAGCAGTGCTAACAGCCCGGCTAATAAACAATATATTATAACTGGAATTAAATTATAACGAATAATCTTGCCTTCTTGATGTGTTAGTCCAACTGTTGCGGATGCAGCAATAACATTGTGTACTGCTATCATGTTTCCAACTGCACTTCCTATGGCTTGTAAGGCGAGTATTAATACAACACTCATTCCTAATCTTGTTGCGGTTTCTTTTTGAAATGTTCCAAATAACATATTTGAAATTGTTGAACTTCCAGTCATAAAACTTCCAATTGCTCCTAAAAATGGAGATACAAGAGTGTATGAATTTCCGCTTGTTGCTAGTCCTTCTCCGATTACCATTGGCATGGAGTCTTTAATTCCTCCAGAAAACATAAAGATTTGGACTAAGGCAATTGTAAAAACTAATGCAATGAAGGGTTTAATAACTTTTTTAGTTGTTTCAACAAATATTTTCTTTCTTTCTTTTATGGTAAATATGATGATTCCCCCCACTAAAATAAATGGAATAATTCCTGGGTTTAATAGTGGTGAAAAATTAAAATCAACTCCGTTTAATACTCCTTTAAAACTTATTTTTTCTAAAAGATAATAAATTTTCCATGCACGAACACGAGTTAATACTAGTATTAAAGCAACTATTATGTATGGCATTGCTGCTTTCCAAACATTTTTTACTTTTTTTATTTTGACTTGTTTATCTTTTTTAAATCTATAACAATTATTTGGAACTAAGAACCCTTTTTTAGTTGTCCATCCCACAATGGCCATTCCAATTATTCCCCCAATTAATGATGGGAATTCTGGTCCAAAGAATATTGCAGTTAAAAAATAAGGGATGGTAAAACAAATTCCTGCGAATAATGAGAAAGGTATCATTTCTTTAACACTTTTCAATTTTTTATCTCCAAAAACCATTACGATCATAAACACAATTAGTAATGGAATAAAACTTCCAATAATTAAATGAAATAGTGCTGCTTTTGCTGTTATCAGACCTATTGGAACTCCTGCACCTTTCATTCCAATAAGCATTGCAGTTCCTACTGCTCCAAATGTTACTGCGGTAGAATTTGCTATTAATGAAATAACCACTGCAGTCAGTGCTGGAAATCCTAATGCAACTAATAGTGGTGCTGCGAGTGCTGCAGGCGTTCCGAATCCTGCTGCGCCCTCAATAAAACTTCCAAATAACCATGCAATAAAAATGGCTTGTATTCTTCTATCGCAAGTAATACTTCGAACAAAATTATTTATGGATTTGATTGCACCTGTTTTTTGCATTGATTTTAATAATAATATTGCCCCAAATACTATTAATATTATTTCAAATGCAATTAGTACTCCTTTAAGTGATACAGCAAAAATTAGTCCTGTATTCATTTCCCAGAATATCATTCCAATTAGTAATGTGACAAGAAATGTTATGGGCATGGTTTTTATTGCAGACCATTTAAACACTACCATTAATAAGAATATTAATATTATGGGGATTAGCGCTAGTAATAGTTGCATGCACATATTTTATAGAATGGGTTTTTTAATGTTGTGATTTATTATGTTCTTTACTTTTTAAAAGGCAAAATATATAAACTAATACAACAATTAGAAAGTATATGAAACTTTATCCATTATCTGATTCATTTGTTGCAATATCTTTTATTGGTTTTATTACTTCAATATTATTTACAAGTGGTGGAAAGATTTCTTTAACTTGGGGAACAACATTAACAATATTTTTTATAATAACTACTATTGCGTCTTTAGTTACTATTAGAGCTGCTTCTGAGCGTTCTGCAAATTAGTGGAATCAAATTTTTCTTTTGCTTTGCTTTCTTTCCAGTATATTTCATGCGATGCACGTTTTTCAAATAATGTTTTTGCAATAGAAATAGTTTCTAATTGTTCATCTTTCATTCCAACATCACCAAGAATTAATTTTGCATCTTTTATGCATTCTTTCATTAATTTAATATTTGCTTTTCTTGCTTCTTCTTCTACGGTTATTTCTTCTTCATAAGTTAAATATACTTCTTCCCATTTTGGATATGTGCTTCCTTCTACTTTCTTTGGGAATGGTTTACTAAAGGTCATTATGATAATTGTAAAAATAAGTAAATTAATAAACTTTTATGAATTTAATAATTTATTCATTTTAAAATAACTTTTTTTCTTTTTTAATGGCGGTTGGAGCTTCTCCACCATGCCAGGTTGATCTTGGACGTATTCGTGTAGAAAATATTCTTTCATTTTTGTCGTCAATAATTAGTGCAGCGCCGGGGACTCTTGGTAATATTCTTAGATGATCATCTATTCCTTTGGTCATATAAGATGCGGATAACATTTTTAGGGCATCAATATCTAATCTTGCTGTTATTCTATGTGCAATGATTATGTCTGATTGTGTCATTACATCTGTATGAATTTTTCCGGGTTGTTGTGTTGCTAAAATAAGTGAAATTCCTGGTTGTCGCCCTTCTCTTAATATTGTGATTAGTGCGGTGGATGCTGAAGTTTCTCCATTTAAAGGTAAGAATTCGTGTGCTTCATCAATAACTAACCAAACTAATGGTTTTTCCATTTTTTTATCTTTTTTATTAACACCAAACGTGGTCATTTGCTGTATGTCTGAAAATTCTTCGTTTTTTCTTATTAACATTCTTTCATTAAATAATTTTTGAGCTACTAATCCTATTACTAATGATTTTATTGCCCACCCATTTGGCGAGGTAGCATATGCACTTACATCTAATATAGTTACTTGTCCTCCTATTGAAAGACTTTTTAAGGAGGTTCCTGTTTTTGAGAACAGCCCCCAAGTATCTGCATTTTCAAATCTGTTTATTGCTGCATTTTTTAGACTTGTTTTTGTATCTGATTTTTTTAGTTGATTAATTATGTCTTTTATTCCATAATTAATTGCTTTAGATTTTAAATCATTTAATGTATTTTCAATAAATACTGCTAGGGGTTCATTCATGTTTAATCCAAATGTTAAGAACCAGTCTTGGGGTAGCAATTCAGAGGGAATTATTGAAAACGGTTCATCTGTGGGAATGCCTTTCTTTTTATAATCGTTAAAAAACCCGGTTGGCGTAAATATTTTAACATTCAATCCTTTTCCTTTTATTCCCCATTCGTTTAGTAATTCTTTATCTTTTAAGTTTTCATACTTCATAGTCCAATAAATTCCCATTGTGTCTAGGATAATAAAGCTTAAGTTTTGAGCAATTTCTTGGTCAATGTTTGCAGCACCTTCTGCTATTGCACCCATTGTATAAGATTTTCCACTTCCACGCTTTCCACAAACAAATACGACGTGTGCTTTTGCAACATCCATGTAAACTTTATTAGATAAAGAAATGTTTCTTCCCATGGTAACATATTGTTTTGCTAATAAGATAATCCCTTCTTTTCCAAATTTTTCTATATCATGTTTATTTCTTCCTAAGATTATATCATGAACCATGTTTTTAAACCATTACTTAGGTATAAATATCTTTCTATTATTATACTTGAGTTTCATAAGGTTTATTAATGATTAATTGGTTTTATTGTTTTTATGAATAAAAATAATCCTGAAGAAGAAAATAGTGTGGAAGAAAAACAGTCAAATCCGGAAGTAAGTTCAGAATCCGAAGAAAGTTCTGAATCAAATAATGAAATTATTTATGAAGATGATTTTGAAGAAACAAAATCTTCTAAAAAAGGTTGGATTATTGCAGGCGCAATTGTGGTTTTAATCTTGATAGCTTTTCTTTTTTGGGCAAATAGTTCTCCTGTGGAAGAATCTGATATTTTAGCATTTGTTAATGGACAACCAATTTATGCTGAGGAAATTAATACTAGGTTTGAACAATTACCTGAAGAGTATAAAAGTTTTGTAGATAAAGAGGTTATTTTAAATCAGACTATTGATGAAGTTTTACTTTTACAAGAAGCTAAACTCCAGGGTGTTGTGGTGAGTGAAGGCGAGTTAACTTCTGAATTAAATGTTATTCTTGAGCAGAGTATGATGAGTAAAGAACAATTTGAAGAATATTTAGTTAATAATGGGATGTCATTAGACGAAGCATTTAATCAGATTGAAAAAAGTCTTATTTTAAAAAAGTTGTTTGATAATATTGTTAATGTTTCTGTTTATGATGAAGAAATAAAATTTTATTATGAACAAAATAAGAATTTATTTAGAACTATTGAGTCTCGAGAGGTTAGTCATATTTTGATTTGTTATGTAGACGCACAAAGGTGTGAAACAAATTATACTAAAGATATGGCAATGGAATTAATAAATGAAGTTTTAGAAAAGACTAAAACTGATGATTTTGCAATATTAGCAAAAGAGTATTCTACTGGGCCTTCTGCAATGGATGGGGGAAATCTTGGTGTTGTTGATGAAAATACTAATTTTATTCCTGAATTTAAGGCAGTTGCATTAGAACTTAATGCAGGGGAAATATCGGGTGTTGTTGAGACTGATTTTGGTTTTCATATTATTAAAGTGAAGAATATTATTCCTTCCAACTCTTTTTCTTTAGAAGAAGCTAGTGAACAAATTGAGGCAGAGATCCTTAATGCTAAAACCACCCAATTCATTGGTGAGTATTTAGATAATTTAAAGATTAATGCAAGCATTAAGTTTTTAAATAATTGTGAGGTTGATGGATTAATATTTTATACTGCAGATTGGTGTGTTAATTGTAAAGAAACAAACGCAATTGTTGACGAATTAATTGATGAAGGTAGTTCAATTACTAAAGTTATGGTGTCTGATACTGATTTGGTTAAAACTTGTTTCGGGGCAGTTATGAAAGAACAAATTCCTCAATTTATTTGTAAAAAAGATGTTGAAGTGGGTCAATTAAGTAAAAACGAAATTGTTAACTTGATTGAGAAATGTAAATAAAATAAAAAAATAAAATCATAATTCACTTACTGTGATTATGTTTGTTTTTTCTGCAGTTTTTATTTTTGATTCCATTCCAATCAAATATTGAATTCCTGCTTGTTCTGCTGTACTTACTAATGGGGCAGTAACTTCACCATCAAATAATACTGCATACATTCCAGTTTTTAGACTTTTTATTGTTGGTAATAGTTCACTTATTGGAACTTTTCCAAGAATAGCTAAATTTTCATCTAAAATTGAGGCCCCTCTTGTTCCAATTAGTTCTTCTGCCATGTCTTTGAATTTCTTTTTTTCTTCTACTTTTAAGACAGGTTTTCTTGTATTGGTTCGTGGAGTGAATTCTCTTCTTGCTGGTCTGCCCGTAGTGCTTGTTGGTCGACTTGGTGGTCGGCTTGTAGCACTTGTTGGCCTACTAGTAGTTCTTGTTGCTGGTCTGCTGGTAGGTCTAGCTTTTCCAAATGTTGGTTTTTTTGAGGTTTCTAAAGGTTTAAGGTCTAATTTAACTTGTTCAAAAGCTACTTTTGATCTTAATGCTTTATTAATCTCTTTTTTTGTTAGTTCTTCAACTTCTTTCCCATCTGGTGCTTTTGTTACGAAGTCTATCTCTGCTATACTGCTTAATTCTCTTATGATTAAGTCTCCACCTCTATCTCCATCAACAAATACTGTTACTGATTTTGTTTTTGTTAATTCAACTATTGTTGGAGGAACTGAGGTTCCATTTATAGCTATTGCATTTTTGAATCCATTTTTTAATAAGCTTAAGACATCTGCACGTCCTTCCACTATAATTATGTCTTCGCTGTCTTCAATTCCTGGACCTGCTGGCAATTTTTCTCTACCATAAGTTGTTATTTCCATAACTCTTACTGAATATGCTACTTCTTCAGCTATTTCTTGAGAATCTGGCATTACATTGTCCATTAAATGTTTAAGTAGCTCTTTTGCTCTACCAACTACTTGGTTTCTTTTGCTTACTCTTACATCTTCAATTTTTTCAACTTTGTTTTTTGCATTACATGGGCCAATTCTTTGAATTATTTCTAAAGCCGCTCCAATTATGCATGTTTCTGCTTTATCTAGTGAAGAAGGAATTTGAATTGTTCCTGAAGTTTTCCCTGAATGTACTTCGGATGTTACTTCTATTCTTCCTATTCTTCCATTTCTTTGTAATTCTCTTAATTCTAGGTCTGAACCTAGTAATCCTTCGGTTTGTCCGAATATTGCTCCAATTATGTCTGGTTTATCTACTACTCCTTCAATACTTATTGAAGCATGAATTATATATTTTGCTGCCACTTGGCTAATTTTTCCCATTTTGTCCTCCTTGGAGATTATCTCCTTTGTTGGGTAAACTTTTTTAAATATTCAATGTAGAACAAGTGTTTAATTACCTAATCTTCTTTGTTTTTGGTACATTAAAGTGAATGTGATTTACTTGTTCTTGAATTGTTTACCGTTTTTTTGTTTTTTTAAGCGTAATTTTTGTTTTTTTAAGCGTGATTGTGACCCGCGACACTAACTCCCAAGCTCATCGCTTCGGCTTTGCCTTGTGCTCCATTGAGTACTCTCGTGGCGGGCCTTAATTAGGTTTTAAGAAACGGAAATACATTTATAAATCTTTGCATTATTTGTTATTTGATGGGGGTATCAAAAGAGAAATTTAAAGTTAAAGAAGGTGTTTTTGATAATTTTACGATTAAAACACTTCAGTTTTTTGATGCTAAAGGGTTTTTTGAGTTAGAATCCATTTCTCCACTTTTTTTAGGTAAAGAATCAAATGTTTTTGTTGGAAAAGGCAATAATGGGTATGTTGCAATAAAAGTTTATTGTCTTGAAAATTGTGATTTTAACAGAATGTATGATTATATTAAGTTTGATTCGCGTTTTAAGGGAGTTAAGAGGAAGAAAAGAGATATTATTCTTATGTGGGTTCAAAGAGAGTTTAGAAATCTGATAAAAGCCCGTCAAGGCGGGGTTAGGGTTCCTAAACCTTTAGCTATAAAAAATAATGTGATTGTTATGGAGCTTATTGGAAATCCTGCTTCTAAATTAAAAGATGAACTTCCAAAAGATAGTAAAAAGTTTTATTTGAAATTAATTTCTCAAATGAAAAAGCTTCTTAAGGCTAATTTAGTCCATGCAGATTTATCTCATTTTAATGTTTTGAATTATAAAGAATTGCCTGTTCTTATTGACTTTTCTCAAACAACAACTAAATCTTCATTAAGAGCTAGAGAATATCTTGAGCGTGATTTAAAAAATGTTAACAATTTCTTTAAAAAATTAGGTTTAAAAGAAAAAGAGTTAAAAACAGTTGAGGATATCATTTAAAAATGCAAGCATCTTATGATATTAAAATTCCAAAAAAGAGAACCGCTGTTTTGATAGGAGTTAAAGGTATAGTAAAAAAGAATTTACAAAAAGCAACCAATACTATTATTGATGTTGATTCTTCTGAAGGTTTAATTACTGTTTCTGGAGAAGATGCGCTTATGTTAATGGATGCTCAAAGTATTATTAAAGCAATAGCAAGAGGATTTAATCCGGATATTGCAATGCTTTTACTTAAACAAGATTATTGTTTTGAGCTTATTGATTTAAAATTAGTTGCTCGAAATCAGAGCGATATGGAAAGACTTAAAGGCCGAATTATTGGGGCAGATGGTAAATCTCGGAGAACAATCGAAACTCTTT
>Ga0075122_10002404_pt1 | contig 12372 bp, 19 predicted proteins | sample AntAceMetag02UKB_FD_69790 | JGI IMG/M metagenome (GOLD analysis project Ga0075122, IMG submission 69790) | Saline lake microbial communities from Ace Lake, Antarctica - Antarctic Ace Lake Metagenome 02UKB | ecosystem: Environmental > Aquatic > Non-marine Saline and Alkaline > Saline | place... | reverse complement strand
GTTGAAAGTATAGTTGTTCAATTAGAACTTCTTCGTTTCATGTGGCAAAACATGTTGGCCTATGAACGTAACGGTGGCGGACCTGACAGGATGTTTGTTTTAAAGAACATTCGTCCAGGTGATCCTGCTTATGCTCGTATGAAGAACCAGTTAGAAAAATACAAACTTGTCCAGAACAAGCACGGAGACCTTCTTTTCACTGGAGACGTTTCTGTTGAAAACCTTGAACAATTGGACAAGATGCAATTCAAAGACATGGGCCTTTACATCATGGGAATCATGGCTCTTCAATGGGAACTTCCTAAGAGTAGCCTTCCAATGGTCATCGGTGGTACCAACACTAAGGACGACACCGGAGGAAACTCTGAACGTGGTTACTGGGACAATATTGAGTTTTCTCAAGAAATGGATTCAGAAACTGAGAACTCTCAACTGTGGATTCCTCACTTTGGCGTTAAACTTGTTTATGACAGGAAATTCGTTCAGAAAGACATCCAGAAAGAAACTGCTTTACAATTACAACTCGGCAACTTGATTACTACTGACTCCTTACTTGCAACTAATGGTGTTCAATTAAACAAAAAGAAGAAGCTTAGAATGCTTGGTTTAACTGAAATGGACCTTGAAAAGAAACCAGAAGAAATCGAGGTTGATCCAAAAACTAACCTTAACAATCAACTTTCAAAGAATGAGGTTAACGACTCCTCTGACAAGGCTAACCTGAGAAAAAAGAAGAGGGAAGAAGAGGAACAAAGCAATCGTAGCATTGGCGACTCTGACGGGGTTAGCAAAGAACTTGACAAAAATGCAATGGTTGAATTCAAACAAATGATTGGTTCTGATTCAGAATCTGTTGACTTAAAAACTTTCGTTCAAATATATAATCAAGACAAGGCTTACCAGGACGGTATGCCTCCACGACTTTTCTTGAAGGAAAACTCCGACTTCGTTTCTTACAAGTTTAAGAGTACCGACTTCGTTTATCGTACAGTTATTAACAGGTTAGATCTTGACAGTGACGAAGTAAGGATTTCTTTAATGAACCTTCAAACTGATCGTAACGTGTACAGGGTATAACAATGTCTAATGCAGAAATCATTCCTGGACAAAAAGGGACAGTTCTTGGTCCGTTCCAAAAGGTTTGGGCACAAGGAGTTAATTCTAATGGAGAAATTGTTGAAACAAGTAATTCTTCTGAAGGAGATTTGGACAAACTCAACGTTTCTGATGACACAGCTCTTACAATCAATGACGATTTAACTGGACTACTATATTTACGAGTTGGTGTTGGAGCCAAAGTCGAGAACAGAAATTAAAACCAAACATTTATATATAAGTATATTCATGAATATTTATTAAGTAGGTCAGAATAGTAGTTTGTCGACCTACTGGCTACTATTTCTGACTTTTAAAATAATATGGCTACTAAAAAATCTAACAAACAAGGACTGTTTTCCAAAGTTCACGGATACGAGATCAAGGAGACAGATTCAGGAGAACTCATTTGTAGCGGATACATTTCTACCACACATTTAGATCAAGGATTTTATGATGACGTGAGAGAAATCTATGTTCGTGACAAAGTAAGTAGAGAAACTTTGGACCTTTGGGCAGACAAAATCAATGAAGCAGATCCAAGAGCAAACAAGGCTTCAGTTAATCACAACAGAGAACCACACGTTACAGGAGTAGGAATCAAAGGTTCTGCTCGTGTTGACACTTTTGCTGATGGAGAACAAGGATTGTGGGTTGACACATTAGTTGACAAAACAAAAGACACATTTACTGACACAAAATATAAGGTAGAGAAAGGATTACTTGACGCTTATTCAATAGAGTTCACCACTCGTGACCCAGAAACAATGGAATATTTGCCTGGAGCAATCAGCGAAGAAGAAAGAGGAAATTGCATTTATCGAACCATTTTGCCTGGCTCAAACCTTGACGGATGGACTCTTGCTAGTCAACCAATGAATGAGCACGCAATTATGATTAAAGAATTAAAAAAAGATATTAAAAATTTGGAGGTTTCAAAAATGGAAACAAAAGAAGAAGAAAAAAAGATTGAAGATCCTAAACCTGAAGCAAAGGTTGAAGTGAAGGAAGAAGTTAAGGAAGAAGTTAAAGAAGCTATTCCTGAAGAAGAAAAGGAATTACTTAAGTGGGCTAAGGAACAAAAAGAAAAAATGGCACAAGAAGAACAAATGAAACAATTAAAAACTGACGTTTTAAAAGAAGTTAAAGAGAGCCTTAAAACATTAAAGATCGTTGATAAGGTAAAAGTTAACACTGACGCAGGAGTTCAAGAAACCAAGGAACTGAAAGAATTCAAAGAGGTTTACTCTAACGAATCCAAGATGTCCATTCATGAACAAATGAAGAGATGCACAAGTTTCGCTGAATCAAAAGGAATTTTCACTAATGAATTAAAAACTAAGGGAGTTCTTAGTAGAGAATACAACTATGAAATTAAACAGGTTGGAGCTAAGTGGATAATGGAAGCAAAGCTTGGACTTACAAGCAACCAGAACACTGACACTGATTACTTACTTTCAAGTGCAGAACTAGACGACATTTTCCAACCAACAATTTTTAACATTTTGAACCAAAAAACTACAACTTGGAACCTTTTAATGAAGGAAGACTACAGTAACAAAGGAAACAACCAAGTACAGTTCAGGTTAAAGATTGCTGCTAACACTTCTGCAGGAGCTTACCTAGGTAACTCTGTTGCTACAGGAGACGTTACAAGAATCAAATACATGACCAAGTTCAAGAAGTACCAAGTTGGAGTAGAAGTTGACGGAGACTTAATGGCTGCTAATCGTGGATCAATGATTGGAGACATATTTTCAAAAGAAGTTAGCGACTCAACAGACGATTTAATGAGTGTTATTAACGCAGCACTTTTCGCTGAAGTTGGAACTGAAACTGCTGCAGGAATAATTGGTTTTGAATATTTAGCTGACCAAACAGGAAACAATACTCTTTACAACGTTGGAAGAACACAAGCTAACGGACTTGCAAGTACTACAACCACAGACAACTACATAAATGGAGGTTCTTTAACTATTAGTCCAACTAATCTTAGAACTGCTAAAAGAAAAGCTATAGGAACAGAAGGAGCTAACATTGAGAACTGTATTTTCGTTACAAGTTTCGTTCAAGGAGACATGTTTAGAGGAATTTACGACGCTGCTCAAAGACTTGTACCTACAAGTTCAAGAGTTGGATTTGAAGGAAGACCTTCTTTTGACGGAATACCTATTTTCGAAGACAAGGATTGTAATGATGACGACTGGTACTTAATCGACTTAGAAACACACAAGATTGGTATGTGGGTTCCACCTACCTTAGAAATGCTTGGAAAAGACGGAGACAGCCAGAAAGGTTTTATCAAGTCATACTTTGCAACATTCAATCTTGCACCTAGAAGAGTTGTAATGATTTACGGTAACGCTACAAGTTAAGGCTTGTATTTTTTTGTTTTTTTCTTTTTTATGAAAACAAAGAAATGATGGAGGAAAAATTAAAATGACCGCAATTACCCCAACAGAAATAACTGTTGAAGATATACCTGGATACAATAAAAATGGTACAGGGAAAAGACGTGCAAGAATTTATATGAGAGGCACAGCCGTAACTAATGGTGGTTCTTTTGCACTTGCAACTTATGTCCCAGGATTAGCTGACATAGAAGGCGTAGTTTTCGATACTGACGACGGAGCTGTGGGTTCAGTAACCCCTACTTGGTCCACAACAACTTTAACAGTGCACACAGATGGTGACACTGAAGTATGTGTCATAGGCACATTTAGTTAAACAAAGATAATAATGGAGGACAATTAAAATGACTGCAATCACACCTACAGAAATTACTGTAGAAGACATACCTGGAACATTAATGTACGGGACACCAAAAAGAAGAGCTAGAATATTTATTAGAGGAACAGTTGATGCTGGAGGAAGTAACACACTTAACCTTGCAACATACATACCCGGACTTGCTGACGTGGAAGGACAAGTTTCTATCACAGAAGACGGAGTAGTTGGAACAACTGTTACTTGGTCAACAACCACAATAACCCTTACAGACGTAGGAGTTAACGAAGTGTGCCTAGTTGGGACATTTACATAAGGAGGCATGAACATGACCGCTGCAACTTTATCAAAAGATTTTACGTTTACGCCAGGGTTCCATTTTGGATCAGTTTCCGCTGTTCATCATGGTACAACAAACTTTGGTTTTAAAACCTTAAAAGGAGTAGTTTTAACTACTAGTGACAACAACGATGTAATTGTTGGTTGCTCTATTTCTAGTGGAGATGGAACAATAACAATTGTTGACGATGGTGGAGCAATAGTTAACTCTGCAACAAAGATCTTTTATCAAGCCTGGGGAAATTTATAAATGGTAGCTGCAACTTTAACACCAGATTTAACTTTTACTCCTGGTTTGAAGTACGGCTCAGTTTCTGCTAAGAACGGAGAAACGTCAAACTTTGGTTTTAAAACTTTGAAGGGAGTTATCCTTACAACTAGTGACAATAACGACATTATTGCTGGTTGTTCTATCTCTTCTGGTAACGGAACCATTACTTTAGTTGACGACGCTGGTTCTGCTGAAACTAACGCAACCAAACTGTTTTATTGTGCTTGGGGAAAATAATTTTTTTTATTTTATTTTTAAATTTTTAGGAGGAAAAGAAAATGTATGAATGTATTAATTGTACTTGGTCTGGGGAAGACGCAAAAAAACCTTTGAATCATTGTCCTATTTGTGGAGACAACACAATCATCCTTGGAGAAATAATCGGAAAAGAAAGAAAAGAGATTCCAAAAAGTACTTTGGATAGAATAAAAGATTTCACTACTGACGTTTTGGATGACGGTAAACGAAACTATTCTAACAGAAAACCTAAGACTAAGAAGTCTAAGAAGGGGCGATAAATATGGCTGCTACTGCTACTTGTGCTTTGGTTGATCCAGTTGACCTTGCTGCTTTAAAGATTGCTTTACAAACCCTTGCTCCTGCTACAACTGACAAGTTCGGAGTTATTCGTACTAATGGAACCAAAGTAGTAATTTTCAAGGTAACGACTTAATTTTGGAGACTTAAATGACTGCTCAATACACAAACACTGTTGACGTATACAACTATCTTAGGTGGGCAAAAACTGTGCCTAACTATCCTACGGTTACGTCTCCTGAAACAGTTGACTCTTCTGGTACTTTGATTGTTGGTTCAGAAATCTTTTTGGACCACAACTTTGTTATTGACGACTCATACTCTTTGTCTCACGGAACAGTTTCCACTGCTACAACTGCTTTAACTGAAACTACTGATTACACTATTGACGTTGACACTGGAAAGATCGTTGTTGCTTCTACTGCTATGGGTTCTGACACAGTTTTTGCTGAATACAAGTGGAACTCTATGGTTGCTGACACAGACATGACTTTAAGGATTGTTCGTGCTTCAGAAGAAATAGAAAACGAGACTAGCAACGTTTACGGCACACAAACAGTTGTCGTAAGAGAAGAACAGGCTGGTCGTGGAAGTTTCGATTACATTTACATCCCTAACAAGAACGAGGTACAAGTTGTTTCCAATCAATTGAACGGAGCACTCACTAGTACTGCCACAGAAGTTGTACTTGACTTGACAACTGGCCTTTCTGCTGGTGACTACTTATCCATTGAAGGGGAAGCTATGCTTGTTTCATCAATTGATTCAACCACTGCAGTCACTGTTTCCAGGGGAGCTTTAGACACTACTGCTGCTACACATGTTGACGACACAGTTGTTGTTAACGTGTTCGTTGAAACTAGCAGTTCTAATCGTGGCAGTGTTCCAACGTTTAACCCTTTAACTTACAAATCACAATTTGCTGTTGATGAGAGGACTGGAGAGATCCAACTCCTTCACACCGACAACAACATTATTGACGAACTTTCTGTTGGAAACTTTCCTAACAACACAGTTTTTGACAGGATACGTATCACTTACAAGTACGGTTCTTCTAGTGTCCCTAACGACATTAAAAGATTAGCTATTTTAAAGGTTGCTTACGACTTAACCCTTTCAGGCATTGCTTCTGCTTTACCTGATGGAAGGGACGGATTCAACCCTACTGCTCAAAAAAGTATTTTAGATGAGATTGACAGACTCATTGAAAGAAACATGTCACACATTGTTGACGGCCTTTAAGGAGGCTTAACTTTCGTTAACCACGGTTTTGGAGGAATGATTTATGGCTACGGCTATTATAACTAAAGACAAACTTATAACTAACGCTTATAACAACATTTTGGCTTATGTAGATGACAGGTCAAAAGTTGCTGATCCTCGTAGTCCTTCTGGTACACAAGATAGACAGTTCGTTTATGACCGTGACCCTTTAAGTAAAGGATTCAACTTTGGGGATTACCCTTACATAGTTTTAAAGTTCCCTAACCTTGTTCAAAGCAATCCTACTTTGGACGGCAAACATAAACTTCTTACTTGGACTTGCAACATTATTGTTAGGGCTGCTTCAGATAACAACTCCAACACTTTGAACAGTATTGGTGCACAAAACATTCTTAACATTGCTGACGACTTAGCTTCTACTTTTAATAATAATACTAACCGTGTTGCTTTAAGGGCACTTAACGTTTACAATACTAACTTAGAAAAAACTAATTCAGATTCTACTAACTTGGACTCAAAAGAACTTTATGAAGATTCTTATCAACTAACTTTTGATACTCGTCTTGAGGTGAGTGATTAATGGTTATGGCTGTAAGAGTACAAACTAACACTAAAACTCTTCAAGATAGATTGAACAGGATTGTTAACACGACTCCACAAGCGATGGCTGATGCTGGAATGGAATTCATGGAAATACTTAAAAGAAACGTTAGAATAGAAATGATTAGGAACGGTAATATTTTTAGTGGTAAAGCTTTGAAAAGTGTTCGTGCAGTTCAGAAAAGTAAGTTTAGGATCGAATTAAAGATGAGTCAAAGAGCAATTTGGCTTGACAGGGCTAGGCCCCATTTTGTTAAATTAAAGAGGGGAAGACTTATTAGGCAGTGGGCAATGCAAAAAGGTAGTCCCGGAGTAAAAGCTATTGCTGCAAGAGAAGGTAGCATTTATGTTAGGCCACATCCCTTTTTTGATGTAGCTTTTGATAGAAGTATTGGAAAATTAACAGAAGTATTTAAAGGAAGACTTAGGAGGAGTTTACAATGAAAACATATTTATATAAGAATACTATGAACAGTAACATGGCAATTTCTGATTCTTTAGGGAATCGTATAGAAGTTGGACCACTAGAAGAGTTTGAATTAGACAGAAAAGTTGACAATAATGGAATAGTTTTAATTAAACAAGAAAAAAATATAAAGATAAAAAATAAATTAATGGAGAGTGAATAAATATGACTGCTGCTGGAACATCACCTGACGCATACAAAGAAGTTTGTATGGTTGGAATAACACACACTGACGCTGGAACAGAATTTCAGTTCGGAGCAATGACTGAAGACATTTCTGCTATGGATTGGGGAGACAAAGACATTGAAGGAGCCGCTTTAATTAATGGTGGAAGGGTCGCTAAATGGACCCCTCAAGCTGACGAAAGCATTACTTTAAAACTTTATCCTGTGTCTGCATTAGTTGACAACACAGGGGCTGCTCAATGGATGCATCCACAAGCAACACCTGACGCAACTCAACCAATTGTTGCTGATAACACTAGGTTAAGGAATACGCACAGACTAGTTTTGTTATGGGCAAGTACTCTTCCTGCTTCTGCTGGTGCTGCTATTACTGCAGCTTCAACTACCAGTTACAGAATACAAGTAGTTAATGCTTACATGACTAGTTACAAGCCTAGCTTTGACGACAAAACTTTTATGGCAGAAGTAACATTTAAATGGACTCCTTTTAATAAGGCAGGAGTTGCAAATAAAAGGGAAGAAAGCTGTGACGGAAGTGCTGATTTACCTGCTGCTGGAACAAGCACAATTAGTTTGGCTAGTTAAAATGTCTAACAATCTTGGCAAAGAAATCAAGGAGAAGATCTTATCTAATGATCCTTCTTTGCACCTTGGACGTGTCCCCAGACCAACTTACCTTAGGTTCGTTGAGTGGAGCAAGAAAGAGTTTTGTCAAGATTATGGCATGGCATTCAAGCATTTATTTGATTTTTATTTTGGTTTGATTCCTTCCGGGATTGAACATGTTGAGCAAGAGATTATTACTTTAAGGAAAGAAGTACAAGAGTTGAAGGACTCTTTATTGAAAGAAAAGAAACCAGTCAAGAGAAGATTGGACGGAACAGAGGTAAAAGAAAATGGGAATATTTGAAAAACATTTAGGGAAAGGGGAAGAAATAGACATTGAAGGAACAAAGTTTTTGTTGAAACCTTTAACTACTGAAAGCATACCTGACTTAATGAAAGTCATGAAGATGTTTAGTGGGACAAAAGAGGGGGGCAACGTAGAAGACATGTTCAAAAACCTTAATGATGACGGTCTTGGTGCAGTAAAAAAGCTTATAGATAACACTTTAAAGATCAGTTTTCCTGATGAACCAGAAGTTGAACGTGGACAGTTTGGAATGAAATATATGATGATTTTGTTACCAAAGATTTTTGAAATAAACAGTTCTGACATGGGGAATCACGAAACAAAAAAGAAAGCAAAGATCTTAGAACACATAAATAAAAAACAATGAGTTCAATTATTAATAAGCTTAAACAAGACATTAAACAAGAAGGAAAATCCAAAAATTTGATCCGTCTTCACCATGACTTTATGAGTTGTTATGGTTGGATTCCAATCAAAGAGTTTGAAAAAATTCCTTCAAAAACCTTGTTTAACCTTAATTATTTTATACAAAAAGATAAACAAAAGGAGTCTCAGTTCATGTATTCAGTTTTGCGAGGACTAGGAATCAAAGATGGACAGTTAAAATGGTTGAAATAATATGCCTGTAGACGAAATAGTTATAGTTGAATTAAAAGAGAAAGGATTCAAAGAATTTGCAAACTCTCTTAATAAAGTGAGGGCAGCTACTAAAAATTTATCTATTAATCAAGTAAGAAATAATCAAGCAATGCAAGGATTCAACACTAGAATTAATGCTTTAAATAAACAATTAGAACCTTTAAAAAAAGGTTTAAAAGATTCTTTCCAACAGATGTCTCGTCCTGCTGAAACTGCTGAACAAAAGGTTCAAGGAATTCTAAATAGTCAAACAAGTTTAAATAAACAATCCAAAATTATGGAGAAACAACTTCGTCAAACTGGGTTTGAAAGGATGGCTAGTCAAGCAGACAGTTTGAGGGGAGTATTTAAATTAACTCACGAGAACTGGAGAGAAATAAATCAGAGAGGAATTGCTTTTCAGAGTATTGCAGGAAAAGCTGCAAATAAAACTAGAATGATGACTTCTGGAATGAAAGGTTTTCGTATGGAAATGTTGGGAGTAATGTTTATGGGAATGGCCATGGTTAGAATGTTTGGTGCTTTACTTAAACCAGCTGCACAAGTTTTTGGAATTTTTGAGTTGTGGACCACTACTTTACAAATATTTTTCTTGCCAATAATGACTGCCATCTTTCCTATCTTATTGGATTTAATGTCTTGGTTTATGGATTTAGACCCAGCAATTCAAACTGCTGTGGGAGTTATTGTTTTGTTAGGTTTAGCCTTAGGATTTTTCTTAATGATGGTTGGACAATTAGCTTTAGGGATTGGTTCTTTATTAGTTGTTGGGATAGGCCCAGTCTTATGGTTTTTTGGAGCAGTTTTAGCAGTTTTTGCAGGAGTTGGATTTATTATTGCAGGATTCATTAAAGTCTTTAAAGGGGAGTGGGAAGGTTTCGGATTAATTATTATGGGGATTGGAATTATCCTTTTATTATTTATTGGGTGGTGGGCTTTGATCCCTATTGCTGTTGGAGCAGTCATTTTCCTTTTAGTTAAACATTGGAAAGGTTTTTCTTTTTTCTTCAAACAATTGTGGTTGAATATGAAAATATTATTTTTTAAATCAATAGATGCTATGATAACTAAACTTGGTACTTTTGTTGATACAATGGCAAAATTACCAAATGCAACAGGATTATTATTTAAAGGTATTCAGTTTTTATTCAAAAAAGCGGCCCCAGTAGTTGGTGGGAGCGTTGCAATACTTGAAGCTGAACTTGAAAGTAATAAAGTTAAATTTAGAAATCAACAAGCAATAGATGACTTAAATAATACTTTAGAAGACATGGCTGGTGGAAAAAGTGGAGGGATTTCAGACCTAATTCCTAGTTTTGATAAAACACAATTTGATAAACCATCTGTAGTCATTAATCAAGAAAATAATGTTACAGTTGACAGTTCTGAGGACGCATTAAAAAAATTGGATGAAATAAAACAGGAAATGGTTGATGAAATTAATCGTTCTGCTCCAGGGGGAAATTAAATATGTCTGCAACAAATGTAATATTAGGAAAAAATGGAACAAATCAATTAACAATTTATTCTTCTGTAGTTGAAGAGATTCAATCAAAGGTTTTAACAGTTATTGTCCCAGGAGTTTCAAGTAAAAATTGGGCTGGGGGAAGTAAAGATTCCATGGTTGTGGATTTACTTAGAGTTACTCAAAGATTCAATGTTGATGGCTTTTTACTTTCAGAAGATAGAACAAAATTTCGTAACTTAATGGGTCAAGGAGGAATTTTTCGTTTTGATTATAATGGGGAATATTTTAATGTTAACTTTGAAAAGTTTAGTATTAAACAAAAATCAGAAGACGACACAGAAAACGCTCAACCAGGCAATTATGATATAAAATTTTCTGTGGTTGTTGGAGAAAACGTTGGAGCCAAGGATTAAGATGACTCTTCTAGGAACAAAACGGATAACTAAGAAAACTTTGTTAGCTTATGCTGCATCAATTGGTGCTGTAGGAGTTGTCCTTGGAACACTACTTTTCTCTTTCATGATTAACACAGGAGTAGTCACAGTTGGCAACTATTCAAGTAATGAGTTTTGTGGAGGAGAAGTTGTTTGTTGGTTAGAGATGCAAGACGTTTGTTTTAATAAGACAGTGTTTGTCTATCCAATGGATGGAGCACAACTAATCAACGCTAGACCCACTGACTCAATTAACGAGTTTCATCTGTATCGTTCTTGGGGAAAAGGACTGAGGGAGTACAAACTCAACGAGACGTGCAAAGGTTCTTGGTGCGGTGGAAAAAACAATTATGAAAACAAGTTCTCTGTTGCTTTCAGGGAAGGTAAATGTTATGATCTTAGAATAGAAGTTTTCAAGGACTGGAACAGTACAATCAATTGGGAGATCAATCCTGTTGGTCAATGGTTCGGTTACACAAAGATTTACGATTACAAAACTGTTAGTAAACCTATCTACAAAGAGGAATTAGTAGTTATCAAACCTGTTTGTTACAAAGAAAACAAATCTTGTAGTGAAGAGATTAGTTACACAAAACAAACAATTGTTGGTTATGAAAAGGTTCTTGTTCCTTTAAAACAAATAGCAATACAAATAAAAGAAAAACAATACTTTGATGCTTACGTAAACAAAGATGGCAAAGTGTCTGACTGGAATGTGCCTATTGGTAACAGAGACCTAAGAGTTTGGGACGAGTGTTCAGTTGATGACCTTAGAACAAAAGTTTGTGAGGTTGTTTTAATATGAAAAAATTACTTTTATTAATTATGATTATTCTTATGAGCTGTTCAGTTTTTGGTACTGTAACTATTACTTCCGAGATAATCACAACGGCAGATTTAGCTTCGCCAATAGCTGTAACTCTTGCTTTTGGTGGAAAGGTAGATATTCTTCAAAATAACATTTGTATAAATAATGCAACAATTGATTCCACTGGAAACGCAGATAGATGTTGTCTTTATAATGGAACTAGTATTGCAAACAATTTAATAGAATGTGTTGCAACAGTTTCTGATACTTGCACTTTTACTTGTGATAATTATTTGAATCTCTTTTTTATAGCTGATCCTGTATATGTTTTATTTGATAAATCAGGAGCAAGTTATACAAGAACTGAAGTTGCCAATGGAGGGTCTTCTGCGGATGGAACTTACGCTTCTATTCATGAAGATTGTGCTTATAATAATGCTGGAACAATAACCCAGGCAGGCTGTGCAAATTTTTTTATTAATGGTTATCAGTATGGTATACAAAAAAATTCATCACTACAAACAGCAACTCAATGGTACAGTTTTGATGATGCATACAAAAATTCCACATATATAATAGACCAATCAAGTAATGAATTAGATGGAACAATTACAGGATCACCAACAGATATTACCGGTGTTTTAAATGAAGCAATAAATTTCACA